>Ga0209208_10010242_pt1 | contig 12197 bp, 5 predicted proteins | sample S1TSphfallax_3_FD_187694 | JGI IMG/M metagenome (GOLD analysis project Ga0209208, IMG submission 187694) | Host-associated microbial communities from peat moss isolated from Minnesota, USA - S1T2_Fd - Sphagnum fallax MG (SPAdes) (version 2) | ecosystem: Host-associated > Plants > Peat moss >...
ACTTTATTTTTATTATACAAAATAATAATAAAAATAAAAAACACATAAAAATAAAAAAATAAAAAAGTTAAAAGTTTCTAAAAAAAACTAAAACATGAACCAAGTTTTAAAAAACTGGGGGACTTCACAGTGGCCGAAGGTCAGGGGCACCCACTAGTAAAAATAATGAATATACAACTGCCAACAAAATATGCAAATTTGAGTGATGATGATTCATCAGAGCTGGGCTACATGGAACAACTTTAGGTTCCAAAGTCTAGTCTATTCTCAAATATAAAGGCATGGAAACCTTTACAAGTAGATTTTCAATACATTCTCCACCAATCTGGATCTCATTTCTTTTCAATTGAATTTGAATATGCTTCAATTCAATCTTAATTCAATTCAATTCAATGTCCATGTCATGTCATTCAATATTTTCATTCATGTGGAACTTAATTTTCAAGAAATTAATTTGTTTTTTCATCAATCGATCAATCGATTGTCACTTGTAATACACAGGAATGCAAAGCTCAAGTTGTATACAACATGCCCAATGATAACATGTTTGGGTCAATAGGTAAAACAAAGTTCACCACAATTCAATGGTTTTTTTTTTTCATTTTTTTTTGTGATGTTGCTCAAGTGGTGATCATCCATAAGAATATTTAACCAAATTTGGTGATATTCAAAATATGAAATTAAAAAATCTAAAGTACGCAAGTTTCATGTTGTTAGTTGTGACAATTTTGGGTGATTTTTAGAAGTTCTTTTTTCTGGAGATTTTTTTCTCAAAAAAAAAGGAATTTGTAACAAAATATTTTTCACAAAATCTAGAAAATTCGTACCAAAAACATTCAATGCCCACAAGTGCAAATGTATCATGGTCCTAACTTTTAGCATCCACAAAGTCAAAATTTGAGTTACAAGGAAAACATTCAGCAAGGAACAACACATGTAATTACTATTTATTTCAATTGACTTTAGTAATATTACCTATCTTGGCATAATATTTTCTTAAAGGGAAGACCACTTTAGGATAAATCAAATATTTCAAGTTCATATGTTTTCCACAATTAAGATAGGCAAATCATTCTTGATAACGAATTCAGAAAGGTCATAAATAAATATATATATATCATGATTTTTTTAAAAAGGATCCCCTATGCACCAAAATATTGTACCTCCAATTGGCAATCAACACTTCTTTGTCAAATATTTATTTATTTTAGAAAACAAGGTTCAACATTTTCAAATTTTGATTTTCCAAAATTTCACAAAACTGAAAAATAAGCATGCAAAGTACACCTTGTGAATTGTGTATTTGTTATAATAATAACCTAATGGTTGAGACTAGACTTCAATTCTCAACAATTTCAACAAATGTCAGTAACTTCTTTTTTTTAATTCAACAAGACATTTTTGCAAATTAGTTTGTGTCAAGCATTAGCCATAAGTGTAGGTACTTTGAAATATTATTAGATGGCATAACATAAATTTAAAGTTCTGGATGTACATATGAATGAATGAATGAAAATGCTTTTGATCTCAATACCCAAAAAAATGTATGTAAAATTTTACTAGAATCCATCACATGTGGTCTACATAACTAAGAACCAACCTGTTTCAATCCAGTTTGGTGTAACTAGACACAACCTCTAAAGCCCTATTGGAAGTGGAACAAGAATTCACCACACTACTAGCCTCTTGCTTGAACTAGAACTTGAGATGGACATTTTGTTGTATTTTTTACATGTGTTGGTTTCCTAAGCAACCAATCAATACTATGTAATGCTAGGGCAACTTTAAAACATGTATGTTGAATAATTAATTAGAATTTAAATATTCCATGTCAAAAATATCTAGATTCTCTATTTTCCTTCAAAAATAATTGAAAATGAAAAACAAGAAATTATGATTAAAAATTATGATTATTATTTAATAATAGTGGTGCAATAGTGTTGAAAATTTTGCACTGCAACTTGAACTCCACTTGTGAAACATTTATGATTTACTCAAACTTGAAAATTAGGCAAATATTGTCATTACACATGTTGATTCACAATTTGCTTTCAACATAGTTACATCTCTTTCATTTATTTTGGAGTATCAATTAGATGAAGATTACCTTATCCTTTGTATGTGTACACATGAACCATATTTGCAATTTTACTTTTTTCTTCTTCCAACAATTTTTTATTTTTATTTTCAAATAGTTTTCCAACCAAAAATTACAATAAATATCAAGAAAATCTAATGGGAGTGCCACGTGCTCATACTCAATAACAAAAGATACATTTGGATTCTACAACACATAGGAATATGTGACCCATGGGTGTGCGACCAAAACGTTTAAACTTGTAACGCCTATAATAATTTTCAAATAGTCTATCCTATATGTGCATGAAATATCCAAAATCATTTAAAAATAAAAATAAAAATAAAACTATTTCAAACTTCATTATCATTCATCAATATAGATTTGTTTTCAATTGGATTCCAATGCATGTTATTGAATATTCAAGATGATTATGATCGTTGATTTCCTTTCAAGGAAATTATTGGCAACATTATGTTTTGCATTAATTTTCAACAAAATATTTCACATGTAGTGGGTGTTCTCTCAAAGCTCACAAGTTGTCCAAATCACTCAAATTGCAATGTAGTTCAATGAGTCTTTCATTATCTCAAAGGTATTGTCGATTAAGGTTTTGTGATGGAGATTTTGATAAGGGCCTAGATTGTACAAAGGCATGAGGTGCCTTTTGAGGCTTACGGGGTGTGAGAGCCTTGTTGGATTTTCATTCTTTTTTTTAAAAAAATCTCATTCCCTTGTTATGTGTACCTTGTGAGGATTATAGGAGGAAAGATGAAGAGAATGTACTCTTGTAAAGTTCTAATACAAATATATGATATTCTAAGGAGAAGGAGGGTTGTGTGTCTATTGGATCTTTGGATTTCTTGGGTACCTTTTTTTTTCTTTTTGCAAGTAGTTTAATTTTGTTTGTTTGATGTAAAATACTATAATTCTTAATACTCTCTCTTTTTAATTGTTTAGTTAAAGCATCAAGGTCATTAATTGGTACATAGCTGCTACAAAACCAAGGATGGCAATAGTCATAGAGGGTAATGACAGTAGTAGCATGAAGGTTACTAGTCCTTGCAACCAATTTGCTACATAGGCTATAAGGAAACTACCTTCTTGCTTTTATTGTGACTTGCTGAAAATTTTAATTTGTTTTTCTTGAACTCAATTTTTTGTTATTTTTTGGAACCCAAGACTCCTTTCCCATTGTGAATCCTTTAGGAATGATATTTTCATGAGTTCTCCATTGTTTTACCTAACAACTTTCACCTACATTTATTTTAAGGCCATTGGGTTCACAATCATATGCCCACAATGATTATTTCGTATTTCTTAATGAGCTATCTGGATTTCAACACAAGCAACAATGTACTACCCTATCCATAACAAAGGCAAAATGCATTGTCCCATCTCTTACTTGCAAAGAGATTGTTTGAGCTTGTTATATACTCCAAGAGTTGGGTTATCCCCAATCTGAACTGATTATTTTACACTACAACAATCGAAGCGCTATCCATTTGGTCTTTAATCCTCAATTTCATCATTGCACCAAATACATTTGACATCGGTGATCACAATTCAATTCGTGACTATTCAACTTTGGCCAAAGATTTTTATGCAATTCATCACCTCCTTTGAACAAATTGGTGATAGTCTAACCAAGGCCTTAATGCTTGATACATTTCAACAACTTCATTCCCAGTTTTGAAAAATACTCAATGAGTGGGAGTTGCTATTGGATTTACATTGGCTATTCTATTATAGTGATGAATGGGAGTATTATAATTTCAAATATGTTTTTAATAGAATGATAATTGGCCGACTTAGTATCTCAAATATCACTCATACATAGTAATTTGAATCTAGTCTTTTCCCACCCTTTTTTCTATAGATGATTCTTACTCAATATAGATATCCGCAAATTCACCCTGTCTTTGGGCCTCCTTTCACCACCTAACCCCTCTTTTAATCCGCAAAGTAGGGAAATTTTATTAAATCTCATTATGAAATGCTGAGACTCATTAAGGAAGTTACTGTCCATCTCTTTTTTATAAATTCCGCTATACTTTATGAGGGAAAAATTCTTTTGTACTTTACTTACATAAGGGACGTTTCTGGACATAGGGCCTTTTGGATTTTATTTAGGTCTCATCCTAAGGCTGATAGGCCGAGGGGATAGGCTGAAAATCTGGAAGGCCCCATATCTGAAACCTTCTCCTACACATACCATATTGAACCCATACACATCCACAACTGTTGAATATGTGAGTCTAGTAGTTGTGTTATCCCATGATGCTACTAACACTTTGGGTGTCCTCCAAAACCCCATGCCTAATGCTTAATGGCTAAGCATACAAAGACTAGCTGCCAAGTTCTTAATTTATGTGTTGAATTTATGTTGGTAGATTTTGGATAACATAGGTGACAAAATTATGCCTTGCAGGACATTTGTTAGGTTGTGGAGTTCTTGTTTTTTTGTTGTTCACAAATTTGGCACAAACTAATTCCCAATACAAGTTTAATATATGTTGGTCTTTTGCTTCCCTTATAAAAAGTGATGCCAAATTAATATAGTCTATATTATCAGAGTAACTTTCAATATTGCCCTCAATTAACTAGGTAATACTAGTCTATTTGCAAATAGTTTTTAATGCCAAATGTGCAAATCTTCCTAGTTTGAACTCATAGTTTTGATCAACCATTTTCGGTTCGAACACAAGCTCAAGGAACATTTTGATCCTTTCTTGTATTATCTTGTCAATAGGGAAAGGTGTTTTTTTAAAAACGCATCTTCCCTTTAGCTTTTGGAATGAATTTTTTTCAAGTTAGTTGGAACTAAAAGGATCTGTCCTTCAATAAGACAGATCATGCCCCAACTATCGAAAATGTCACAACCCCACTTTTGGAAGAGTGTGAGGATGACATTCACACTCCCGAAATGGGGACTTGGGCGTCCTCTGGGACTCTCAAAATTTCAGAGTTCAATTACAGGGGTCAAAACATCTTGCCTTGAGGCGTTCTTCATGTCATTGGAAAGCTATTGAAGTGTAGATGTCGAAAATGGCCTCGCATAAGCCATTTGGACATCTGCAGCACAAGTTATGGCAAAAAGAAGATCCGGGAATCAAAATGGCAATTTGACTCCCGACCACTAAAAGTCGGGAATCGACCCGACCCTAGTGTGTGCAGATTGAGTGCAACACACCATTGGAAAGCTCTCAACGAAAGCTACAAGTTTTCTTTAGACCTCATCCCAATCCAAGGTCTGAGCAAAGACTTATGAACTCACAAAGTCCCGGAAGTTCAAACCGGGACAGTTTCGGGATTCCTCCTTAGGACTCCCGGGACAAAAAAGCCATCCGAATGTGGGTGTCGTGGAGTAACGCAGAGAATACTATATGGGGGAAGGTGGTGGCTTCCTCCGAATCCGGGCTGTGGTGAGTCTTGTGAGTCCAGAGTTGCATGTGGCTTGTCCTAGCACCAAAGGTGCTGTAGAATGCGAACTAACCAACTTGTTGGTTGGTTTGATGCAGGTTCGAATGAGTAACTAAAGCTTGTCCCTTTTCCTAGTTCTATCTCGGAACTTCAGCATGCCCCTTTACCCCTTTTAGTGCTAAGAGCTAAGAGCGTGCCTTCAAGTCCCCACAATTCCGTTGTTTTAGAAACCAAGGCCCACCTTGGGCCTAACTTAGGACTTGGGAGCGTGTCAAAAAATGAAATTGTTGACTCTCAAAGTCATGTTCCCATACTTGGGTTTGATTTTTTTATATGTAGTTTTGTAGATCTTTAGGTCAAATAAATAACTACAATATTCACTTCCATCGTAAGTCAATTTTCTGTGACCTTTAAGTTTATGCCATAATTTCTCAACATCCCTTGCGAACAGCCAAGACTTCAGCAAAATATAAATGCTAGTCTCATTTGGTAAAATGCTTGTTATTGATGTTACTTATTGGAGGACCTCTATCGTAATTTTGCTGAAGAAGGCAAAGCAAGCCTCTTTGAGGCTCGTTTTTCTTTTTTCGGCAATTTTACGACTATCGTAATTGTTTTGTTGTTAATGTTAAGGGATCCCCCATTCCAAAATATGACAAGGCCAAGCCTATTAGATTCAAAGTCGTATGCCACTAGTTGTGGTGTTAATAGATTTACTATTTTAGCATTATTATTGGACATTACATGCTGAACATTTATTTTTCATATATTTGTTTACACCGAGAAAAGGATTGTGTATCTGTAACAACTTAAAGAATGAAACCATAGGCCTTTTAGCTAAGGGAGCTTTTTTAGTGTATGAGTTTGACTTCAACTCCCCATTTCTGGCATGCTTTAGTTTCTTGAGTCTTTCGATGTCAAACGAAAGTGCTATTGTTTTCTCTTTTAGTAAGCTAGAAGCTTTGTAGATCGTCAAACTAATCTAGTGCATTTTGTTGCACTTCTATAACTTTCATGAAAGGGCGCACTCTAATACCATTGATGTCCAATAGCTTCAGTAGTAATTGTTGGATCTATTACCTTGTCCATTGAATATAATGTAGCAAAAGATGGTATAACAAGTAAAGGGATGCATCTACATGCATTTACATGTCAAGTTTGTTATCATAATCTTTCCTTATGTTTTGTCGAAGTGTCCTAGTGAAGGCAGTCTCAATGTTCTTTGAATTGCACATGATGCTTTCGAGCTATTTAAGACATACGGTCTAAAATTAGACTACATTTACATGTCAAGTTCGTTATCCTAATCTTTCCTTATGTTTTGTCAAAGTGTCTTAGTGAAGGTAGTCTTAATGTTCTTCGAATTTAACATGATGCTTTTGAATCAACTTTATTGCTGAAAATGTCCCACCTTTGTATGTCATTTGAGTTCTCATAATTGATTCATGGAGGTAGATTGTTGAATGTGTCAAATCATGATTTGTCGAGATGACGATAGCCCATGTGCAATAGCCTACAACCTCATACACATAAATTTTATTCAAAATTTTCAAACTTTTAATTGGCCTTCCCCTTGTCTTTCAAGATACATAAATTGTCCCTTTTTTTTTCGTCCGTCTAAGAAAATTATGAAACTTTTTATCTGCACACATGAAGGTTATTAATTACGTTGAATAACATTTATGGAGAGGCAGGCTACCCATTGGTTGGCCCCCTCTCCATAAATGTTATCTAGTCCATAATCCCCAACTCCAACTCTAATATGACCATAATCCAAGTTATATTTTTTTAGCTTGTATTAAAAACCTTGACCCTAAGACTTGATTTGTTGAGTTTGAATCCAAAACTAGATCAGAAACTTTCATTTGAAATGGAAATTTATTTGGAAATATTATTCTCTAGAATGTCAATGTTAGCAACAATTGATGTTTTGCCTCCTACAATGCCAATACTTGAAAGATTTCCTTCACAGTTGGAGAATTTGTGTATTGTTCAAATCAAAATATGCATATAGTTATCACTATTAGCACATTGTAGGTAAAGAAATCCATGTACAACCTTATGATTATCATTTCACTAAAGGACTTCTCCACAATCATTTGAATCCTACAAACATCAATGAGAATCCAAGGATTATCTGCTTGGACTCGTATAGCTTATTAGCTCTAGTCAAACCCATAATCTTCAATACTAGATTTTGAAGGAAAATGAAAGGTGTGCAATGAAAATTGATCAAGAGAAAATTCATGTGGGTCATGTTACACATCCACCTTTTTAGATTGTACTGGAGAGTTGGAGCAATGATGTATCTTGCTTTCAACATGTTGAATAACATTTTCATAGTCAATTTTTCTTTGAGCTATGGTGTGTTGTGCTAACAATGTTGGCATATGGAAATTGATTGAATAAAGTTAAAAGATCAGATCCGTGTTCTTACCAAGGACAGAAATATTATCAAATAATTTTTAATTGCCCAAGATATTGTCAATTTGAGTGAGAACTACTGATCAAACAATGTGAATGCTTACTCTCATAAGCTTGTAGTAGCTTGAATGAAGATATTATTCAAGTATTTATTAGTGCATCTCTTGACCGCTAACTATCATCATGACCAATCTTCCCATTGCTTCTAAAAATGCAATAGAAACCCAGGATGCAGATGTTTATATAATAATGGTCTACCCACAATTTTGGGCATATTTTTATATAATTGTCCATACCCACATTCAAGAGCTGGTAAAGTTAGTGTGGAGTCATGACAACGTGTCAATGTTTTTCATGCTGAAAGTGATAAATCTAATACTTAGTGATTAGCACTCATAAGGTTATGAATTATGATTGCAATCATCCTTGTCATGTTACTCTTAGTCTTCCCAAAACTGGCAAACATTACCTTCAAAGTGTTGTTGTTGAGTTATATCAGCCATTTCATACTAGTTATGATGGAGCAATTTGTATGAGACAATAATTTGTTCAACATATATATTTTTTGCAAAGTTTGAGTTCCAACAAATGTGATTGACCCCAGAAACACCTATGTGATGGCATATGGATGTGTTAAAAAAGTCACATGCAAGGTCTTGCTCAAAACTAAGGTTAAGTTTGTTTCATTAGGTTTCCAGTTTCCACCAAGGAGGAATCACATAATTGCCCAATGAATAATTATCTTAAGGTATTTTTTGCCTAATTATTTTCATTTCATGCATATCTTTTAAATTATGCTACCAACTTATGAAAGAGTTTGTACACAACATGCTGCGAATTTTTTGTTGTGTCACTTTTGCATCCTCTTCAAGTTTCCTAGTTAGTATGGCAGCCATCAAATGGAACTTTCAATTCATGGATTGTCTTTAAAGAGTGGCAAACAAACTATGAATCTTCACTGGTAATGTAGAGCACCACAGAGCCCAAGTGTAATATATACCAAAATAAACACCACATATTACACATTGTAATGGATGAAATCACAAAGTTTATTTCACACGTGTCATGGGCGCCATGGCTTTTTGTGTGAGAAAAACCACATTTTCTTATAGTGTGGTTACATATTAATGATATTTTTGCCAAGGGGGAATTTAATTTTGGAAAATGATTCGAATCAAAAACTTTGTCACACAACATTCATGGTTTATGAAGTTAAATCATCTTGCATCCATATCCCTATAGAAATAACTAGGATAAAATACATGGGTTATAAACATTTGCACATCGACAAAAATAAACCACCACAAAAACATAGGTGGCTTATTTTTCCTATGGGCACCCCTAATATGCATAATCAATCCATCATGCGATCATTATATAAAAATGAAATTTTGCAAACAAGTTGACCACGAGATCATATGTATCATGCTTATAATCTAAAGCATATATGTCTACAACCTTGGGACTCGTTGATTCATGTTATTGAAGAGTTTCAAAAGAAATAGGAGTCCTTGCAATCTAGATATTTAAAAAAGTGGTAGTTAATCGGGTTCAATGCTCAACTTCTATACATATTTACCATTGTCAATGGTAAACACATGTACATTGGTTCTAGGACCACATCAAACCTATATCAAGCCTCAATCCACATCTACGATTGCACCAATCTTGATTAAGAAATCCAAACCCAACAAAATGTCATAGTTATTAGTGTTTAAAATCATGAAGGTCATATTTCATTGAACATCCCCCAACTTTTACAAGACATCATTGATTCTTCATGTGGCTTGTGTAACAACATTGGATGCAATCTTGTAAGTTTTACAACAAGTGACTAGATGCATTATGCCCAGTTCTCTTACTATTACTGCACCATAATCGACATAAAAGTTTCGATGTCAACTAGTCCTTCCACCACATAGTTGTTTATTTCCACCAACACTTGCTCTAATGTGTTTTATTAATGCAAATTCTTTGAGTTGTTGTGGGCATTGAGACCAAAATTACCTAGTTGTCACCAAATTTTGAATCTTTTTTTTCTTCTTACCAACTTCACTAGGCTCTTTAAATGTTCAAGCTCACTAGGGATCATGATAATTGTCTCCATTGGTGAAAGAGAGATTTTTCCTTGATTGGAGTGTGAAAGTATCTTTGATCACATAAATGATTTTCTATTCATCCCTATTCCCTCATCAACAACTTCAAGAGCTTGGGCAAATGTACATAGAACAAATTCAAGTTATCAAAGCACCCTTTCCAATCATGTTGTAGCTCCAACCAACTCCTCCATATCCATGAATGTCTTCACAACACACAATTTGTGAGTCTTTAGCCTTAGTTTGGCAAGAAACCTTCACCTTTGTTCCACATACTGTATTCTTCCCCTTTGAAAAAGTTTGTCAAGACATTCAAAATAATTTTGAACTCTTTCCCATGGTTCTTGCTTAATAGCATCTAGCTTCATTATGTTGTCATTTCCTTTTATGTCCCCATATTTTTGTATAATCAAAGTATGTAATTCGATTCAATCTACTAGTGCAAGGTTCAACCTTTTGAACCACTTTTTTGCTCTCCCCCTCGCGTTGAGTTTTGCAATTTTGAAGAGTTTGTTTACATTCAAATCTTCCACACCAAGTATGTAGAATCTAGGAAAATGATTTGGTGAAATGGTAAACCCCATGACCCAAATGTCTCCTATCTTAGGTACCCTATTTTGTCTTTCAACATTAGAAGTTGAGACTCTACACAAGGTATGAGCTAAAATGGCATTGTTTCTAGAGTGTTATTGTGGATTCCCATCCTCTTGATCCATTGCATATCCTTATCCAAACTTGAGCTCCAATGAGCTCTAATCCTAGGCCTAATGTTCGTCAACAAATTCATTTGAACCTAAACCAAATGTTGTTACACCAAGTCAATTATACAAAAGGTTTCCCCATTTGTAAAACTTAGTCCTACCCAACTAGCAATTAGGTTATGACTATTCATGCAAAATAACTACATTACAAAATTCATGGAAGTTTAGCTAGAGATAAGGTCATTCAATGTTTACTTAGTCCATTTGAGTTGCTAAGATCCTACCCATGAACATGCAACGTGGTTTTTCATATGTTTTGTTCTATGTTTTCATTGCAACAATTCGTTTTCCTTTTAAATCACAATTCTATAATGTATGGTTTCAAGTTAGGTGGCAATCACTAGGTTCATATAAAACCACTAATAGAGTTGGTGGAATGTTACACAAAATTAAGTCAAGTATATGATTTCTAGGATAATGCAAAGTTAATCCAAAATTTACTTTAATATTCCACTTCCTCCATAGGGTACCCCTAAAGGTTTTTTGTGATTGGCACCCATACCATTACCCAAACCAGATTTGCTACATTCTACATAACCAACCCAAATTACAGAAAGCTTCAAAAGTCACTACATGCATTCTCCACTATAACTTGGACCATGTAGTGTTTTTATCAATTCATGGCACCAACCCTACATATAACTTTCAATACACATAATACATTATCATAGTAGCCATTGGTGTAATAGAAAAAATAGTAGCTACAATCAAAACAACACCATCCAAATTTCAAAAAAACAATGTCTAAACACTCAAGGTCTTGTCATTTAGCTTTGGTCCCAAACCCTCTACAACTTGTTGCCTATTATTCTTTCAAAGCATCTTCCTTTATAGCTAGTTGGAGCTATTCCATAATCGTTTTTCCTCCACAACCATCTGCATCCAAGATAAGATAAAACTTGCATTACACATAAAAAACAAAAGAAACTTCCTATGCTTCTTCACATGCTTTCTTGAAGACATTATGGCTATGGCTAGACTGGTGAAATAAATAATGATGGAATAGTTTATGCCATTACTAAGCAAAAAGTTGATAGCAACAAAATCAGAAAATTAAATGAAAAAAATGTCATGTGTTCACACTATGACCTTATCCAATTGACTTCCTTTCTAGTCACAAGTCCACTGCATCATGTTATTGACTATTTTTAACTTGGTAGAAATCCAAACATGAGCCGTATTACTACCGGGACCTATTAAAAATACCAATTGACTAGAATGACACATTTAACTATTTTTTTCCCTTGCAAACTTTGTTAAGTCTCTACACTTGGATATATGGTTCAAAAGTAGGTCTAATTTCCTAATTACATCTATTTGTTTTTCTCTCAGAGAAAAGTTGAATGCTAGATGCGACACGTGCAAAATCTTTCCTAGAATGACCTCATCACTCAAATCTGACTTGTTTGGTTTATT
>Ga0209208_10010243_pt1 | contig 12197 bp, 11 predicted proteins | sample S1TSphfallax_3_FD_187694 | JGI IMG/M metagenome (GOLD analysis project Ga0209208, IMG submission 187694) | Host-associated microbial communities from peat moss isolated from Minnesota, USA - S1T2_Fd - Sphagnum fallax MG (SPAdes) (version 2) | ecosystem: Host-associated > Plants > Peat moss >...
AAGAAAGAAGGCATGGCCATCTCTCTTCTTTATTTTTTTGCGTGAAAGGTAGAAGGCGGCGACGCATCAAATTTCACCCCCACTTGGATAGTCCCATAAGCTTTACTCCTTTTTCCTTTTTTTTTTCCTCCCCCCCTTTTTCTTTACAGCTAGAGAAAGAGGAAAAGGAGGAACCTGGAAAACCCTTTATAACACAAACCCAACAACTCCAAGACAACAAGAAGAAACTCTAGCAAAGTTAACCAACAAAATGGTAAAAAGAATGGATATTGTTATTATTATTATTTATTTTATTTTCTATTTTTATTATTTTAAATTATTATTATTAGTAGTAGTAGTAGAAATTTATATACCTTTTTTGTACAAACTTCACAAATTTTCTCAACCATACAAGATTGCAAAAAATTGCCGGATTCGCCAAAGTGTGCAAAATTCTTTGATCATAATAGATAGTAACTAGTAGTAGTTGAGGAGGCTCACATGCATTACATTAAATGTTATACAAAATTAGGGGGTTTTGTTTTTCAGTCATGGTCTTGTTGAGTTGAGGGCAGTGCAGTGATTTTTATTTTATTTTTATTTTTTTCCTGAGAAATTTTCCCTGTTTTTAAGAAGAAAAAAAATTTGAGAAAAAAGCTTGGTTAATAAACATGGTTTTTCAATGTAATTAAATGTCTTTTTTTTCCCAAGCAAAACTTTGTCACATTTGCAAAGTCAAATTATTTTAAGATAAAATACTTGGGTGGTGTATTTATCAATTTTCATATGTCAATTGAGTAAGGATAATTTTTTTAAAAATAAAATAAAATCCATAGATATATAAGGGTTGGGTAAAGGTAATATAAGGCTTTCCCGTGATTTTGTAATCCAAGAAAAGGTAAAGGATTATCTAGGGTTTTGCAAATGGTATGGAGCCCATTAAGACAAAAGGTAAATGAGCTACATTTACAAAATTTGTGGGCCATTCACACCTAGTGTTAACTAAGTAATAATTCACTATTATAAATCAAGAAAAGAGCATTCACATATAAAATGTTAACTAACAAAAAAAAAGATGAAATGGCATTGCATAGTAATTCAATGTTAGAAGACATGTTTGCTATCGTTTTAATTTTGCAATTGGAAAATTCATGTTATGTAAAATCATCAAAAACAATCAAATAATTCAATGTTAAATGTTATCCTTTATTACATCTCCATATTGCATAGACAAAAGTGCAATGAATCCAACCAAGTTAATAGGAGTCAGTTCACATGTAACTAATGTTTTTTTAACACATTGTTTACAAGTATCATAAATTAATTTTATGTTGAATATGTGTTGTCTTTATATAGCAATGGATTTTTTTTAAATCTTAACATTTGGATAAGTTTGAAAATAATCCAAAAAATATGTAATGTTTTTCAACATTTTTAAAAGCTCATAACCAATGTTTATGTGTTTAAAAAAAATATATTAAAAATGTAAAAACATTGTTGTTCAACGTTATTTCAACATTGTTTGATCAATCTCATGCTATTAATGAGTTTATAAGGGTTATTTAAAAGGCTTTAAAAGCACATTTTATCATGTTTGCACCCTAGCACAATGTTGTAAAAAACTTTTGCAAGAAACAAATGTGAGGAGCACAAATGTATTTGAATATTGCATTATTCTTCGCAAACTAAGTGTTTGTAAGTTTTTTATGTTTAGTTCTACATAAACAAACAATTATAGAGTGTAATCGAGATGTTTATACCTGCAATTTCAATTTTCCATGATGGGAAAAAAATTTCAAAAACATAATTCCATCGTCTTCAATTGTTATTTTACTAGTCATTTGTTATTTTCAAATGTCAATGTCTTTCAATCCATTTTTGAAAACCAATTATGTTGCATTCATGATTCTTGTCATTTAATTCAATTCTACAAACAACTTATGTTGTACTCATGTTGTATTCTCAATTTTGCACAAACATAAAACACAGAACACATTAAAATTGTTGCTATAAAGAATTTTTCGTCGCACTCTTTTAGAATTGTAACTACATCCCTATGATGAAAGCATTTCATCAAGCTAGAAAATTTACAAGAATAAGAGAAAACAAGTTTTCTAAATTCAATTGAAATTGAAATCCATCCATGAAACCTCACTAACCATGCAAGAAGATGGAGAATTAGTTATCAATTTAATTGAAGCAAAGAAACAAGAGCATATTATTGCTTTTAATTAAGTATTGAATGGTGACTTTGAATTTTTCTAAACCACATGGCAAGAACAAGCCACAATGAAGATTATTAGGCATTAAGTCCTCAAGAAAAAGTAACATTACATTTACATCACCATTTTGACAATGAGATCTATGACAAGATGAGTGAATTTATAGGAGATAGACCAATTTACTAGCCTCCTCACATTAAAGATCTTATGAGTGACCTAGATAATGTATATGGCTAACATCAAGTCCACTCCAAAAGATCCAATTGATTGCAATGGAGAGTCATATTGAATATTATGATGAACAAACTAAATGTGTGAAACTATATGGACCTAATAATTCACATGAAAACAATTGGATGTTCATGCCCCATCCCAAGTGTTGAAAAAACATCACGTCAACAATCCCACTCCCAACAATCCAAGAACAAGAATGTCTAATGTCAACCTCACGGATCCCTCAACTCAATGTACTAACTTTAGTTTCAATCAACAAGAAAAGACAAAATTCAAAGTTGACAAATTGGGATCCAAAACAACAAAAGAAATTATTTCCCAATTCATATGCAAAAGTATGGAAAAGGTGATGAAAAACTTAAAACCTAGATATAGATCAACTTTCTTAATCATTTACACAATAAATTTCAACATAAAAAGAAATGATAAAAAACACAAGAGCTTTTGTTGTAAAAATAAGTGCACTATTACTTGTTAAAACACAAAAAAATAAACATGACTCAAATGAGCTTGATGAATGCCATTATCAATCCCTTAAATGTCATGAGATTAACTTTTGCAAATAGAGGCAATGTCAACAACATTACAATTCTTACACAACACCAATAACCAGTCAATTCATAATCACATGTTAGAATTTGATTCTATTTAAAAGTTTAAGAAGAAAGAATAAGCATTCAAGAATTATTTTCAAATTCATGTTCAATTTTCAAATGATGAAAATATTTTGTATTATTACATGTATGCAATTTTTTATTAAGCTTCAATTAGAGTTCAACAATGAAGAATGTTACATTTGAGAAGAATTGGTATCATGCATGATAAATTGATAGAAGAAATAGTAGGCCCAAAGAAATTGAATTCATCTGAAAACAAACAATTGGAGGGTAATCCTTAAACCAATTAGTTTAATAGGCATCACAATAACTATGAAATACTAGGGGTAGGTAGACTTACCACAAATCCCACTAGTTTAGGGGCTAGTGGATAGATTTGGAAGAGCCACAATGTTTCTAGAAGGCACGAAAGAACAACTTAAGGACTCCCCATTCCCTCCTTACCACTTCCCTAGGGATGATGTACACTAGAGAAACATGTGAATATAAGGTGTGAAAGTTTTTGGGTGTGAAAGTCCATTGAGTACATGAGTGTGTTGGTGTGAATTTCTTTTGTAATGATGATGGTAGTACTAGATGGGAATAAGGCAAAAAAATGTGTTGTTTTATAATCCTTAGTTGGTATAGATGTTTTTTTTGTCATAGTGTACAAATGGTAGAAATGAACATTAGCTTTTCAAGGGGTAGAGAAGGAAACAAGGGTTTAGTTGCCTTCTACCTTGTTAGAGTAGTTGTGTTTGAAGGCATTATAAATATTACCAACTCTAGCAAATTATCTCCTCAAAGGGTTTAATTTTTCTTGTTATTTATTTATTTATTTGTAAATGGATCACCATTTTAATTGTTGTTTATATTTAGGACCAAAAGGTCTTTCATGTTTATTTCCTTATGTTATTTATCAAGAAATAAAAAATCAATTTGTAAGAATTAATTGTCAAGTCCCCTAGGATTTTTAAAATTTTCTTTTGCTAACAACCAAAGCAAATGGTCAATTCCTTGTGACGATATTATTTTGAATTGCCCTTGGCTTTCAATTTCATATTGTGTTAGTTCAATATGAACTAGATGCATATGAAGTGCTAATTGAACATCTTCTCAAAATGATCTCCTTGTGTTTCAAGTCAATAATGCATAAACTTCAATCACCAAATGTGTAACTCTCTTTCAGACCTCAATATGTTTTGAAAAATGAAAGCATGAATTAACACATTAAAAAAGAAAATCACATGGAGTTCAAACTTCCCAAATAAGTCCTTGAAAAAAAAAAAGAATTCCAAATGTTAATCATTCTATATCGTTATTCTTTTCCTAAAATCTACCCACCTCCCATCATCATATTTAGTTATGAGAAATTGAAAGAAGCAAGTGGTAGATCTAGGTTTTACCCAATGGCAACATGGCCAAGATTTGAACCTAAAACATTTGAACATAAAATTAACGAATAGTTGTGCAAAACAAGGACAACAACAATGCAATGGATAGACATCAAATAAAAAATGTTGATTAGAAACTAACTTTCAAAGTTTAAGAAATGATTCACAAGTTTTGTTTGAAAAACATTTTGAGCAACTCAACGAAAGTCAAAAAACATATCACAACAAGAACTTCATCATCATCCACGAGTGAGAAAAAAATCAAACCAAACTTGCAATGGAAAATAAAGATGCAACAATTTGAATTTTTTTGTAAAAAATAACAAGATATGTAAACCAAAATCCATGAATCAAACATGCAATGCAACAAAAAATATACATTAATCACCTACAAATCAAACATATAAAACTAAATAATGTAAACTTAAAACAAAACAAAAGATTGAAAAAACAATTGTGTAAACTACAAAAGGAAGGAGTGAAAAAAACCTCAAATGAAACAAAATGCAACATAGAGCAATCTAAACAAGCAACTACCAAAGTCACCATAACATTGGTAAGTTAATTATTTGTAACCTTGTCCACCTTAGGTTTGAATCATGTAGCAAATGGGCACCATGTTAGGTTAGTGTTAAATTATTGTAAATTAAATGTTAACCCTAATGTTAGGATGATTAACAATAAAGTGGCTATCTCTAGGTATGAATGGCCCTTTACATAAGCTTGTCTACAAATATTGGGAGTCACCAACCCCTCAAGGTGAAAATTTAAAGAAAGGTAAATATATGAAAACTATTCATCAACTTAGGTAAGATGAATTTAAAAAAGGGTCAACAAAGGCAAATTCACCAACATCTTTCCCTACCAAGTTTTTATTATTTATTTATTTATTATTATTATTATTTGTTCAAAAATAATTTGGCAAACATTTTCCAAAACATTAGTCAAATTTACACCTAGAAAGAAAAAAATCCGATGTTTTCCAAATTTGTTTGTTGAACTAACAATCTTTTCCCCAAAAAAAACGATTGCTCACAACTAGGGGTTTTTCAAATCTTCAATATAAAAAAGTTGGTGAACTTTTCCCAAAAAAAGTAGCAAAATTAGTGGAGTTTACACTCCCAAAAAAAAAAAAAAAAAAAAAATTTAAAATCCAAAATTGCCCCCAATCTTTTGCTGAAAAAACCATAATAATTTTCCCCAATGATTTTTTTTTTAATAAAAAAACTCTCTACCTTTAAGAGGTAAGCTAACATGCATTTTACCCTTTAGAAATGATTTGACCCAAGGGCAAATCCTGGTAGAAGACTTAACCCATCGAACAATTGGCCCTTTTGTATGCCTTTCGGTCTCTAGCATTACTCGCCAGGTCACGTAATTGGCCAGAAAAGTGGTGATTTCTTTCTCCCTCTTTTCTTTGTATGGTAAAAAGTTACCACTTGTTTTTCTCCCCAAAGGCCACATTTCTCCACAAAAGTGGCTATTTATAGGCAAGAGAGAGTGGCGTATTGCGCGCCACCACCCTCGTGCGCTCTCTCTCTCTCTCTCTCCTCTCTTCTCTGCGTCTCTCTCGTGCGCGCGCGCGCGCGGGATTTGGCTCATCAATTTGCAAATATCACACCAACCCATTGCGCTAAATCTCGTGATTGCAGTACCCAATTGCTCAACTTACATATGTACTCGTACAACAGACGTGAGAGTGGAATCCATAGTCGCAATTTCTTTCTTTCTTTTTTTCATGGTCCAATTGCTCCAAATGCAGCACCGATGTTGTGTTTGTTTGTCGTTGTTGTTGCGCATTTTTTTGTGATGCCTGTGTGCTTGATTGCTCGATTGAGTGAATCAGTGAATAGTCGGTAGACTCACAAGTTTTTCAGTAAGTCCAGGGGATGGTTGGCAAGAAGAGTTTTGTTTCTATATTAGAGCTTTGTTTTTATGTTCTTCTCTGCAAGACTTCTTTCCGTTTGTGATGATGCATTTGTGATGCTCCTCCTCTCCTCCTTCTCCTCCATTCAAGAACTCATTTGCGAGAGCAGACATCATGGAGCAGCAGACTGGAACACTCATGTATAAAAGACAAACTCTCTCTTGATTGATTCCAAGTTTGTGTCTTCTTTCTTTTTGCAGGAGAAAAAAACCAAAAAAGAAAGAATTCCAGAAGAAGCTCCCGTTACAGTCTGCCTGTTATGTGTGTTGGAAGAGAATTTGTTGAAGAAGAAATTGCTAACCAGTGGGAAGGAAGGAAGGATTTGTGCAAGGATTAGGATTTGTGGATCATCCAGCCTCTGAATTTTGTTTGCAAGGGAGGGAGTGGGCGGTGGTTGTTTTTGTCTGGTACCTTGTGCTTTGTGTTTTTTTTATGTTTTGTACAATGGAAGTTGGAATCATGGAAGCAGCAGTTGCAGTAGGGACATTCATACGCATAGAAGCTAATAAATCCTGCCACAGTAGAAGCTTGCTGCTGCGGCATCATCATCATCAGGTCCTTGGCTGCAACAGCAAGCCTGGAGCTTTGCACTGTAAGTTGAAAATGGGTTTCTCACAGAATGGGTGCCTAAGCAGTCTAAGAGTCGTAGTGCCTCCGGCTACTGCTGCAACAGGGTTCAAGCCTTTGTTGTCCTTGAAGCTTGTTGCAAATTTGTCAAGAATGGGTAAGGTTAATGCTAGCAAAGTGAACGGGACCAAGGTGGAGATAGGCAAGAAAAGCAGCTTGGACCGAGAAGAAGAAGAACATGGGTCCAAGTCCATGTTTTCTTCACTGCCTCCTGCTGTTGCTGCTGACCTGGAATCATATGTCCAGAATCCGGCAATGCAAGCGGTGCTAGTCGCAATGGCCAATGTGGCATTGTTAGCTGTAGAGAAGAAGCAGCAGCAGCAGATCACTACTATTGCTGCTGGCAAGACGGAGGTTCCTGTGGATGCATTGCGGCAGGGAAGATTGGTGGAGGCCAGACTCGTGTATCGCCAGACTTTTGTGATTCGATCTTACGAAGTGGGAGCTGACAAGACGGCTTCCATTGAGACTCTCATGAACCACTTCCAGGTTTGGTTTGGTTTGGTTCTGTTTTGTTTGTGGCTGGCTAACTGGCAAACCCTAAAGTTCGTTCGCCCCTCTCCTTGCACCAGACAATATATGGTGGGCAACAGTAGTTTAGGGTTTTCAAACTCTGCAGAAATCATGAACTTCTTCCTGCATGTTGGTCTGCCAATTTGCAGTCTAAGATTGTCATCATCATCATCATCTTCTTCTTCTTCCTCTTTGGTTTGCAGAAGAAGATTTGAAGGTGATCTCCTAGAGTAAGAGCATCTCCAGCAGTGCTCAGTATGTGACCTTGCAAAGATATTCTCACATCCGAGTTTTGATTCCTTATTTTTTTTCAGCCCCACCCATAAAACTAAAACTGGGACTGCAAATAGATGGGAGATTACTTATAGCAACTGACCTGCCCTGATCAGCTGGACCACCTGGCCAATTACAAACAGGGAGCAGCAGTCAGATCATATTTATTACACTCTTCTCTGGGAGGTGCACAACTTTGCTGTGCGTTTCACCAGCCTCAGGAAACTGCGCATAAATGCTGGGTCAAAGCCATTTTGCTCAGCCAAACCAAGATGTCTTGACTTTTCTTCATCCAATTTTAATGTGCAGGGTCATTTGCTGAGCACCACAGCTCAGGATGCTCTAAGTCTCGGGTTGCTTAGGAAACTGCAAGCATTAAATCATCATGTCTGGTGGATACATGTCCTGTAGACATGGCAATTTCTGGTTTGCAGCAGAAGATGCAACTTGGTTTTTGCAGTCCAAGAAGAGAACTATCTTTTTCTCATCTAAGTCTTGAGTATTTGGTGATTTTCTTTTTTTTTCTTTCCTTTGTGGGTCTAGGAAACTGCATTGAATCATGTCTGGATGGCTGGTTTGGCTGGAGATGGGTTTGGAGCAACACATTCTATGATCTGCCACAACCTCATTTGGGTTGTCTCACGCATGCAAGTGCAAGTGGAGCAATATCCAGCTTGGTACATCTTGCCCTGAAACCTCCTCCTTTTTCTGAATTTAAATCAAAACAAAAGTATCATGTGCTTGATATTGAATCAGATATGCATGTACCATAAGATCATACCTGAGAGTGTATGCATGCACCATAAGAAATCAAGTCGGGTGCTTCCCAATGGCACCCAATTGTGATCTGGGGATGGATAGTCTGTGGGAGATTTTCTCAATTCTACTGAGAAATATTTTGAGTGTGTGGGAGTGTGCCCAATTCCTTCCTAAGGTAGATAGTGCATCATGCATGCAGTCAAATTCAGAGCTGATGAAAACATGCACATTGCACGCTTCCCGTTTGTGGAAGGAAAAAATTATGAGAAGGGAGACTCTGTGAACTCATTTAGTGACCAGTGTCTAATTGTGTTGCAGGGGAGATGTGGTGGAGATGGATACATGGGTGGCAGGGTCAGGGAAGAATGGGATGAGACGGGACTGGCTTGTGCGAGATTACAAAACAGGGCAGATCCTGGCTCGTGCCACCAGGTAAATTCTTTTTCTTACAATTTTTTTGCTTGCGGAGGTGGTGCATCTCACATTGTAAATTTGCCATTGCTGCAACTGCTGTGTTGCATATTCATTTGATACAGTTAATATCATTTACTTGTGCAGATGCTGTAAGTGTGATTTTTTTCTCATTTTGCAGGTTTTTTTTTTCTTTTCTTTTTGGATATATATGTGCAGTACATGGGTGATGATGAACAAGAAAACAAGGCGCTTCTCAAAGATGCCCAATGAAGTACGAGGGGAAATTTCTCCACACTTTCTTGAGCGCTCTGCAATTGACAACAAGGATTTAGTGACACAAAAAATCAAAAAACTTGGCGATGACTCTGCACAGCTTGTTTGCTCTGGATTGACTGTATGAACACAACTTTCAATTTTCCCCATTTTGCCAATGAATTTTTTCTTTTGCAGCCTCACTCAGTGTGGATGCTTTGACTCATACTGATCAAAATACAGATATCCTTTCAAGGTGAATCTTTTAAGGGGAACAAGGACAATAGCCATTTCATCTCTTATTCTTCTTGCCAGTTGTCTTTCTTGCAGCCAAGACGAAATGATTTGGACATGAACCAACATGTTAACAATGTGAAGTACATTGGGTGGATGATGGAGGTAAGAAATAAGCAATCTGACCTTGAAAAGAGTGATATTGTTTGAACAGTGTTCAAATTGCATTTGCAGTTGGTATTCATAATCTTGCAGGAAAGTTGAAGAACTGGAAGTTTGATGGCTACTGCTTTCACAAGTATTTTATTGCGTCCATATGGGGATGCATGAATTTCTGTCGATCAAGTGTTTCTCTGAAATTTAGATTTAGTGAATTGGTTTTGATTGCAAGGTTAGAAGCAAATTGACTGAAAGGCTGCCAGATACAAAGTTTTGCCTCCTGCAACTCAAATGAAAGTTTTGTTGTTTGCAGAGTATTCCAAATGCAATTCAGGAAAGTCATGAATTGGAAACTCTTGTACTCGAATACAGGAGAGAGTGTGGCCAATCTGAAGTTGTGCAGTCGCTGGCAAGTACAGAGTCTTCTTGTTCTTCTTCTTCTACTGCATGGGCTGAAGCAGAAGAATCAAATAACGGCTGCGCAGTTAACAGCAAAGAAGAAGCAACAGCCCCTTTTTGCTTGGATGGGTCCTTATCATCATCAGAATTGCAGGAGATCAGCACTTCAGCAGATCAAATTGGTCCCTTGCAATTTACACACTTGCTTCGGTTGCAAGTGGATGGTGTTGAGATTGTCCGTGGCAGCACTCTTTGGAGATTGAAGAAGCTACCTTTCCACACTCAATGATCTGTAGCCTTAATTTCCATTTTGTGAAATATATATAAATAAATAGAGATACATATATATATATATATTCATTTGTGGTGCTGGTCATCAACTTTCCAGCACCAAATTCAATTAATGAATGTTGTTAGCATACAGATTATAGTATACCTTCCATGGCCATCAATGATAATTAAACATTTATAGAACTTGAACAAAATGATTATTCAAGCTCGGAAAAACAAAGCATCTCCACCTGAAGAACTTATCGACCTGGGAAAAGAAACCACCCATCTTCACTGCTACTCAATCAATGACCTCTGTGTCAAATGTTTGGTATGTAACCTGAAAAAATTGTAGGAAGGAGCTGAAGTATAAGCATGTTTACTTAGAGATCTTGTACACTTACAACATGTTGGATTAGTCTTGGAAACAGGATATATATATATATATATATATATATATCTGTCTCCTCAAATAAAATTTTATTCTTCTGGCAGATACAGATTTTTCTTGGCAAATTAAATATAGTGGGTATACTTCATTTTGCTGTGTTCTTTGAGTGAAATTCTGTTTAGTGAAATGTACTATTTTTGTGCACTTCTCTTTGGGTTCAAGGACTTTGTTGTTATTGCTGTTTGGTTTTGTGAATGTGCTGTGAAAAGAATGGAACTCGTCAGATATCTCTTTTTCCATGTGAGCTGAATTCAAGGAAAGCTGCATCTTCAATCTGGGCTTGTACCATACCTGGTAGTGTGTACTAGACCGAGAACCCACTTCATATTTGAGTCGACAAATGTGGGCAAGCTTGATGCAGATCTTGAAAGTCAGCAAATTTTACATGAAAGATCGTCTTTTCCAAAAGAGATGAGAATAGACATTGCCTTAATTTTCCAATACACAGAGTGGAATCAACAACACAGCTCATTTTTGGATTCAGTCCACTGCATCTTGCAACATTTGGCTCCCTTATTGTAAGTATTAAAAATTTGCGGGAATTGCTCCCAATACTTGAACATTCTTTTCCTTCTTTAGATGGCTAGTCGCGCAAATCCCACAATTGTGAAAGCACATGGATTTTGCAAGCTCCTTGGAGTCTAGAATTATAGTCTTTGACATTCACCATTGTGAAGGAATGATCTTCTCATAACACTTAACTTCAATCTTGGCAACTAGCCTCTTGATGTTAAGGAGCTGAACTACACAACTTTGGGTCTATATTCTAGAGTTGTGATCAAAGAATATGTTGACTTATTCTTAAGTATTATTCTCCTTCTTGTCTTCAAATCATGAACCTAGTGTTTTGATACCATATAGAAAATCTATGATGTTCAATTGTCAACACATTTTATTAACATGGAGAAAGAGCTTGGAGGCTCCTTTCAAAGGCAAAATATCCTACCCAACTAAAATTACAAGATAACTTAATATAATCTAAAGAAATGTTCATGGCCATAGTTGAGCAAAATTGTAGGAGCAACAATGTGGCTCAATCTACAAGCAAATTATAAATCCTACAACTTGGTAGTAATAGTAAAGAGTAATGAGGTCCAACAAAGCACCATATTGACACTACTTGTGGGCTTGACCTTCAAGAATACCTTGTCACTTATTTCAAATGCTTTGTATGTTGATCTACGTTTACTTGCATGAAAATTTGCATGTTTTCATACTTTTGAAATGTTTGATTAGTTTCAAGATATATTGCATAATTTAGCCAGCGATCCAAATTCATTACATAAAATTTGTTTATTGACTATGGTTAATGATTCATGTAAAACCTATAATGTGTGGAAGCATACACAACATTTCAAAAGAATTTTAAGGGTTTCTTTCAATTTGTGTCATTTATTAAGATGCATTTTATGCCAAGTTTCAACACATGTCAACCTATCATGTTTATCCAAATGTGTGCATCCTAATTTGACTTAGTTAATGCAATCCAACAAT
>Ga0209208_10010246_pt1 | contig 12196 bp, 7 predicted proteins | sample S1TSphfallax_3_FD_187694 | JGI IMG/M metagenome (GOLD analysis project Ga0209208, IMG submission 187694) | Host-associated microbial communities from peat moss isolated from Minnesota, USA - S1T2_Fd - Sphagnum fallax MG (SPAdes) (version 2) | ecosystem: Host-associated > Plants > Peat moss >...
AAGTGTGTCCGGGAAGGAAGCCCAATTTACCCACCAACGGACAGTTCTTGTCGATGGTATTGCAAAAACAAAAAATGGCAAATAACTCTTATTGGGTCTATTTTTTGAATTTCTTTCTTTCTTCATATGTTGGGTCGTTTGTGTGTAGCCTTGGAAGAGATATAGGGGACATTAAACCATAGATCTTGGTGATCTACTACCTCAAAAGGGATCACCATTATTCCACTAAGTTTGTTTAGTCCCATGATTATGTTTTAATCTTTTGGTTTTTTTTTTAAAAAATTTAAGTTACATGGTAATTATTTCTTCAACATGAAATTTGGGGCACATTCCCTAGCTTTAAGCACTAAAAAAAAGAAGGTGTGAAAACTTTGAGATAAAGACTAGGACAGAGTGGCAAGTTCACAAACACTTTATAGACAAACCACATGTTCATGTTGAATAATGCATGTGTTTATTGCAAATGAAACCAACTTTGGGTCATGAATTTGTTTTGGACTCCCTACACTCACATGGCTTGGACTTAAGACAAGGCCATCACCTTTCTCATAATAATATATTTCCTGATTGATGGTGAAGGTTACTTTGAATCAACTCAAATGCCTCCGATTTCCCAGTGAAACTTTAAATTTTAAAATGTTCAAATCATGAGTCTCACAATTTTGCAAGTTCATAATTTTTTAGTATTAACTTTCTTGTGGAAAGAAAACTCAACAGGGTGCCCAGAGCGTCTATGAAAATTTTTTTAAATGAAAAAATTGTGTATGTCAACAAGATCTTTCCAATTTCATCTCATGTGTTTTAATTAAAGATCATTTCACCCCTATTTCCCACATTTTAATGGTTGGGAATCAATTTATTTATTTATTTTGGGTCATTACTATTAGCTCACAACTCCAAATGAAAAATGTAAATTCATTTTCAATATCTATGTTTTGAGACCTTTTCAATGATATATTGAAAGCCTAATTTGAGACAACCCATAACTTCCAAAGAAAGTTCATTTTAAGAGTCTAGGAGAGCTTCCCCCCACACATTTCCTTCTCACAAAGGAAGTGCTATCTTTCTTTAGCTCGTTTCTCACCCTTTTTTTTTTTGTTGCCTTGCCCTAGCATTGATTGTGAGCCCCAAATTTATGGTCATGACATAATGGAAAAAATATAATGTTTCATTCACGAGTTCAAACCATGTTGCATTTACAATGAATCACTGATCCAATTGAGGTTCAAACAACATTATCATTTTTTTATTTGTGAATATTGTTCGTAATTAAAGGTTGCCTAACCAAAGAACTTTTATGAGACCCTTAGATAGGAGGAATTTAAAGAAAAAACTTGAACTTCTTATCATTTGACATAACAATACTTTAAAAAAACCCCTAAGTTCTATTGATGTGGTCATGAAAATATTTTATTATCAAGTGTCAAATAGTTCAAGCTTTTAAAAATATTTTTCAGAACCAAAGGGACATTCAACCCTTGGTTGTGAAGAATACTTTTAACTGCTCAAGCTATCTAACCTTTGGTAATGAAATATTCTCATTACCAAGGTGCAAACCAACAATTATTTTGGGTGAGTTTTTTCTACTTGGCAACTAAAACAAATCCTATGCAATTCACACAGAGGATTTTTGTGAGAAAAAATTGCACCAAAGTCACTAAATTTCAAGGAAATGTTTTTCGAAATTGCCATATTTAGACAACATGTTACCAAAATATAGCAAGATTTCAAATTTTTCTACTTCCTTCTATGACCTTTAGCCAAATTGGGCCAATTCTTCTTGTGAATGATCGCCAATGTGGCTACATCATGAAAACAAAAACAAAACCAAAAATTATGTGATACCTAGTTTGATAACCAGCCCATTGATTTTTATTTGAGTGAGAATTGGACCTTGAGAATTAGTTAATTTTTTTAAAATTTTGAAATCATGAGACCTAGGTGCCATCGATGGCTTAACTTGGGTCAGGTTCTTAGACGATAGGTATCGTTGAATTTGAAAACTAGTTTGATGTAATTTCACTTAAGGCAAAAATAAATGTGATTTAATGGACATTACACTCTAGATATGTTATCCCTTTCAATATTCTGAAAATTTTTCCCCAACAACCAATGGAGTGTGATCCTACACATGAGACTGGAGCGAAATTATTGCCTATTATATAGGGGGAAGAACCCTCCCACTTTGAAGGAGTAAACCTTAAGCAAGAGAAAATAAAATTTGAGAACCAGTTTGTGAGAATCTTACGCACCTTTGAGAACCAACTGGGTTAAGAACAAATAAAATCTTGCGGAGCCTGGCCAGTTCTCACAAACCCAAATCTTTTTTCTTTTGTTTTTAGAGAACAAGAAAAAACCAGAACCCGATCATTCTCAGGTTTAGGGTTTAGGTTCTAAACCCTAAACTGCCCAAGCTTGTCCAAAGACAAAGCATTCTTGAGACTTTTCCATATCATGATTTAGGGGAAGAGGTAATTGTGACCTTTTTGCTATTACAAGGCACTCCACGGTTTATTGGCTTTGGAACTTACTTACGGGCATGCTCTTGGTATTTTTGAGGACATAAGTAAGGCCAATGAGTTCACAAATGATGTACATTTAGGCTTGTCTACAAGTATTATCTATCACCTTAGGCTCTACCAGCAAATTTGAAAGGGGGGGTAGGTAATGCTCTTTATGGTGAGCATTGGCCCCATTGCCATGCTTTTCTGTATTGCTTTTTCTAGTAGCCAATAGCTTGTTACAAAATGAATTGTCCTACTTATTTTTTAAGCAATGCCCAATCTTTTGGATAGGCGTGCAGATTTGGATTGTGCCTGAAAAAACCACACCTTTTGTGAAAGAAAAACACAATACTTTTTACTCCTTTTTTGAATAATAATAATGCCCCGCAATTACGTGAAATTCTTCCAGCATGCCTTAAAAGCAGGGTATTTCTGGGCCCCGAATGGGTGGGGTCTTTGCCTCATCCAAAGTTTGGGTTGGACTCCCCTTTGCTTGCTCTTGTCTCCCTCCCATTTCTATCCTCCTTGCCAATTGCTCCCTTCTCCATTCACACAAATCTACGGAGGATATGAAAATGCATGTTTTGTTTGTGGATAGCAAATAAGCTACTCATGCACATAAGCAACATATTCATCTTGTAGTTCGTCCACACGAAATTAGGATATGGACTAGGTTTTCAATAGAGTTAGGGTTTCCCAGTTAAATAAGACAACCCGCACCTCTAGGTATTTTCCGTAACTAGAGGCCTTGAACCTACTACTATACATAACTAGCATACTTTACTTTGGTAACTTGCTCAGGATAAGGCATTGCTGATTGTATGTCAAAAGACCCCCCTTGTTTCATGCTAAGAAGTGGTCTAGAGCTTAAAGTTGTGGTCATAGAGCCGAATCTTATAATAAGGTTGAAGGATCACCCATGTGTTTGTAAGATTAAAGAACCAGCTTGAGAACCAGAAAAGGGTTGAAAAGGGTTTCTAATACTCACCCCCCACATATTTGCACCACCGTTCTATTTTGGAAATTTTAAGTAGCCTAAGTGGCAATCAACCATACGAAGATGTAAAAGAAATGGCAATCATCTCTAGGAAAATTTAGCCAAATCTGGCTATAAACCAGATATGGAGTACGAATCTTTGATCAACCTTCCATATTTATAACTACACGCTGAAAACTAAACATAAAATCTGAAAAAACTTACATAATATAAAATTCTATATCTCCTGCATCTTAGGTTTAAAATTTACAAAATCACCTATATAAAATTTAACTCTTTGAGGGATTCTCAATAATATCAAGAGGAAAGACCAATTGGATTCCTTCTTTTAAAAAAACATTAAATTTTTGAATGAAAAAAATTTAAAAAATAACTCGTACACCATGGGTCAAAACATTATTATCACCTTGGTGCACCCTTATTCATTGAGGGCTTTCCAATTGTGCCAAGAGTGTGGCTAAACATTCTCTCATGAAAGGTTGTTAACATTTTCACCCTTTGTGTCCACACCTACATCATGATAGTTTTGCATTTTGTTGACAGTAGTTCTATGTGATGAAATTGTGACCATGGTTCAAAATTGGAACTATGTATCTTTATGATGATTTGCATCGCCTTCAAGTTGCCCTTTTCTTATCATCATCAATGTCACAATGTAGTTTCAAGTTTATTTTCTCTTCTCATTTGTAGTGTTCTTCTTTTTGTTTCCAACGTTCTTCTCTATGTTTCTTTTCATTTGTAATGTTTTAGTTTCATGTGGCATGTGATTATCATCACATTGCCACCCTTTCCTCGTCATCATTATTACCGCCACAACATAATTTTAAGTTTGTTTTTTTCTCTCATTTGCATTGTTTTTTTTAATTTGTTTTGTTTGCAATGTTCTTATTTTGTGATTTGTGTTGATCAATGTTGTCATCATCACATTGCATCTCGAAATGAACTACTTGTTGTTTTTTCAGTTCTTTGTTTTCACATGAAAGCTGCAATGCCATGGCTCCGACTCCAACTCTAAGAACTTCTTTTCAACATTGTCATTTCTTCATGACACCTTTCTATTTCTTTAAAAAAGTGGGTCATCTACTTGTTAGGACCCTAGTTATTTTCATCTTGAAAACTAGAACCAATTTACTAGGTATGTGCATGAAGCCAAGCTAACTTTTAGGTTTAAATTTTATTTTGAGAACTACGCAATCCTACTTTAAATCTTTTTAACAAAAAAATTTGAACTCACAATTATACTAAGCTGAAAAATTTTCACATAATGTACCACACCTTAACCAAGCTAATGTCATCATACCTTTTAGGTAGCAAGGGCCAAACAAGTTATCAGAAGTTGAAAAGCAAAAAAAAAGGTTGCAAAGTATTGCTAACTCTCTACTCATGAAAACAAAATGCATAGTAAATAAAATAAAATTTATTGCACCCTTTCTTGGACCTTTTTGCTTTCCAAACTCTTAATCTCACCAACATCACTTTGTTTCCATAATAAGCCCATCTATTTGCTTCCCATATAATGATAACTTCATTTTTTATGAATTTTTTGAGTTAGGCTTACAATCATGATAAATTGAGTATAGAGATATTGTGGCACAAATCTTTGACCTTTTATCATTTGTAAACTATGGGAAAATAAACTTTAATGAAGTCTTCCTTTAAGGTTTAAAATTTTAGACAAAAATTTCATTAGATTTCAAATTATCAACCAACAATAAATTCCCCATAAAAATAGTTGTTGCTTTCAACCTCCTCCTTAAAAAGGTCAAAGGGACACCTTCATAAACCATCCAATCAATCTTTAATCAAAGGTGATATGGCCTTCTGAACATCATTATTGTCGCAACCCCACTTTGAAGCAAGTGTGAGGATGAAACTCGCACTCCCAAAAGTGGGAACTTGGAGTCCTCCAGGACTCTCGCAATTTCAAAGTTCGATTGCAGAGGTCAAAACACCTCGCCTTGAGGTGTTTTTTATACCATTGAAAAGGTCTTGAAGTGTAGATGTCGAAAATGGCCTTGCATGAACCATTCAGACATTGCAACACAAGTTATGGTCGAAAGAAAGGCCGGGAGTCAAATTGGCAATTTGACCCCCAACCATTAAAAGTCGGGAATCGACCCGACCCCGGTGTGTGCAGGTGGAGTGCGACACACCGTTGGAAAGCTCTTCAGGAGAACTACATGTTTGCTTTAGACCTCGTCCCGATCAGAAGTCTGAGCCGGGAGTTATGAGCTACCAAAGTCCCAGGAGTCCGATCCAGAACAGTTTCGGGACTCCTCCTTGGGAGTCCCGAAACCCGAGATTAAAAGCCATTCTGATGGAAGTGCGACAGAGCAACATAAAGAATACTATATGGGGGAAGGTGGTGGCTTCCCCTGAGTCTAGGCTGTGGTGAATCAAGTGAATCCGTGTTGCCTGTGACTTATCCCAACACCAAGAGTGTTTCCGGAAGTGAATTAACCAACTTGTGGTTGGTTTTTGATGCAGGACTGAGTAACTAAATAGTTGTCCTTCACCCCCTTTAATGTTGGAAGCTGTGGGCGACACCAAGTTCCAATTACTTGTGTTCTTTAACATAGTTGGACCCTTCTTGGGTCTAACAAGGAACTTGGGGGCGCGTCAATTATGTCATAGTTTCATTAATAATCTTTACACTATAAATTGGAAAAACAACTTACATTGAAAAGGAGCATTGTCATGATGATGAAGATCCTCCAAGGCTAAGAAAGTAGAATCATCATTGTGAATCCCATTAACATTAATCTACATGGTAATTTGGGCTATTTTGATCAACTTGTGTTTTCATTACCATTTGTACCCACATGTCAAAACAAAATAAGGTTGAAGCACCTTCGCCAAAAAAGGTAATGTATAACAAGTATCATAGTACAATATAAGTTGAAATCTTGATGACATCTTTTGACTATTTTAAACACAAGAAAAGTTTTAAAAAATTTGCATGGCAACATTTTGGAATTCAAAGTTCATTTTGAATCAAAGTTAATTTTGATTTAATTGTTAGATGAAGAGGATGGGATAAAAAGCAATGTACATAGAATATATAATTTACATTTTTTCGACAACCATAGGGCTTCATGTTTGTGCGTCATGAAACATTACCAAATTGAAATTTTTGAAATTTTTGAAAAAATAATGCAAAACCCATTTATAAATTTCCTCCTTTTTCATATGGTAGTGGTTTCTTCCCCCCAAAAAAAATATTATGCATTTATTATTAAGAAAATAATTTAAAACATATTTCTTGAATATTTTTTCAACCAAAATTTTAATTGGTCCTAGATTTAATTGATGTACATCAATGTCATTCACCACCAAAAAAAAATCAACAAAAAAATCCACCCACAACTTTAGTTTTAAAATATATTTTTAACTTTTCATATTTTGTCAAATATATATTCCATACATTACCAAAAGAAAAATGAAAAAATATATATTTGTATTCTTAGGAGACTTAGTGTACTTATGCTCCCACCAAAAGTACTAGAACATTTCCCAAATTCACAATAAAAATAATAATGTTGTTTAAACACAACGAAAGGATTGAAAATCATCATTGGCCTCCTTGTCGAAAGAGCTTTTTAGCCATTTGGAATGCATTTGATGCATAAGTAAATTTACCTTTTTAGAAATGCCATTGATGTAAGATAGATTGAAGCAAAAACAAAGATAATGGATTTAATAACATCATCATCATGTTGTAATGAAATTTTAAGTGTGTGTTTGACCTTTTAATTGAATGGCCTATTATTGCTAGCATTAGAACAAAAATGTTATACATTACATGAAGACTTATGAGCAATCATGGTAGGACATGTAGTTGGTTGAAAATGTAACAATTTAAGAAGTCATATTGTTGGTCTAGTGGAAGGTTTTGTAGCTATTGAAGAACATTCAATGAGTCTCATGAGGATTCAAAAGGAATGATGAATCATGGCAATGTGACCTATAGTTGGTTATAAATTCAACAATGATTCAAAAAGTCATGTTGTTGGTCCAATATTGGAAGGTTTCATACTTGTTGACAATCAAATAGTTTTGATTTTTTGACCCAACCAATGTGTTACAATCACTTTGGAATTTTGTACCCAATGATGTAATAAGATATGCATGGCTATAATTCCCAGAATAATAAATGATATTTTCCAAATTATGAAACAAGCAGGTGCCAATGTTGCTATGATCAACAAAATTGCAACATTGGTTAAACATTTAGAACACATACCTTGCAAGTTGCATCACTTTTTTATTCAACAAGGTGTGCTTTGATTTGCTTTGAATCATTATGAAACAAATCTTTTATCATTGACTTTTGTTTTTCTAACATGGCAATTTTATCTCTTCCATTCAAATAAAGTCATTATATCCTTGTTTGTAGAAGTATGTTTGGCTACATTTCTCAAAATTAATTAGAAAATGATGAAATCTACTTTTATCAAGGATTTATATGTTGAAACCGCTTGATTGGCATTTTGAAGAAAAAGTTGGAAAAAAGTTTATTTCTACCTATTCGGGTGTGTTTATAACTATCAATGATTTCCAGTACAAGTTTGAAAAACTAAACAAATTCAATGATATTTCAACATTTTGAAACCATGTACAAAAGTAAATGATAATCTTGATCACACATAAGGGTAACAAAGAAAATTGAACGCATTGAATTTGACCTAGGAACTCAAGATGTATGTACACATTAGTATATTTCCATGTGAATAAACTACAACACTTCATTGAATGCATTTCTATTTCATCCAAAAGATGATCAATTCTAGGGGCAAAATATGATTTTATAATCCAAGCTTCTTTTAATTGTTGAACTAGCTTTTTGTTTTTGTTATCTCACATTGCAAGAAAAAAACAGATAATTAATACTATGATCAAATGTTAGTTTTTATATTTGTACTATTTGTGAATCTACATTAAAAATTTTGATTACAATTTTTTTATAACTCAAAATATCCTAATTTGAAATTTGCATCAACAAGGACTTGTAAATATATATGATCAAGTTGCATTGCATTTATATTATTTATTAATATGTTTTCTCAATTTTCAATTGCATCATCTATATGTGAATCTCTAATGTTTGTGAATATGAATTTATAGTATTTGACCTAAGTTGATCATATTTTCATGTTCAAAACCTTTAAAATTCAACAAGCTTTGTTAAGTGGGTGAAATTGGTATAAAATGATATTCTTCGCAAATATTTGATCCATAATATGTGTGGGTGTAAAAACAATAAATTGTACATACTTGTTACTTTGTCAAAACTAGATGAAAATAAATATAAAATGACAATACAACCCACCAAAACATTAATGTACATTGAATTGATTTAATTAAAAATTTATAAACACATTTTTCAGTATTTTACATTAAATGTTTTTTTTCAAATTGTTTCAATTTTTTTTTGTCTATTTGTTGGAAATGCAAGCTCAAGGTCCTATTTTTTTGTAGTGAAAGGTTTATGTAAAATATGTGGTAAGTAGGTTTTAAAATATATATATATAATTTTTTATTATAACCATATCTCAAAAATATATTGATATTTCTATCTTCAAAAGTAAAAAACAACTAACTTTTGAAAATAAACCAAAAATATCCCCATTTTATGAATCTAACACCCAACAAACAAAGATACTTTTAATTTACTTTTAAAATTGGTTTGCTCCTAGTATTTTGGATGTAAATTTTATAGTAATAATAAATGAGGACTTTCAATTATATTCTCACCCAATTTTATGCTACTTGTTTGATTTTATATATATGATATAATGTAAAGTTAGAAACATTCACTTTTTGTGTCCATGGTTCTGCCCATTTCAAACCTATAAATGATTTCACCATATTCCTTTGAGTTCGATTTATGTCTTTGTTTCAACATTTGAAGTATTTAAACTACTTTTGGAGTAATTCATGCTAAAATTTCTCTCATTTTTCCTTAATCTATATGGTCATAAAATTGAATTTAATCTATAGATTTCACAAAAGCTTTGGAACCTTTTTTTTTTGGTTGTGTCCATTAAGCTGCAATGGGTAAAAAAATCCTCTCTATGAACACCTATATTGCAAATTCATCTTCTTAATACATTTGGTCCTCTTATAAAATCATAAAACAACGCTAGGACTTTTGCATCTACTTGATTTATAATGTTGTTAGATTTCAATGGATGAAAACCTTTTGAAACTCACTCTAAGGTTATAAAGAATATGTAAATGGATATTATGAAATTAAAAAATACATACATTACCATTTTTGTTCCTTTATTTGTTATTGTAGTTTTTCCCACCTCATGTGTAACAAGGCTATGAAATGAAAAATCTTGTGGAAGATAGACTAATTATGTGTTTGAAGCTTTGGTTGTGTAGTTCATTGTTGTTTACTAGATTTTTGTTTTTGCCTTTGACATTAAACACCATGTAACAAATATCTAGGCAAATGTAGAACACACATGGGGGATCCCTAACCATTTGTTGTTACAACTTTTTTTGGAAGGAGGGGTAATGTATGTGTATTGGCATCCATGAAATTCATAGAATGCAACAATTGAAATATAGGTTAAGTGTTTGTGAATGTGTCAACCATTTCACAAATGTTTATGTTGAACAACTAAGGTAAATTCAACATTGCCACTTTTTCTAGAATAAACATGTTCTAAAAACTCATTATGCCTTGTCCCAAGCATGTATTCTTGATTTTTTTTCAAGTCACAGTACATAATGGACCACTTTTCTTGCAAGCTAACTTGTTTTTCATGTGTGTGTTGTTACCAAATCCCATCGCAACTATGGAAACCATTTTCCATTTTATGTTTGCATTTTCAAAACAATCTTTGGAATCAACACATGATTTAATGAAGGGATGTGTTTATTTTGAACTTTTCTAAACTAAGGACATAATCTTTTAATGTTCCTAGTTAAACTATCATGGTATTCTAACGAATTTTATTTCAATTCTAGAATGTTTTATAGTATTCTTTTGTTTTTGTTTTCATCTTGCTCTCTCATGGTACAATAATTTGAATAGAATTGGCATTTTGGGTTTCAAGAATATCTATAGAATAGGGATAGAAATGCACTTCATGTTATGTTCTTCATACTATTGAACTTGTTTGAAATGTGTGTCCATGTGAATTTTTTGAACTTCAAAGGAGCAAGGAAGAAAGACTCCTAAACTTGATTTATCAAGCATTTGATTTCTTGTTTCCGTATGCTTCCATGATGCAAAGGTGGTTGTTGTTGTTGGAAAGTTGTTTTTGCAACAAAGATTCTACTTTTGCAAGGTTGTTGTAGCTTCAATCTTTTTACTATGTAGAAACTCTTGTTGCAATTGTTGGATTATTACTTTTGTTACATTTGCAGGACTACCAACAATGTGATTTGAAAAACAAAAGTTAAAGTTCTATTGCAAAGCTTCTATTGTTGCAAGGCTTCTTTTGTTTTGAAGCTTCTACTACTACTTTGAGGTGTCTATTCCTTTGAAGCTCTTCATTGCAATTTACAAATTATCATTCCAAGGACCTACTTTGCAATGATGAAACTTGCTATGACTACCATGTGCAACAATAATATTGGCCTTTGATGGCCCTTGCAACAATGAAAACACAACCCAACAAGAGGTCAACAAGAGGTGAAGAGAAATCTTGCAACACAACTTGATGAAGGTGCAAGGCCAAGAAATCATGAAATGCAACATTATTTCGATATAGTCGAGAGAAATATGCAATTGTGAATAACTTACCACTATGTTATTACAAACTCTTTTTCATGTGATAGTTAACATTGGATTTTGATCTTAAAATGCACATTTTCTTATGAATAGGCGAGAGCTATTTTAGCTACTACCATTAACATTGTGTGCAACAAAGGCATTCACATAGGATATGGTGATACCTAACATTACATATGTGGAATGTAAGATAAATTTATCTTTCCTTCCTTGGAATTCCTTGCAATTTAGCACCATGTGCACCTGGACCTTATAGCTAGTATTATTGCCTTTGGCCATACAAGCCTGGTAGGCAGGGTCCTTATACCAATATTGATACCATTGTTGGTGATCGATTACCTATGAAGCACAACACAATGTTACCCGGTCCAAGACTGGTTACCACGTTCTACTCTCGAGACCAGTTCAAGACCCGGTACCACCTTGTACACTCTCTACCGGTCCAAGACTGGTTAGCACCTTCACACTCTCCATCTCTCTCAGCACCTATTCATCTATTTTGTGTGTGCGCGCGTCTCTCTCTCTCTCGCTCGCTTGCTCTCTCTCTCTCTCTCTCTCTCTCTCTCTCTCTCTCTTTTCGTTTCATGGAATTCTGTGGAGTTTGAGAGGCATGTTGTATTATCGGAGCTTTGGTAGTCATCAACTTGAAGTCCTTGAACACGAAGTTGTTGTTCTTTCGGAGCTTTGGTGGTCATCAACTTGAAGTCATTGAACACGAAGTTGTTGTTCTTTCGGAGCTTTGGTGGTCATCAACTTGAAGTCCTTGAACACGAAGTTGTTGTTCTTTCGGAGCTTTGGTGGTCATCAACTTGAAGTCCTTGAACACGAAGTTGTTGTTCTTTCGGAGCTTTGGTGGTCATCAACTTGAAGTCCTTGAACACGAAGTTGTTGTTCTTTCGGAGCTTTGGTGGTCATCAACTTGAAGTCCTTGAACACGAAGTTGTT
>Ga0209208_10010247_pt1 | contig 12195 bp, 12 predicted proteins | sample S1TSphfallax_3_FD_187694 | JGI IMG/M metagenome (GOLD analysis project Ga0209208, IMG submission 187694) | Host-associated microbial communities from peat moss isolated from Minnesota, USA - S1T2_Fd - Sphagnum fallax MG (SPAdes) (version 2) | ecosystem: Host-associated > Plants > Peat moss >...
TTAGGCATGGTTCATCGTGTCTTTTGTGTATGTTCTTTTCTTTACTCAGCTTGGTTCTTGTATCCGGAACTTGCAAAGCCCAAGATGCAAGGCCCAAGATCAGGAACTTGCATTTCTATATCTGTTTTTCATTGGAATGGGCGCCGCATTCTAGGCGCTTCATGAGGTTCTGGAGGAAACTAGTATTTCATCTTGCTTATTTAGAATTGCTCGCAGGTTTTTCGTTTTATGAGAGGGATTGCCGGAATCTGACCAAGACACTTTATATACACCCTCAGACCCGCTCCTTCCCATAGCGAGCTCTGTCCGGGCTTGTAGTTTTGAGCTCTCCGTGGTTGCTATGTACTTGTATTCGCATTTCTAGTTGCTATCCTCTTTGGTTATTACTAGAACTTAAGTTTTGTAACTTGAGATTTTCTCTGAGTGATAAAGAAATAATTGTAGTACTTGGCGGGGGGCTTCAGCTCATAGCAGGAAATATAGATTTTTCGAAGTGGTTGCTCATGTGATATGATGAACACATTGCAAAGTATTTGCTGAATTTATTGAGCTACCAAATCTACAAGGCTGCATTTAAGTAAAGTTTTTTATTTTTGGTCACTTGTGTGTATTGGCTCCACTTTCTTCTGGTCCAAGTGTCTAGCCATGTCATCCTCAAGTCGTCAAGGTTCCATATTCTACATGTAGTTCTTGCAACCGAAGTGAAAGCTTTGTGTAGTCCTTTCGTCATGGGAATTTGCCATTCATGAGCTATGAAAACCTTGTTGATTTGGTGTGTTCATTTCATGAGATGAACTTTCAATCTGTGCCTTGAACTTTAATCCATTTATGTGCTGTTACAGGATTCTTTTAAGAGCATTCTTAAGGGCAGGTCCTTTTCTACAAGAAGGATGTCATCCACACCTATCGGGTTAGGTCGTGATGGTGAAAGGATGCCAAGCAGAGAGGACCTGTCTCGAGCATTTTTTTGCTCGGCGGCCGTTTATGAATCAAGCAACGAGAGCGCCGAAATCTTGCTCCAAAACACCCAGCGTGAGTACCCAACCATAAAGTTTGCAAAGGTCCACATGTCACTCGACCTCTTTGGAGAACACAAGTTTCTTGTGGCATATGCAGAAGACGCCATCTTCATCGCCTTTCGAGGCACCACAACTCTTGAAGACATTGCGACCAACTTAAAGTTGGCCACGGATCCAAGCTTCGGGGGCGCGTTTCATTGGGGATTCTTCAAGCGCTCGGATGTTTTCTTCAAGCCTGACTGCAACCCCATCCAAGGATTGTTGAGTCTCCGGAAGCGCATAATTTTTTGTGGTCATGGCTTGGGTGGGGCTGTGGCACACATGGTGTTATTCCGTCTCTTTGTGGTGAACAATTGGAACTTCAAAGATGTAAGTCACTATTCACAAGCTTGGTTTTCAACTTCCAGTCAGATAAATAATAATTCAGTTGTTATAAGTGAATTTGTACTTGCAACTCCGGGGTTCCGTGGATTATATTTGTAATAAAGAAAACATATTTGAGTGGTTCTTTGTGGATCTATTCAACTACAAATAAATATGCTAATTATCTGCCATGCTTTGAATTGCAGGGGGAATTCCCCGATTCATTGATTTCTATTGCATTTGGAGCACCTCATGTGTGTGATGAGGATGCTGCTCGAAAAATCAATGAATATACAAACCTCAGATGGCGGTTCACGAACTTTGTCAACCAATCAGACCCTGTGCCATGCCTCCTCCACAGTATTCTCCACACTGTGGCAGTGGTTGCAGCAAGTTTGAAGTCAAATGAGAATGTTCAGAAGGAGTTTACACTTCAAGGGATTGGGACCTTCCTTGGCCGATGCATAGATGGGTATGCCCGTGGTGGCTTTCTCCAAGGTGCGAGTGCAGCATTGATAGCAACTTTTGATATAGGCATGTCTAAAATTGCTAACACAGGTACGACAATATTTGCTCAGCACCTGCTTGACCCGCTAGCACAACGAGCAGCCCCTAGGCCAGGAACAAGCAAGTATAATAAGCCAGATTTTTATCCTATTGGCTATTACATATTCATTGAGAGACAAAGCGATGAGTGGCGTGATGGGGATCGCCCACGATTCCACGTGCATCGCATAAATGATAAGAGTGCAGACATGAGCAGGAAGTTGGGAGATGTGCACTTTGGATTTGAAGACTTGGAGCGTCACGAACTCCGAAGCTACAAATTGGTATTGACTGAGTCTGATTTCATGGACTCACCACAAGTTCCTTCTATACAGTATCCAGTGAACAATGTTGTCTCTACACCCACCCCCATTGTAAGTACAATATAATTGCTTTAACCTTCTCCAAAGAACGAATCAAAATTAACTATTCCCTTCCAGTAACTTTCCAATTGAAAGCATTTGTGTCTCACCTTGGTTTACGAATAGATTTTCATCCTTTGGTAAAAATTGTTATGTTAGGGAATGTTGTGTTCAAGTCTCAAATCTAGATTACAAGTGTAACTTCTGATATTCCTAGTCACATTGCACTCAAGATGATAAAAAGGTAGCCAAACTTATATAACTCTAACAAATCATTTCACTGTAAATTCTAAGAGACTATAGCAATTTGATTCGATGCTTGAAGACAAGTTTCGCATATGCAGACATAACTTGTGACTTTATTGCCAATACTCAATTTCAATCTTTCGTTACGCTAATGGTCATCCTCTTGGCTAGATCACAATGGCACAATCCAAAATGGCTGACTCGACTCGACCATACATCAAGATAACAGGGGAAAATCTATTATTCCTTATAGAACCCATCAAGATCAACAACATGGAGATTTGGTTGCCAACAAAACAAGAAGACAATGAGATTGTTGTTCTTGGACCAAGCAACCTCAACAAGAACTCAAAGATTGACATTCCCTTTCTCACAGTCAAGACGGCTTTCGGGCAAGGATCTATAATCGTCATGGAGGTAACCTAGGATCCCAACTATGTTTGAATATAGGTGTAATGTCCAAGTTGGAGTGTAGTTGAAACAATTTCTAAATCAGACTTTGTGGTGCCCCTACAAGTGTGATGCATCTAGCTACACATTTATTATCACAAGTATGATTTTGGTCATGATCTAATTGCTCACATTGATAAAGGAAATGGTGATCTGCAAGCAATCAATGGCATTATTCTTCAGAAGTTATCAAGTGATTATGGAGGATTTTGTTCATAGTTCAATTGTCCATATCAATATATCAAATTATGATAAGTGAGTGGCATTCATTGCAACCTTGTTTAGAATTTGTGAGGGTGAAGGTGTTGAACACCTAAATGTGCTACTAATCATAATTCCTTGGGTGTTTCTAGGGCTTCTTGGGGAATCCACCTACTATTGCAAGAAAGCTTGCAAAAATTGTGCAAACCATGATGATTATGAAAGCCTTTGGCACTGATCCATTGCCTGATCATCTATCAAAACTGGATGAGATCATCCAATGTGAGTGTTGATTGTTTTTAGGCACATGGTTTTGGATACATTGATGACAATCAATCTGGAACATAAGGGAGTTCACATCATTGCAAGCAACATGAATGTACTTACATGTCAACAACTCTAAGAATAATAAAATTCAGACAAAGTATAGAAGATCTTATTTAGTGTGTATTTTTGTACTTTGTAATGAAGTCGGAACATTGTAGGTGCACCTGATCTACAAGGCCAGAATCTATCTCCAATACTCATTGAAGGTCACATTCAAGAAGCCGATAAGATGACAAAGGCCGTGGCAGATTTCTTACTAAGTGGGTAAGTAGTCAATCATAGTGATCTATTTTCCATAGGAAATACAAGATAATCAATCAAACTTTATAAGGCTAGAATGGGTTTGACAATTTTGGGAACTAATGTAAAATTTCAGGGGACTTTGTGCAAATGGTCGAATTAAATGACACTTCTTTTATCTAAACTAGGTAGTACTAGGTAGAAACTAAAGTGAGGGGTTCCTTTTAGTCTTGTCAGTGTGTCCATGGCCTTAATAATACCTGACATTGTGATTATTACATTGGTGGTTTTACAGCCTTCTGTTTTCTTATGATGCCTGGTTTGCCCGGATTACTAGCCACATTGATAGCGCCAGTGCTGTTTCAGCAGGTAGTGTTAGTGCTGTTTCAGCAAGTACTCCTGTGATATTTTCCATATTCGCTTTGGGGATTATTCCTCTATTCATTACAGGAACATTTCTGTTTGCTGGTCTAAGTTATGCACTCTCACAATTCATAGTTGATGATTACAAACAAATACTAGTTATTGGATGTGAAGAGGCATCTAAATGGTCTACATCCGAGCCCACATTGCATGTGCACACCAATTTGGAGCTTGCGAAATTGGAGGAGGAGCTTCAAATTCGAGGTCAGTCCATTCATGTTTGGATATTTGCACTTGTCCACCAATGTCTTTAAGGGAGCTTATTTTGAACTATACTAGGCCTTGCATAGCATGTTATGTATATGACATACTGTGCAATTAGGCTTGTTCTTATTGGACTAGACAAGTAAAAGAAACTGAGTACAATTATATCATGTTGAAAAGAACCTCACAAAGTCGAATAGGTTCCTAAAGATTGATACTTGCAAAATGAAGCCTTACATATTGTTCTTTCAAATTTGGTGCAATGTTTATTCAGTTGATAACAGTACCAATGATTTTAAGGAGATGGTTCGAAAAGCCCACTTGCACCCCGTTACAACTCTGTGGTCAGGTTTTCTGCAGTTGAAGCACAAGGATGCTAAAAACTCGGATCAGAAGTGCAGAATCAACTTATTGAAAAGGATTAAGATTATAGTGGACACAGGACATTTGTTCTCCCAAGTTGTGGCACAAAAACAATTTTGGGGAATTTTGGGGGCTGAGGATGCTGGAAAGTCGACCTTCATCAAGGTGAATATTAATCAACATACCATCATATCTATTTATCATGTAGGCCCTTCAAGAGGTGCATAAGTTGTTATCATGTCTTGAACATCTTACAGTTTGTAAGCTTGTTAAAATTTTCCTAAAGTAATAGGCTAGTGGAATTTTAGTATATGTGGAGTGCCTTATCCTCATTAAACCATTTGCTTCAACAATAACCTTGCTTCACAAGCTGCCTCTTTTCATTCTCAAACAAAATCACAACCATTTAAAATTCTACAAGATGTTTATGTTGAGATAGAACCTCAGACAAGGGAATTCTGGGAATTTGGGTCTCATGTCTGGTAGGACTCTTATGGGAATCATTTCCAGAACTCCTTGATTCATGATCCTTACCCAACACATTACTTGACTATTCAAGATCCATCATTGGTACATGCCAATTTTGAAAATGTTGTTGTCACTATTGCATTTGCCAATGTTATCCAGTCTCAAAGAAAAACATTAAATGCTTAAGGAGAGTGGGTGTTTCCAACTAGAATTTTTTTTTCCTACTTTCAAATCAGTTTTTTTGTAGTTAGACTGGGTTTTCTTATGTATTTCAGAGCTTGCTATGGGGCTTGTATAATTTTCCCTTGAACTCTGACCTCAAGCCATCTCTGTATACATGTGCCCAAACATCTCATAGTGTTTGTGTTGGTTGGTATGCTAGAAAGCACTTGAAAGTTTTGGCCCTCAGAATCCCAGGTTACCCCGCTGTGGGAGATCATTTCACACCACTGTTGTGGAACCATACAAACTCGCAGATTCTGTATGGTTGGTGGACTTCCCTGGCCGTGATGGTTTGCAGGGAAACGCAGAGAGGTGGATCCAATTTAAAGAACTCCCAAATTCTTGTATTCTAGTTCTTCAGTTCCTGGTACATAACCATCATCTTTTTCTCTTTCACGGTCTTTCCCCAATTTCAAGCATTTAAAAGTTTCATGTCCTACATCCTAACCAGGGTTTGGTTTTCCAATTTGTAAATTTTACTAGTTCTACTAATATTTCTAATTTTTAGTAGAACTTACACTTGTTCACAAGAAATTTTCAAAAATTTGTCAAAAAGAATCATTGGCTTTATCCCCATGTAGACTTGGATTGTAGGGGGCCATGTACTTGATTTGCCTTTAAATATTTAATAATGCTTTTTTTTGAGAGCAATTGCATGGATATGTGAAATTGAGGATTTATTAAATGACTACTTTGAAGCATATTTGTTGTCTTAGTTTAACATATTTAGTATCCAAAAAACCATTAATTAATGGTTTAAATGCAATGTACTTCTTAACAAAATTTAACAACTAACTGGTGTTGAGTTTTTTGGCATAAAGGTCAATTCAATTTTGTTTTTGGAGATGGTTTATGCAGGGTGATATCAAGAGTGGCCAGAGAGACATGTACCTGGAAGTTAAAGAAAGGCTTCCCACATCGGAGATCAAAGTAGTATTCAACAAGGTGGACATGAATTTTCAGCCTGGTGAGGAAGATGATGAAAATCAGCCTGGTGAGGAAGATGATGAAGCTGGCTATTTTGAAAGGCAAAAAGAAAACAGTGCAGAACAACTGGGTTGTCCAAAAGACAACATTTATTATGCATGTTTTAAGCCCCGCTGCTCAAATGAAAGAATGCAAGAATTGAAGGGTCTGGGCGTCCTTGGATTTGAAGAATTTTTTCAGGAATTGGGAATATTGGAGGGACAGGAATTGACATGAGTCTGGCACCCTAGATGGTGAGAATTCTTTCCTAGGGCTCCATGTTGCCTTTCACAACCATTCACACACATCTTAACTAGAAAAGCAACATAAAATCCAATTTCATATGTCAGATATCAAATATCTAATGTATCACATGCTTGTAATTACTAAAATGTGAACTTTGGCCAGTGTAAAAAAAGATAAATAAGTTGATATGTAAATTTTCAGACCGAATATGAAGGCCTATCCCGAAAATCAGAGAAAAAGAATTTAGCATTCATTGGTTTAACACATGATATTGGATGCAGGCTTGTGATTGTGATGGATGGGTGGTGATCAAGGTCAATATATTCTCCGACTGTTTGGTGTACAAAGTACTTAAGGGTCCACAATATACTTGGGAAGCCAGCTGATCCCACCTGCCTTTCCTTGTGGCACTGCTGATGCAAGTGACAATACATATTCTATATATTTCATTACACAATATTATCTAGTGTGATCTCAATGTGAAATTTCAAGTTGAATTTGGACTTCATGAACATTTTTAGCATTCATTTATAGTGTGTTGTGTATGCTTAGTCAATACATTTCCAAGACCATGTTCAAACAATTATCTTTAACTAAAAATTCCTTTATTACTTACTGGAAGTTTGGCAATAAATTTATGATTTATGTTAATCAGATTCTTTTGATTTATTTGGGAAAGAAATCCACTTGCTTCCACTCAAGATAGTTGATGGGGATCTGTGGACAGCTCATAGTTCACTTGGCTTGAGAAAAATACATTGCAATAGCAAAATAGATTAGATAAAAAAGATTGGTGACATTCCATTTTTTTACTGAATTCTACACATAAAACATCAATTGCATTATATTGTTCTTGCAGTTATGTCCTAGGTTAGACTTATGTTCTTGGGAAATATGGCATTATTTAGCTTAACAGTTTTGTAGGACATTGAATGATTGGATTTTACACAAATTGAAACAAGCCCAGCTCTTTCCACAAAAGGTTTTAGTAGTGCCCAAGAAATGCAAGGCCATTTTGTGGCAAGTGGGTTGCGCTCATAACCACTATCAATTTCCTTTATTGATATGAGTGTCACCATCCACACAAGAAGGTTATGCAAAATCAAGAAATGAGATGCACATTAGAATCACAAGTTGCCAAGCTCAAAGCTACATGAAAGCACTTCATTGACCATAAAGCAATAGCCCCCATAAAGACATGGAAGCTTTTGCATCCATCTACAAAATTACATATCTTTGAAATTGCAAAAGCAGCTCCACAACAGCCATTTGAAGATACGATGGCACTGACATGTAGTCAAACCATATGAGAGTTGTTTTCAATGTGGCAGATCATATACATAAAATACACTAACATTTGTGACAATGCCTTGCCAGAAAAGTTACTACTAATGATGCACCACAAAAACTTCTCAAAGCTCCCCCAAGCCCATGGTTGAGACTAACAAGACCCCACGCTTTCAGGTTTGCACAGTCCGGAGTCAGGAACATCCCCATTGAATCTTGCTCGTGTTAATATTCTCCAAGAAAACCTATAGTGAACTCAACAATCTTTTCCAATGTCTCTTTCTTCCCAACACAAAATACAAGGCTGTGTCAGTGGAATGAGAAGAGCCCAACTATGAGGTGGAGATTATCATTAGGCTGGAATTTAGCTTTAACACTCATTCCATTCAGCAATTGCAATTTTACAGATATCTATATGACACGCCCTTGACATCATCACTGACCATCCCACGATAAATTCAGTGCCATACTAACCAGCCCAACTAATCTGCCTTTGATTCATGTGAACCAAATGTAGAATTCAGCACCACATGCAACAATGCAGCATCCATCACCAGACTGGTAATGGTAATTCTTTATTCAACACCTCCCAAATATTAACCAAACAATCAGACATGTATTCCCCACAAAGACATCAGACCCACAACCAGTTTGAATGATCTGGTGATGAATAAACATCCCCTCTTGAAGCACAACCACACTGTATACACGTCAAGTGGTAGTCCCCTAAAAGACATCATATTCCAAACCAGTTTGAATGATCTGCTCTTGAACACTCCTACACTCTTCAAGGCCAACTACACTGCCACATGCTTTGAGAACCCCCCACAAAACTAACAGAGTTTGGTAGCACATCTTCCTGTTGCATTTGTCGAAATATTTCCAGTGCCTTCTACACTGGGTAGTATCATGGCATTCCAAGTGACCGCATTTTGAGATGGCGCCATCTTGTTGAACACTCTCCAAGCACCTTCAATGCTCCCACATTTTGCATACATATCTAATGAGCAACACCCATATTGCCACGGAAGAGCTGCGTGCATTCGGGTGATTTTGACAGCTACTTTGCACGCAAAATTTCTTTCTTGCATTAATGGCTGCTGCATCTCTATATCTTCTCGCGTACATTTAGCTTCCAGCTATAGCAGCACAAGCGGGGTTCGAAAGTTGAAACCATGGATGGGTTCAACCCTCCAAACAATACAATGCGGGTGCAGTTGAAGTTATTGGCATGTTTGGAGCAACCAAACAACTTTTGCCACATTTGTTAGGGAAAGCAATTACTTGGATCTTACCACATTTGGGCGCACTCCATGAACTTCATCTTCTTCTTTTAACACGAACTGGAGCAATTGCTTCCATCTCTGCAAGCATACTAGATTAAAGAGTTTCTTTGTGGCAATCATGGAGAAGCTCCTTCCAACCACTTCATTCTATGATTTCAACAGCGACTTCGGCCATTTAGGGTTTCGAAAGTCCGAATCATGGAACATTTTTTTGGCAAGCTCAAGTATTTGCATCCGTGACATCAGCAACTTGTTTGTGTTGCATCCGCACTTCGGCTTTATCCATCAACAACTTTCGCAGTAGATCGCACTTCTAATTCCTAGAGCGCACCGGATAGAAACAGAGGCCCGCCATTCAGAGAGATCACGGTAATTGTAAGCTTTCTTGTGTTGTTGCTCTTTCTGTGTCTGTCCACTGTTGACCTGAAAGATTGGACACGTTCTGTGCAAGACCTAATAGCTCATGGTGGCTTCTGTGCGATCGACCTACAAGATTTGAAAGGAAGTGTTTTTTTGCAGTCCCTGCAGGTCAGAGAGAAAATGTGGCGGGAGTTTTTTTCTGGTTCCTTCGCCATGGTGGCATCACAGATGAGAGGAGAAGGTAACAACTGAATGTCAATCCTATCAAAGTTTTCTTGTCAATGGAACCACATAACTTCCGTTGATGTCAATCTTGTTGATCTCTAAAGTGGTTGTTATCCTGCCCTAGCCTAGACTTGGTAGAAAGCCTTCTCTCACACTGTCGATAAGCTTTCGCCATCACTGTTGTCAGTAAACTTTTTGCCACCTTACATGTCTCTGTTGTGTGTGCATTGCTAGGAGGTGGCAAAACAATGAAACATAAGATTTGCTAGCAACATTTTTAGAGTTAAAATTTTTATGTGTAGGTATTAGGATCTTGCCTTGGGATCTGATATGTGATTGCAATTTTTCTGTAAAACGGCAATGTTGTGTTTATGATAATTTTGTTGGTGTAGAAATTTAGAATCAGATTTGCAAGCACATTTTTTTCATTTGTTTTGTGTTTTGGGACTCGAAATTTGGATCAAAATTCTGAGAGCTTGTGGTTGACGAGGGGACTGAGAATGATGGACATGGCATACGAGCAAGCATCACAAATAAATGACACCGGGATTTGGCAATTTCGGCTACTTTCAGGCCATCGGGGTTGTTTGTGTTGCTGCTGTTCAACGAGATTTGGGAAATGAGGATGCTTGCTCCTTCAAGCTTTGTGTTGGAGGAAATTTCAAATTTAGGTTTGCATGTGTACATCTTGAAGTAAACTATGAGCTTTGAGTTTTGAAGTTTGATACTTCTACATTTTAATTTCTAGCTTTTGAAGTTCTACAATGTTGAATGTGCACCTCTAAAATTTAAACTTTGAAGGTCTGAACTTTTTTGGTTGTTTTAGGTTTTGATTTTCTTTTGTTGGCTCTTTTAAATTTTGATTTTCTTATGTTAGCTCTTTAAGGTTTTTTCATACTTCAGTGGGTTCAAAATTGAAACTTCATTCAGCATATTATCATAGTTGAGTAACATGCTGCGTGCAAGTCTTGCAAGTTAATGCACTTCATAACTTTGTAAAGGGTTTTTTTTCTTACAATTAAATGTGCCTTTGTAGATTCTGAAGAACTTCTGATTTTGCCCCATCTTTCCTCTCTCCTTTCATCTTCAAGACCAGGCTAGTCCATCTTCATCTTCCCCAAAATTCTCACCTCTTGATCTTTGTTCCTTGAGATCAAAAGCATTGAGATTTGGTGAAAATTTTCAAAGCTTCATAGAGTGGGGTTGGAATAGATGAAGTTTATTTGATGTTGTCCTCATCTCCTAGTTGTGAATTTGCAATTTAGAAATTAGAAGTTAAAACATTGGAGGCGACCACAACATTCAATCTTAGGTTGAACAGAGGAGAGAGACAAAAGAAGGACAGTAAAGGCAAAAGAGAGTGATGGAGATGGATAGCTTGAGAATGGATTCACACCTCTCACTTGCTATGTTGTGAGGTTGTTTCTTCAATTTCTGAGCTAAGGTATAGTAATGAACACACTATTTTACAATCCTCTGCATCAGATTTGTGAATCCAGTTTTGTCATTGTTCTTGTTGGAGCTTTTTTTCATGGTGTGTGTTTTTTTGGATCTCATCTTTCCTTTCACGACTTCATGTCTTTCTCTGGTTTCTTGGATGCTCAAACACCTCTCCTATTGCTCTCCTTCATTGCTTTGCATGGCCATCCGTCTTGTAATTATCACATTCTTGTTGATTTTGTTGTTAATTCAACAGTGTACAGATTGGGAAAAGTGTGCCAATTTTCTTTCAGTGCTCTTATTTTTGTGTTCATCATGTAACAATTTTTTAACAGCAACAGTTTGTTTTAAATCCTATGACTGGTTCCAACCAATCAGTCGGTTCTTTTCTTGGGACAAAATATTTGAGACAACTTGACAACAATCTCTTCCAACAGCAATGACTCAATTCCTCTGGAGTGGTAAGGATCACCACTCTTGTTAAGGTGTACCTGGCATGGTGCATCAGGCTTAGAGCAAAGTTATGATACTTGTGGTGTCGTTGATAAATATTGTTTAGTTTGATCTGGAAGGGTTGCCTTACTAGGGCTGTTGCTCCATCATAATTCAGAAATAGGACTGTCGGGTTTACAACTTATATGAAGCAATGGATCTGCACTGTGAAATTGGAGAGCTAACAATTGTATGAGTGGACATATGCAACTTAACTCTTCTAGTTGCATGCTAGCCTAGTTACAGTTTATAGCAATTGACAAACAAAAATAACATCCAAAACCAGCCTTGAAACTGTGGAGAAAACTGAGCCCAAAAATTGGATCCAACCGTGCCCTGTACTAGGTCTGAAACCAAAGGTTCCTACTAGCTATAAAACTAGGGAACTGAAAACTTGCAGCCAAAAACTGAGAAGAAAAAACTGAATTAATTGGGGCAAGGAATACTCATTTCATTGAT
>Ga0209208_10010248_pt1 | contig 12195 bp, 11 predicted proteins | sample S1TSphfallax_3_FD_187694 | JGI IMG/M metagenome (GOLD analysis project Ga0209208, IMG submission 187694) | Host-associated microbial communities from peat moss isolated from Minnesota, USA - S1T2_Fd - Sphagnum fallax MG (SPAdes) (version 2) | ecosystem: Host-associated > Plants > Peat moss >...
TGTGTGCGATTGCGGCTTGGAAGGATAAAGAGACGAAGGCGATGCCTCGCAGCGCCATGGCCATTGTTTCTTCCCGGGGGCGTCTTCGTACACGCCTCGCTCGAAGCTCTTCTTCTTCTTCTTCTTTTCCATCTCTCTTGTGCGCAATTTCCTGTACCTTCTAATACACTTATTTCCTATTTCTGCAAGGCAGTTTTTGGTTGTGTATTGTCTAACTCTCTGTGTCATTGTTCCTTGGGGAAAACTTTGCGACCATGAGGGAGTGTATCTCGGTTCATATTGGTCAGGCCGGTATTCAGGTCGGTAATGCTTGCTGGGAGCTCTACTGCCTCGAGCATGGCATCCAGGTATGTACTGCTTTTGCATCGGTTGGCTTTCATTGTCTCGCTTTTTCGTGTTTCTGCGGTTCGATGCGCTTTTCCAATCGTAACACTTGTGCCTGTCATCGGGTTGTTCGTTTTTTGCATCTTTGAAGTGTTCGTGTTTTGGGATCTTGCGGTAAGAACAAGCGGTCTGGTTTATAGGATCGAGGCTGTGTTTTGCATTGCCTTTGTTGTCGTACTGTCTGTTTCTGCGAAATACTTTTTTTTTCCCCCTTTCCTCCTTGTTTTTGCGGTGTTGTTGTTTCTCTAATGTGTTGTGATGTTCTTGTTCTTATTGCAGCCTGATGGGCAAATGCCAAGCGATAAGGCAGTGGGAGGCGGTGATGATGCCTTCAATACCTTCTTCTCTGAGACCGGAGCTGGAAAGCATGTTCCTCGTGCTGTCTTTCTGGATCTAGAGCCGACTGTGATTGATGAAGTTCGCACAGGCGCATATCGCCAGTTGTTCCATCCGGAGCAGCTCATCAATGGAAAGGAGGACGCTGCGAACAATTTCGCCCGTGGTCACTACACCAGTGAGTGACGATCTTTCAATCACGTGCTGATCTGTCGATAGGGCGATCCAGTTTGTGGTCTATGCTTTTGTTGTAAAAGAGCTGTCGATCTCTTCTGCTTGCTGGGGTCACTGATGCTTCTTTTGTTGGTTGCAGTTGGTAAGGAGATTGTTGATCTGTGTCTCGATCGCATCCGCAAGCTGGCAGATAACTGCACCGGTCTCCAGGGCTTCCTCGTCTTCAATGCCGTCGGCGGAGGAACTGGTTCCGGTCTGGGAAGCTTGCTGCTTGAGCGGCTCTCTGTGGACTACGGAAAGAAATCGAAGCTCGGTTTCACTGTCTATCCGTCTCCCCAGGTTTCCACCTCTGTCGTGGAGCCTTACAACAGCGTCTTGTCCACTCATTCACTTCTGGAGCATACTGATGTAGCTGTCCTCCTGGACAACGAGGCCATCTACGACATATGTCGTCGCTCTCTCGATATAGAGCGTCCTACTTACACCAACCTCAACAGGCTTGTCTCACAGGTGAACGATCCACTTGATCTCTTCCATTATCCGCTACACGGGATTTGTCTCCTTTCTTCAGGTCTCTCAGCCCAGACCAAACTGCTCGTCTCACGATTGTTTCATGGATCTGGCAGGTCATTTCTTCGCTGACAGCTTCTCTTCGCTTTGACGGAGCTCTCAACGTTGACGTGACAGAGTTCCAGACAAACTTGGTGCCATATCCAAGAATCCACTTCATGCTTTCATCCTACGCGCCTGTTATCTCTGCTGAAAAAGCTTACCATGAACAGCTATCTGTGGCAGAGATCACAAACTCTGCATTTGAGCCGTCTTCCATGATGGCCAAGTGCGATCCTCGCCATGGCAAGTACATGGCCTGCTGCTTGATGTACAGAGGAGACGTTGTCCCTAAGGATGTCAACGCTGCTGTTGCAACTATCAAGACCAAAAGGACGATCCAGTTCGTAGACTGGTGTCCTACCGGCTTCAAGTGCGGCATCAACTACCAACCTCCTACGGTAGTGCCCGGAGGCGATCTCGCCAAAGTGCAGAGAGCAGTGTGCATGATCTCGAACAGCACCAGTGTTGCCGAGGTCTTCTCAAGGATTGATCACAAGTTTGATCTCATGTACGCCAAGCGGGCCTTCGTGCACTGGTATGTGGGTGAGGGCATGGAGGAGGGAGAATTCTCAGAGGCTCGTGAAGATCTTGCCGCTTTGGAGAAGGACTATGAAGAAGTGGGTGCAGAGTCTGCAGAAGATGGTTGTGAAGATGATGGTGAGGAGTACTGAAACACCATTTGCAATTGTTACTCTGTTTTCGTTATGGCAGTCAGACTATATGCAAAGAGAACCACATCTTGTGTCTGGAGGTTGGAGAAACTCATTTGAAAGTTTCTGAGCAGAAGATCTCCTCCTACTACCTGTGAACTTCTTCTCGTATCTTATGACGTAACAGAAGACATTATTACAATGCTTGGCACTTCATAGCTACCATGAGTTTTGCTTGGGAATGCTTTTTTGGTGGATTGATCCTTCTATGGAATGGAAGAAGCTTAATTTTGAGTGAGGCGAAATGATGAGTCATTACTGTTCCTGCCTAACCTTTCCTCTCTGGTTTTGAAGAAGCATGAAGTGTGGTGAAGACACATGAAGATAACAACAACCATCTGATGGGTGTCTTGCCAATTCAACTAACCATGCACCAAGCTCATCTTTCACAGTAAAAAGCCTACTCAAAACCATGCACCATAAAACAAATAATGAACTTAAATAAGGTTAATTAGGGTGTAAACCTCTTCCCTAATGTGTGGTTCGATTTAAAATTAATGATTTTATCACTTTCAAGCTAAGATTGGTTGAAGGTATTGTTAAACTTGTAATATGTCATGCTAAAGCATTTCAAGTGCTAAGGTGGTGTGAAACCATGTACTAAATGAATGTGTAAAAGGTTACAACTTGTGTTGATGGCATTATTGCTGCATTCAAGGCACGATTGGTTATTTGAAACTTGTACATGAGTGCATCCTTATGAAACATATGTGCACTTGTATCCAAGTATAAGAAAGTACATTCATAATTGGGGTACACAAAAATAATGTTTAGCTTCAAAATCATGATAAACTTTAATTTGATTGATTGTTCTGATAAATATAAATTTAAAATTATATTATTTTTATTGTTTCATTAGATAGAAATGTACATTAGGATTGATATGGTAAAAAAAATGTTAATTTTGATGTTTCAAAACATGATTAAGAATCTTGTTCACTTGTGCAATTTTATTGACATTAAAAAATATATATCAACAATTTTTTTTTTTCATATTTAAACCACAAATAAAACACAATATGTTCTACATGATGACATAAAAATTTAGTATTATATAAATATCAATTTTTTGAAATTAAATTTATAATTTTTTTCATAAAAAGGTTACATAAATAAGGACAACCGTGTTATTATTTTTAATAATTAATTTACAATTCAAAGGTTTAGAAAGAAATCGAGGAGATGTGAATGAAAAAAAAAGACAGTATTTGATATTTTTAATAAAATTTTGACACTTCAAATAAAAAATTATCTATATTTTAATAATTTGTTCTTCTAATTTTTATTAATCACTTTTGCACTTGTTGATTGAAAAATTAAACGTCTATATCCACCTTGGATTGTTAAAATTTTTAGAACATTCATTTTGCCTCAAAAACACATTAACATAGAATAAGATTATATATATTTTCTTGCAATAGGTCAATTGTGAACGTACTCAAGAGTCTCAAAATAATTATTGTCCTTGCAAGTGGAAAGGCAAATAATGGATAACTAATTTGTATCTTGATGTTCAAATCACTTTAGTTGAATGATGAATTGATTAAAAAAATGCTTATTAAATAACCAAAATGTTTAACACTATTTTAGCAAGCAAGGATTGCAAATTATGTAAGAAGGGTTCTATGAATTAGAAAAAGCCCCTACCATAGTTGTTAACTCAAATTTTCAAGTGTTTATATACTGATTGGTTGTCACTAATTGGAAATTGGTGAGGCAATATAACTTTTAAACTTATAATAGTTATTACTAGGTAACAAAATCTTAAGTTTGTTGAAATAACTAGTACCCAAGTGTTAGAATAATCAGGGGTTAAGTTAATTGGTAACCAGCTTGCACAATAATTGGTTGTTGTTAACAGTAACATAACATGTTAGTTTAAACTTGCAACTAATAGTTGCTATAGTTTAAATTCAAGTTTTACTGGCTAGTCATTGTTTAATTTAAAATAATACTATATTTTGGTATAAATAGAAGGATATGAGAATTAATATAAACATCTTTTTGAATTTTTTTTTATGATAAGCTTTTTGCTTGTATTATTGGTTTATGAATAAGCTCAATTAGAACTTAGATATCTTCATTTCTTCAATGTGCTATGAAAGATTAAACTTTTTTTTGTTTTCGCATTTGGAAAAAAAATTAATATCTGATTTTCTGTAATTATTGATATACAGCAACTTGTTGATAAACTTAAATCAGAATTAGAAAGCTTAAAAGATAAGAAATCCCTATAAATTTTAAATAAATAAATAAATAAATAAATAAATAAAAAGTAAATAAATAACTATATATATAAATATATAAATATATATAAATTTTAAAAAAAAAACACCAAGGGTCCACAAGCTTGGTATATTAAAATCAATGATTACTTTCAAAATGAAGGATTAACGTAAAACTTGAGAATTTTTTTTGATGTTTACTATTTCAAGGAAGGCTTAGGATAATGCTGGTAATTTTGTTTTTTGGTGAATGATGTTTATTTCAATAGCAAGTACACTTTTAAAAATTCCATTGGAATTAGATTGGAATTGGTTTTGAAACAATTGACTTAAAAACCTACCTACCAACTTACTACATTGATTTAAGATTTATTTCATTTGCATCATGAATGATTTTTTGTGCAATATAAATAAATTCTTATTTTATCTTTTAAAGTTACTTTTAAAGATTAAAAACAAAAAGCTTTAAAAGGAAACACCTCAATTACTTACAAACTTGTACAATCTATGCTTGACCATCCAGCAAATGTAACAAAATTGGCCCAATTGATGTGTTGAATTTTTGCTATTTTGTGCAAGTTTTAATAAAAGAATTAAAAATGGAAAACCATGTTTTTTGAGAGGAGGATGTGTTTTTGAGCAAAAAGTCACCAGTTTTGCAAAATATTTCTATAGAAAACATGGATGTGCTGTTTAAATTCTAATTTATGCAGTAAACCACCAATTTTAGTTTTTGAGAGCAGAGCTGTTTTTTGGTATTTCATATTAATTCACAGTTGCATATTATATCCAGGTCCATAATGGGAAACACTTTGATGTTATATTGTGAAAAAATTGAAGATCTTTCAATATCAAAACCATGACAATCATACACATAATATAGTGTTGAAATTAGGCCAGGGAAAAACAAAAAATTCATATAAGCTCCTCAGTTCTCATTAAAGAAAAAAGGTCCTAAAATTATAATGCAATGTTCAAGCAAGCTCATCTCAAGAGGAAGCAAATCTCAACACAATCAACCTAATCAAGAACAGTCTGTAGAGGAGTCTAGAAAGCAAGAAGCCAAAGGTCCAATAAAAGATCGATGGTTGAAACTATCACAAGGGAGACAAAAAGGGAAGGCCAAAGAAAGGCCAAAAGACGCACAGCCTGCAGCAACCCAAAAAAGAAGGAAAAAAGAAAAGAGAGAGAGAGAGAGAGAGAGCTAGAAAGCATAACATCATGTGCTCATGAAAATTACATGTGATACATATCCCTCCTAATTTGATCGCCAGCCCATATCGAGCTACTTTCAGCACAGTACACACATGCAGGTTGCAAGTTTGCTCAAAGCAACATGGAAATAGCAAAGTACCCCAGCTGCTGCATTGAACCCAAGCTGGAGAGGAATAGTTACCAAAATGCAGCTTTAAAGCCTGAATTGAAAGAGTTACAATGCACACCCAAGTGAAAATTTGGCTCAGATTTCAGAACAAACTAAATTTTCCAAACACAAATGCACACATGTGCCTGGTAACTGCAAGTCTAGCTTATGAAATTGCAGTCTATTGAACTCTGATGATTAAACTAATTACAGCTCTGGGTCAACAGTAATTATCATCTAGATGAGAAAATTAAACTGCAGTAATCAGACACCAGGTTGATCAAATTGCTCTTAACTCATGTGCTCTAGATCAACATGAACTCAAATGAACTCAATGCAGCAAGCTCTCGATGATCAGTATATTTTACCATCAAGTTCTAGATCAGCCCATTACACCTTCATGCAGGAATCTGCAGCTCCAGCCACTATTTCCATGGATCCAAATTCTGCAAAAAAAAAGAAAAAGGGAATCAATTATTAGAGTAACAACTGTATTAAGAAACATTAACTCTGAAGTTTTCTCAACTGAATATATCAGAATCCGAATTTTATGTTAAGAAGCATAATGAATATTCTAGCTGAAGTTTGCACACTTCTTCTTCTTCATGTTGAAAGCTCTACAGACTCAAAGAGTGATTTTTATTTATAATTGCATGTAATAAATTATGCTTCTTAGGCTATGCAAATGACAGACACATGCAGCACAAATGAGATATGACCAGAATTTAATATTTATTAGAGTTTGCAACCATTATAAGTATAGCAAGAGAATAACTCTCAAAAGCATCTGGCCAGAAATCTCCATACTCACAATTAAATTAAGAAAGCCACTAGAACAAGATAATTAAAAAAACTTCTGTTGCAAGTCAAAGAAAGACTTTGGGCCTAGATAAGAACTTTCATAACTGGGGGGGGAAAAAAACAAAAAAAACCAACACAAGGGGAAAAAACTAGAAAGAAAAAAGCTCCACTTTTCATGAGGTGCACACCCTACACAATATTGGGTATATTGGCTTTACGAGGTTGTGATGTATGTTCTAGATCATCTGTGTGAAATAAGACGTTCCTGGGTATTGTGAGCCTGCTGAGTAGGTTTGGTGATGAGTTGCATTCCAAACTTCATCCTCTTGTAATTGCTCGGTTGCACTACTTATAATTCCAATACTGTGATCAGCAGCTAATTCTGCTCCCAGCTTTGCAGTAGGCAGATGCCCATGACTCAAGCGGCTACTTGAAGCTGCAGCCGCAAACGCCGCCATATTGTTGCTGTTTTCATCATCACCTAATTCCAACTCAGTTTTCAGCTTCAGCTTGTACTCCGCGTAGTGCCGCACGGACTGGCTGTCAATATTGCCGCCCTGCAACTCGTGAATGGCGACACCGCTGCGTGCGGTAGTAGCCCTGTTCGTGCCCAGCGTTGGCAGACTTATGATCCGGGCGCGGCCTATCGCCGTCTGATGATCATCGTGCAAGTCTGGTTGCGATGCAGCTGGAAAGAAACCGGACGTGCTTGCCCCGCCGCCGCTGGTACTTCCAAGTTCCCTGCTGATGTATCAACGGCGAGAGACACAAAAAAGAAACCAAAAAAAACCAATCAGATTCTTGGTGATCGATGATGTGCAATACATTGGAGCAATCCATGATCACATACTCTAGCAAAAGCAATTCGCCATAGTCAAGAACTGCTGCTACCTGGATTGCATCTGGGTAAGTAAAATAGACTGATCATGGTCCATGTACTGTTGAAGAGTAGCAGCAGCTGGTTGATCACGCTCTCGCATGATATTCCAATGTAAAAACGAGCTGGGAGCTGCAGCTTGTGTGCCTGTCATTGCTCCTTCTCCATGCTGCATGCCCATAAGCCGCATATTGTTCCCCTGCATGAACTCGCACTATTCGCAGCACGCTCGTTAGCTTATCTACATCTGCTATGGATCACTGCAGGAGTACTCGCATGTCGTGCACGCTATCAATTACTAGAGGGATAAAAGGTGACGACCAAGAGTTCAAGGGGGACAGAAGATGTAAAGAAGAAGAATGCCATGTCTGGGGAATCAATTATCACAGCGAGTTTTCGTACAACTTCCTGTGCACCTGCAATGTGGGAAAGCTCTTAGTTATACCTTTTACAAATCCTTCTTAGAACCAATGTCAAAGGGAAAATTGTGTGTCACCTGTCTTTGTATGCCGCTGGCAGATTGACCATATAAGGCGCTGTTCATGACATAGCTCTGCTCAACCCCGAGGAACCCCATGAGACACAATAATGCTTGCTCCTTCAGACAGCTTCATGACAAGACATGTGACTCTCATGTGAGGCGTACTCGAGCTTCAGAATTTGAACACAAAAGCATGAATAGAAACGAGTAAGCTAAACTACAGCTAGTAGTACTTGAAGATGTATATCGTACCTTACGCTCATGAACTCTTTCAAGAGCCTGTTCTAGTTCTGTTTCCATGTCTTCCAGTTGCTGGACCGATGTTACACGTTGAAGCATTTGTTCATCTGCAAGAATTAATCTGCAGGCACATATAGAAATCATCCCCACTCCCTTCATTTCCTACACTTGCATTGTGTATGCATTCAACTCTCGTGGACTCCCAACTTCAGCAGATTCGTTAATGCTAAAGCAACAAACGACAGAGTTGATGTCCAATGCCGGACATGATCCAAGAGACAATTCAGGTAGATTTCAATGGCACAGTAGTGTGTTGTCAGGGATCAGTACTAATTGCACAGAAGCTAGGAGGTACCGCGACCCTCACGAAGAATTTCTTTACCTTGCTTGTTGTTCCAGCAGTTCTTTCTCTTTTGTTAGCTTCTTCATCTCTTCTTGCAACATCGCAATATCATAATTCTCACTGCAAGAGTTCACATTCCGCACACAAATGATTTGCCGAGCCTATCATATAATATTAAAAGGTTAATTAGCGTTATAATCTCAGGCTGTTGGAGAAATATTCCTGGCAATACCTGACGTAGCCAGCTGCAGAAGTGATTGTAATTAAGATAAACACCAGAAGATCAATCTTCAAGAGGAGATGGACAGAATTTTGAGATGCAAGTGCGGCAGCTCACGATGCAGCCTTATAACTGATATTATATCTAGGCGCCGGCTCATCACCTTGATCCGGAAGCCACCTGACAGCTGAACACCCGATCCTCCTCCCCTACTGCAAGCTTCTTCACGGTCTTGTGCAAATGCTGTCCAAGCAAGGTTGCATCCGTTATATATTTCACATGAGGATTGAATGCGAGCAGCTAAGTAATTATTACTAGACTATTTCTTGGTCTTCTCATTATAACACCTGATCAGCTTCATCGTGCATCCGTTGAGATTGCATATGTCGTAGCTACATGGTTAGTAACACCAGAAGGTTATATCCAAAGCTTACCTCCAGATTCTCGATCTTTCTGCAGGTTGGTGTCGTGTTGGTTGAGGATGTAGAAATGGCGAGAATCATGCACGCACACATACAATAAGCCCAAGATTGATCAGTATCCGTGACGGAATACAGTCTGGGTTTTGATGATGCAAGACGAACTTGTCAAAAACCTGCTGAATTCTGTGAAGCAGTGGTCGTGCAGAAAGTGCTCAATCCAGGAGCTAGGCAAGACTTTTGACAAACACTGTATAGAGATACCCACAAGGAAAAAGTTCTCGAGAGCGTAATCAGCATCTCAATGAACTTGTATCAAAGGCATGTCGAGAGGAGACGGAAAGAGGAGAGCGGCAGGACTACAGCTAGTAGAATGTTGTAACTGAAGTCATGAGAAGAGTTGGCAATCTGATGATCTGCCGTATGATCCGCGCGCTACAACCTCGCTGAAAATGAACTGAGCGCTTATAGCCGAATCCACTTAATTTCACTAGCTGGAGCTCAAGACGGAGAAGAGGAAGAGCTCCGAATCAGCTCGAACAATGGAAGAATAATATCATGGCCACAAGTACCTTTTGTTCCGCTCGGGCAACGGCAGATTGGCGAAACGAGTGATAACATCTTCCATACTGCTCCCCGCGGCATCCCCCCCACCCGAGAATTCAACGTCAATATTATGATCATTGACAGGACCACTCTTCCATCTTTTTCAGGAAACCCTTAAGCTCTTCTTCAACCTGTTCCTCCCTATCCACGAGAGAGAACCTTTTCTTGTACTAGAATCTGAAGCTGTACTGTACAGCAGGATCACCATGTAAGGTTGTTGCAACAGATATCTCAGTACCAGAAAAGCCGACACAACCGAGCAGAATATTGTGTTGAAATCCACGAGAGAACTTTCAGGCGGAAGCAGCGAACCTACAATTACAATACTGCGTGAGCTTCCCGGACGGTGAGAACATGATGAGACCAATGTCGATGTCGCAAAGCACCGAGAGCTCGTATGCCTTCTTGATTAACCCATTGCGTCGCTTGGAGTATGTCACCTGCCTGTTGGTCGGATTCTCAATCTTCTTGATCTCGAGCTTCACCCTTCCCATGGCTGGATCAGGACGTTCCTGCACATCGGCTAGACTGAAGTCAACTTCTTGTCTTCGACTCGCCGCCTTCTTCTATCTATATTTTTTGTAACATATGGATACAGCTCTATGTATACAATCACGGGAAATGCAGTGGAGCATGAGTCATAGCAAAAATCATGAGAATTGAATTGATGGAGATCGCGCCGACCCACTGTGGTGCGTGGTACTCTGCAAACCAAGAAATAAGTTGATGGATCTTCGTTGTTCAAGAGTATATCCACGCCCTGGTCAAATCATGGTCTTATCGTGAGGGATGTCAACAACGCATATATTCTCTGGGCGCCGGCGTCTCTCTATGCCAGTAGCCTAGCTAGCATCGTCGTCTATAGTTTGAGGAAATTGTTTGATCAATATTAAGCTGTTGCACCCCATCTGATTCTACTGAGGTGGAAAACACGCAACACATTAATTCTGGTTTCAAGAAACCAACTGATAAAAACATCTGCAAGCTTCCACTAAAGAAACTGTGCAATTCCACAATCCGCGAACTTGAACACAATATGTTATACATTCGACACAAAAGACGAGACTAGTAAGCCGCGTGTTTAGGGATGCAATCGAGGTCCGTGTCATGTGAAGACTATCCCCAACTGATCTTTCCCACAGCGGACTCCACAATTTCCTTGCGGCCAAATGCTATGGTTTCATGTTTCAGCCTTTCATGATGTGGACTACATCATGAGTTAGGTGAAGCTTTGCTTCAGAGGCCTGTGAGTTTCGTCACAAACTCCTGGAGATGTGTGAAACTGGGACAACCACCACAAAATGTAAAAGTCTAGAGTGTGTATCAGCTTCTAGTAACGTCAAGTGTCTATGCTCTATGAGATCCAATGCAGTGGTATAATTTCCGCCAGGTCTGACGGCAGGCCCTTCACGAACCTGACAATGACTCCCTGATGTCAAAGTGTACATGACTTTGAAGAAATCACGGACTTGCTGATCAGGTCAACATCTATGCTAGCTAGAAACAGCCTCGACCTTGGTGAACAACGTTATTGCAAAGCGGCTGGAGCAAATTTGTGTTTAAAACCCAGATATTACTTACAATCCCTGGCCGCGGGCCTTGAAGAGCTTGTGCTTTACTCTGCGAGCTGCTGAGAGGAGAAGCATATCATCATCCATCATAGGTACACCAAAAGATGTAGTAAGTCTCTCGAAAATGAACCAAAACGTTTTCTAGAATCCGCGATTCATAATGTTCTAAGCCAGCTTTCATTAAAACTTCTAAGTGACATAGGTAGTCCTCAAGCCACACAAAAGGTTAATAATATGGTCAATCTCGTTCAGGTGCAACGAACCAAAGCTGCTGTATAACACTGGTCACCACCACCAACGCCGCCGCCGCGCGCCGCTCCTCACCTGCACCACCACCACCACCACATCCACGAATATCGATCGTCGACCACGGTGGCCACTCTAGACTAGTCCGATATAATATGTTCCCTGGCCTGCACGTCGCCTTCGTCGTTGGACAAACATCAGTTCATCAACGCTGATCAAACGCTGCAGCAAGGCGACAGGGAGGTATCCAAGCCCGGCCTGCCGGGTATAAGTACCAAAGAAGTGTTCAGGGAGCCTCTCACCGAGTCGTCGACACGAGACTAGCTAGTTATGCATCCTCCCATTTAAACCTCTACCACTTAATACAAAGCTCTCGAGCGTTCCTCTCATTTAAACTGAAAATTTTTGTGGGAAGCACCAGCTACAAACGGAGATGGTCGAGGATCTTTAGGAAGGAGGAAGAAGAAGAAGAAGAAGAATGGAATGACAGCCACGCTTTTGCGCTAGAGACGAAGTAGCAAGCGCAATCCTGTTGGAAGTAACTTAGTCAATTTCACACCCACATTTTGAGCTGCTTTTTTGCCTTT
>Ga0209208_10010249_pt1 | contig 12194 bp, 4 predicted proteins | sample S1TSphfallax_3_FD_187694 | JGI IMG/M metagenome (GOLD analysis project Ga0209208, IMG submission 187694) | Host-associated microbial communities from peat moss isolated from Minnesota, USA - S1T2_Fd - Sphagnum fallax MG (SPAdes) (version 2) | ecosystem: Host-associated > Plants > Peat moss >...
TTGAATTTCTTTTTTCGAAAGATGATATTGTGTAAATTTTTCTATATGTCATCTTTTTGTCAGTCATATTTTGGGTGATCATGACACAATAATGAGTTATAATTATAAATTGAATAGACCATTAAACCTAAAATACTAGTTAAAATGAAGTCTTATATATATATTCTCTTTAAGAATAGAAAAGTCCAACTTGTGATGAAAAAATGAATCATTAGTGTAAGTACTAGGTCCTAGATACCACCATAACTTGGAGAAACTCACATTTCTTCCCCTTTAGAAATCCTTAATCTTCACAAATGTATCCTTGTTAAGTACCATGATACAAGAAGGGTAATGTGCATTGTGTGGTTATCATGAATGAAATCTACCTTGTGTTGTTATGGTATTCATAAAGCAATTGGAGAAAATTTCCAGTGTATTGGGAGGGCACCTTATCTATTTAAGAAGTTTCTTTTTTTGTTATGTTTGAGATCTCTCAAATCACAACATCTCTTGTCGCACTCTTGGTATTATTAGAAAGCCATTCACGAACATGGGTGCACCAAGTTGGTTTCATAATGTTTTGACCTTCGGTGGAGAAGTTATTGAATATTGAACATTATTTTAATTGAGAATCCATATAAATCAAAACTAAAAAGTATAGGGGTATTTGGGGGCACTCTTGATATTGTTGGAAACCCTTTGATGAATAGGATATCTTGAAGGTGGTTTCATAATTTTTGGATTAACGGTGGGAGGAAATTTGAGTTTTAAATAATTTTTTTCATGGACCTATGCCATTAGTTCAAGTGTAAATAGGAATTGACAATATAACCCAATTACGAAGAAAAAATTGAATTTTAAATTAATTTTAAATGACAAAAATTACTCAAAATTCGATATCTTCCCCAAATGAGGTCTAAAAACTATAAAATCATCTTCAAGAAATCTCACTCATTAAAGGTTTTGCAACATTATTAGACTCCTAAAGAATAAAAAATAGACATGAGGCTGCTCCCACACCTTCTTATCTAATAATATGTTTAAGTCCATGATAACATTTACCTAGTGTTTTACAATTGGGAAAGCCCAAGGGTGGGAGCATTCCCAAAATGCAAGGTTGGCATCAGCTATTATCACTTCCTATTGTTTCATTTTGGGATTTCCACGCACCCTATTGCTTTGCCCTAGCTTTGTTTTCATGAACACATGTGTACATTTGAGAAATGCTACATAGACTATACCATGCAAGACCAACAATTTTTTCCTCATCCATTAAAGTTCACAAAAAAATTTATGTTTTAAAAATGTTATCATTATTTACACTCAATGCCAAAATCCAAAGTTGGATGTGTACATCAAATAAGAGATGCAGAATCTAATTTGAATATTTTGGAACAAACTCTCAGCATAAGTGAACCAGTCACAACATTTTGTTTTATATTTGGGCTGAAAGATGCCGCCTTTGTTTTGAAGGCCAATATTGTATTAGTAAAATTCTTAGGGTAGCTTGGACTTCTAATGTGGAGGTTGGGTTGTTGTGCTCTTACCAAGCACAAAAGGTTTGTGCTCAAAAGAATGTCCTTTTTAACTACCAGGCATACAATTATTTTCATTTGGGTGGGTGTTTCATTTTTGCACATGTCCAAGGCTTACTTTAGGCCAACTTCCTAGTGTTGGCCTCAACCTTGATCACAATCCCAATGCTAGGGTTGTTCTAGGCCCTTTGGTTCATTTTCATTTATTTACAAAAAATTGGCCCAATTTAAAATAGATAATAATTGTTCATTTTCATAAATGATAATGCCATGCACTTACAAAGTAATTGCAGTAAAGTTCTAATATCCAACTTACAATAATTCTTAAACATGTATTTATGGTGGGCTTTGTTTTGAAAAAAAGCACTTATTTTACCTAAATTCACTTATAGTCTTCATCACATTTCAGGGCTTTGATTGATCCAAAACTGGAAAACCAAATGTCAATTTATTTTCAATGTTTGTGTGTGTCATAAAATGATTTTAATTTTTTTAAAAGATAAATACATAATAATAATAATAATTTTGAGGTTGCAAATCTTGAATGTATTGTGAAGGTAAACTTCTAATTGGTTGTAAAAAGGGAACAAGAAGCCACAAAAGAGTAGTGACTCAAGATTGATTACAAAACATGATATGCAATTTAGGTACTTATTTCAATTTAAATGGTGATTGACTTTTGAAAATCATATTGTCTTCACAATATTAAAGCACCTCTATTATTACAAAACTTTAATACACAAAATTCACATGAGCACCAAATCAAAACTTTATGGGACTAACACATTGCAATTTGCCACACCAATTTGGTGAGTGACTAAAGCTTGTTGACTTGTGGGCACATATTGTTTGGTTGGTGAAGGAAACACATGAGGCTCCAAGGCTCATAATGGGGAGATGAAATTAAAGGGGGATGGCACGTCCACCTTATGTGCGTGACCATTCACCAACCCACTTGGTAGTACAATAATACACAAAATTAGTACCCTAGACTAGCTAGGGTCAGTTTCCATATTGACAAAATGAATAATTCTTTTTTTAAAACAATTAATTAGTTTTTAAAACTTGAAATTATTTTTATTTCCATCATCTACTATGATATTGTCATATGAAAAGTGGAATTATTCAAAGTGTAGCCTATAGATAGTTATGATGAATTTCAACATATCAACTTCATAGTTTCACATAAATGTGTTTCACTATTTTGAGGATTATTTGAAGATGAAATTGGCTTGAGGGTAAAGTATGCAATTGATTCAAAGGCTAAATATCATGCAAAATATAGGGTCAATATGTGATGTCTGTTGGAAAAAAAATCATATTTTTTATTTATCATAGATATATCTGAGTAAAGTTAATTACCCACCCAACATTGGTTTCTTCCACTTGTAATTTTAAACTCTTCAATGTGTGGTCCTCTTGAGAGCCTTTCTCATTAAGCACCACCCACCACCTCCATAGTTGTACATGGACACATGACCTAATTTTTCCTTTGTATTTGTGGGTACCTCACAATTTACAAGGCATGTAACTTCCTTTGGCCTACTCTTATTTCATGTCTTTCAAAAAGGAGGCATTTCCTCTTTAGGAATGTAACCAGTGTTGTGCGGGTATACTGTTTTTGATATACCCTAAGGCAAGGGTATATTAAGACTCATTTGTTCTCATCAGGTTAGGTCCTGGGGTATAAAACATTATAAGTTTTGGTAGATGGGTAGGGTGCAGGTAATCTCCATCGTATACCCAAGGTTGGGGTAAGAAAATGGGTATGAACTTTTAATTTATTTAATAAGAATAATAAATATTCACACTTTCAAATTATTAGGTTAGTTTTCAAATACAATGGAATAATTTTTATTTTTATTTTTTTACCCTAATTGGATGGGTATATCTTACATATACCCAATGGTATCAATAGGATGTAATTTTTTCAAATGTATATATTCTGAGTATGTACTTCATTATGGTATATTAGTTTTAAGAAATAGGTTAAGGTAAGGGATATGCCCTACCCATACCTGGTGGGTATATCTGGGTAAAAGATGTACCCACACAACACTGATCCTAACCATGGGTGCTGCCCTTGCATTGCACCTTGTGAACAGAGGTTGGAGATGGAGGTCTGGGGTGTAATGCCCTACTATCAGGGCATTACATGGTGCAATGATCAGGCCAGTATGGCAGGAGGCTCTGTGGTACAGACCCACCCTGTGAGGGGCATTCTGGAAACGAGAATGCTCCCCATGCAAGGTCGTTTGTTATGCTTATAAACATGCAACTCAAATTCCATCCATTTTGTTTTAATAGCTGCATTGGATGATTGAACTATTACCAATGAGGAGTTCGGTAATGCATGCAGAGCAGGGCATTCCCAAATAAGTACTCACTTGAGGTGGAGCTGAAGGGATGCTTATTTTGGGAACACCTCGCTATAAGGGTAAGAACAGGGTGTTTCCTAATGTAAAAAATAACATTGGTTGTGATACCCATTGGATATTAGGCTTTTTCTAATGACGATCTGTGGTCAGATTTCATCCCTGGCCAGGCATGTGCAATGAGGCTAATTGGCGTCTCTTGTGTCTTGTTTGCCATGAAAGTAGGTGGATGAGGTCAATTGGCTCCATTCAACATTCACAACTTCAATCCATATTGTTAGGATGAATGTCCTTGCAACAATAATAAACCCTAAACCATCAGCCCATTGCTTCAAGAGCAGAGGTTGTTTTCACTTGTTTTGATTCTAGGGTTTATTTTTAGCTAATGTTGTTGTGTTTAAGTTCAAAATGCCATTATCACCATTTCCAATGGAGAGTGCATAGATTTTGCCAAAGTCTTCATGTGAGTTCGACTTTAGATTGCCATAATTAGTTCCTCATTGTCTACAAGTTGTTGGTATGCTTTGTGGTTGGTCCTTTAAGCATCCTTTGTGCATGTCTTCCAAGTTGAAGGAACCACTCCTATCATCTTGTCCTTGTAATTTGTTTTGCCATTGAGTGATTATGTTTGTACCATTACTTTTGAGACATTGTGCATATGGAGTTGTGAAGGTTAATGCAAGTGGTAATTTTAGCTTTGAAGAATTGCACAAGGAAAATTGTGCAACAAAATGACAACAATTTGAAAAATGATGACACATTTTTTATTAGAGGTTGGAATGTCAAAGGATCATCTCCCAAATCTCAATCCTTATTACCTCTTGAATATTTAGCATTTAGTTCTTACAACAAGTCAATGGTAACCAATTTATAACACTCTACTTTTCAATGTATAACATTTTGTATTTTAACTTCTTAATGAACAAGTGATTAAGTTTGCAATTCCTTTATGTTTGCAACTTATTATGCATAATCTGTTCCTTGCTACATTAGAGTTTAACATGTCTTATTCTTCTCCAATTTATAACCTTTTTTTCTCCAATCTATAACATTATGTTTTCTAGTTTTTTTGGTGATTTGGTGATTAGGTTTATAATTCCACCTTAGTGTACTTTTTCTATTTCTTCATTTGCTTGACCACTCCTCTTGGATCTATATGGTTCTATGTTATTGGTTATTAACATATTAGGTTTATAACTCCTTTGTGTTTACAACTTACTGTGCACATTTTATCCCTTGTTACATTGTTGTTTAACATGTTTTGCTCTTCTCCAATCTTCAAGTATTTCAAAAAAATTATAAACCCTATGTTCACCATTCCTTTGCACCATGTGTAATTAACCACCACAATGTTTCTTCCATCTAACAATTTTAATAGTGGGCCCAAGTTGCCACTTTGTCAAGCATGGCCTCTTTTTCCATAATTTGAACCCAATATAGTGACTAATTGTGTATCAAATGTAAATGTGTAAACACCTCCAATTCTTTTTAATGTGCTTGAAGTTTATCTTGAAATCTTTTTTAAGTCATTTGACCTTGAGCAAATTGTGGAATTATTTGACTCACAATTTGATTCACAATTTGACCCACCTTTGAAAAAACAAAAAAATGTACAAGGAATTTGTAAATAAATGATTGGATTAATGACTAATTTTTAGTTGTAATTACCACATATTATGATTCGCTACAAGGTTTAATCACTTTGGACAAGTCTTATAAAATTCTAGTTGCAAAAGACAATATGTGGCATTAAGTTGCAATGACAGTCATAAACATGCGACATACATGAACTTTTCATCCATCCAAACCAACTTACACGACATCATCAATTTGCAACTGATTTGACAACTTAACAATGTAGTTGCATTATATATATATACACATATATATTTATGTCATTGTTAATTTCATTAAATTCAACCTATACCATATTGACACGTGTCATTACATAGGCTAGGCTTTAAAAACAAGTTTAATTTGCTAAGCAGGTCACCTATGTTGGTTATGTGGGTATGGAATATTCGATCAACATTCTAGCATTGATCGCAACCCATGTCATTTATGAAACTTAATCATTGAACCCCAAGGGGGGAAATCAATTCTTTTACCACGAAGCCACCCCACATGTTGTGGCAAAACAATAATGTGCATTATATTTAACCTATTTCATTTAAATCATTACAAAAAAAATTTGATCTTTGATATTTTATTACATAATTGTCCAAATAACAAGATTAAAATTTAAACTTAAAGTTTTTCCAATAATGTACACAAACTTCTTTTTTTTGTCTTAAAAATGTAAATTTATCTAAAATATATATATTTGGATATTGCTATTCAATATAATTTCAATGAAGATTCCATGGAAAAAATAAATTGAATCACATGATTTATAAATGGATAATACAATAAATATATAAATAATTAAATTTCATATATTAAACCTTCATTTGATTCTAAAAATTATATTGTACAATTTTTTTTATATATCATAATTTTACCAATAAAATTTAACTGAAATTGTGATATATAATTTATTCACACATAATATTTATATATGGACCATAAATAGATTTGACAAAAACAGAATAATTTTTTTTTATTAACTATATTATTTCTGATATCAAGATTAATCTAAATAATGAATTATAATTTTTAAATAGTAATTAATTCCATAAAATTAATTGATTTTATGGAACTATAGAATTTATTATATGTACACATATAATATCTTAAGTTTTATTTTAAATTATGATAAAAAAATATTCAAGTAAAAATAAATTATATTTTTTCACATCTTAGACCTTTATTCGATTTGAAAAATTATATTATACAATTTTTTTTATAGTCAATCATAATTATACCAACAAGATGTAATTTAAATGTATGATATATAACTTATTCACTATATAATGTTTATAAATGGGTCATAAATTACTCCTATTACTTAGCCTATTCAATAAAGTAAAATACGTCAATATATGTGTCGCAAAGTAACCCAAGACCCAATTTGGGTGAAAGCTTTTACTAATGTAATGAGCGGTGATAGTTGTGAAACAATCACAAGTGATTTCAACATAAGAACTAGCTTAAGCAATCAACCAAGTGTGCAAGGATTTTAAACTATTGGGGGCTCTAACAAAGATTAGAACAAAAACACAAAAATAGAACAACCGCGGGAAGTAATTGGTTTACATTGTTTAACAAATGATGTGCAGGCTCAGAGGTCTCATAATAATGAGGTGAAGGGAGATCAATTCAATCATGACACAAAGGTGACTAGTCAGAAATCAATTTATAGTTATTTGTTTATTTCAGGCCAAAAAAGTTCCTCTTGCAAGGCTATCCAAATAAATCAAAAAAATAGTTAACAGAGTGACACTAATACATATGGTAAGAAAATGGTAAACAATTGTAAAAATAACCAGTGAATAAATTACATTGCCTACTTACTATAATAATTAATTCAAAAAAATCACATATATCAATATGTTAAAGTACCTATTACTTAACCCACATACATATGACTTATTAGTTATTTACTGGCTATTACTTACCCTACTTATTACCTATTTAATAGATTAATTGCATAGCCTACTTAATTAATTAATTAATTACACTTATTATTTAAACCCTAACCCATTTAATAAAGAAACTACATAACCTAATTAATTAAAAAAATTATCATCTATCAACATGATAAAATACTTATTATTTAACTCACATACATATTGCCTATTACAAACTACCTTACAATTTATAACTTAGTAATTGATTCATTACCCATCTAATTAATTAATGAAACATAACATTATTTCATTCAACACAATGAAATGCCTACTACTTATTACTTAACCTACCTAATTAATTAACTAATTAAAAAACACTATGACATGTCAACTTGATAAAACACTTACTATTTATCCATATTCATATTACCTATTACCTAACCTTGTTTCTACCATAATTGCCATGGGTCCTTTGGAATTTTGGCTGACCCACCAAACCTTACTACACATTTAATGGTTATTTCATTGAAGAAAGTTAAGGGAAAACAATTAAACTACTAAATCCAACAATTTCATTGGCTAATTTTTTTTCTTATTTAATTACATGTGCATTTATGACTAAAATCTATAGTCACAAATCAACTTGAAAAAATGCCACATGGTGTCCCATGGCCTATGAACCTCCTTCCAAATTGTAGAAACAATTATCTATTTTGTGATGCCATTAAAAATGGATGTTATAAGTGTATTTTTCATTTTCATTTTCATCCAAATCAACATTAGTCACAAATATAAGTTGCATATGCAACTACAAACCACTTTATAGTCGTCTATGTGACTACAAGTCATTTTTACCAAGTGCTATGAAGGACAATCATATTTAAAGTTGCAAAAATGGTTGATTTGGATAGAAGTTGCAAACACATGGGTTGGAATGGATACGATTGCTTGTAGTGGAGGTCAATGAATGATGTGAAAAAATCATATGATAATATTTGAAAGTTTCAAATTGAATGGGTAGCCAAATTGCCATGGGTAGAGGTTTATGGTGGCAAAGGGTGGGTTTATCCACATAGCTATGAGGTGTAAGGTTTATTCTCTTATTCAAAGCATGGAAAAAATTGTGGGTTGCAAGTGGGACACCTTAACAAAGATTAGGGGTGTAAAATTGCAATGTGGGACTTGCCACATCTTGGGGTGAAAAACCCAGGGGGGATACATTGTTAAAGAATCTGTAAACTTAAAGTATATGAAGTTATATAATTAATGGGCTTCTAAATGAGTTTTGGAACAAGTGCACTATGTTGTAATGAACCTTGTTCCATATTCTTGCACGTGGTCATTCAATGTTGGAATGCATTTTTTGTATGAATTGTTTGTGAACTTTGTAGGTCCAAAATATGTCAAGTTGGCAAAGATTGGTATGATTCATGTTTTGGGTTTTGTTAAAGATGAATGTTGTTTCAGTTCAATTTCATTCTTGAAAAACAAAATGCACAATTGCTTGAACCAACTCTTGTAGATATGTTGTGATGTATGCACAAAAGTTTTCCACTCTTGATAATTTCTCATACCATGCTACATGTGGAATGTGTTGAGAAGTTCAATCAGCTCATGGTCAAGGCCAATATGCTTGACCCTTGAACTGTTTGTTGCATTTTCGCCCATTATCTCCATTGCAATTTTGGAGGGTAATCACAAGATTGCTAGACAACTTTTGCCATTCACCAGATTTTTAGGAGAGAAGAAAAGCAATGAAGCTGGAGCTATAGTAGCCAGTTCGGTTAGATATATAGCTCATGGTGTTGTTGCCAGATTGAACAAGGGCTCTTGGATTATAATGGCAATAGCCAATATGTTTTTTTGCAACACTTCTCTCTTTTCACCACATGTGAATCTGGCTATCTGAGTTTTTTTTGCCACCTACACATTGATGCAGAAATGAAAAAGGAAAAGAAAAAAGGCTGGTGGGTATTATGAGAAAAAAGAGGTGGGATGTTTTGAAAGACCGAATGCCCATCCCTCGTGCTGAGGAAAAATTCCATCTGACAATGTGCCCTCCAGGCTCCAGATTCACTAGAAAATTTCTGCCTGGGCTTTACAATAGCTTGGACACTTTGGAAGAAGACAAAAGCAAATTCCCTTCAGTTTCCATCATACTTAGATGCCTGTATTATATAGATTGTAATGGGTACATTCTATTTAGAAGCTCTTGTTGACCCTACATTAGAAACTTTTTCCTCTTCATTTGGTCACACATGGCTTCACAACAAATTGTTGTTAATTTCATATGACGGCATGTAGGCTAAGCTAGAGTATACAAATTCTCCCACCCACCCCCCCTCTAGGCTAAAAGCACAAAATGAACCACATCTTGTGAATGTGGGCCAAAAGGTCATCATTGGAAGCATATATACTTCTTATGTTCCCAAGAACTAGTGATGTCAAATAAGCAACAAAATTGATTGCACCACACCCTACTTTTAAAGAGATTGTGTAGAGCCCACTTTTGCAAAAGGATGATACTTCCACTCATTGGAAGTTACATCTACAAGTTGTAGTGATGGATTGGTCTACCCATTTGATTGATCCATTGTAACCAACTTGGAACAATTGGCAACTTTGGAGACACCTTAAAATGAAATACATTAGTAGGCTGATTTAACTCTCCATCTAGTCTTTACATGACATGATATAGACGAGAATGTAGAGGAGTAAAACTTTCATTTAGACAGGTTGATATTTTCAAAAAATAATTTCTCAAAGAATTTTTTTTTTGTGTGTGAAAGAAAATAAAGCATCTTTTGAAATATTTGAGAATATTCTATTTGTCAAAATGGAAATTTCAAAATTAAATACTTATGCGGTAGAGACTTGATGAACTTGCTATTCAACTGGGTACTACTGATTTCTTAAAATTTCGCCAAAATCCCCATGAGAACTTGAATAGGTAGGCTATATGCAACATTTGGATACTATCAAACATAATAAAGTTATCCGTATATTCACCTTGTCTTCACCCTGTCTTTGGGCCTCCTTTCACCCCCTAATCTCTCTTTTAGTGTTATCCGTAAAGTAAGGAAATTTTATTAAATCTCAGTATGAAATTCTGAAACTCACTACGAAATGCTGAATCTCAGCATTTAATGCACGAGGTTCGAGAGGAATTACAGTACCTGAACAGGTAGGAGCAGTGAAAATCCATGTAGCAACAGCTGAGGCGCTCAATGAAAAAAAAAAGACACGGTGAAACTCAGGAACCATCAAAATTGATGGTTTTCTGAGTTTCATCCCCCCTTGAATGCTAATGTACTTTTTTGCAGGTTTTTAGAAATCTCACCTTGTGTATGACCAACCAAACTCAGGGTACTGATGCTGTCTTTTCCTGACTTTACAGATATCTCGAATACCAATCTTGGTTAGACACCAATTAATTATTTTTGACAAATACTTTTCTCACAAGTCAAAAACTTGAAAAATGGCAGAGGCAAGTACCTAGCCTGGTTCAGCAACAAGTACACATGAAAATTAGGTATGATTGACAAATCACTGGAGCAGCTGACAAAAGGGTTTCAATTGTGGATATGGGTCATAACTTCCATGCACTTTGAAGAGTGAATAGAGTTGTTGGAACATGTTTGTAGTTTGTACCCAGATTTCAACATGCCACATGTTCATGCTCATTTCATGTACTTATTAGCTTCTTGAACACCATCAGGGAATACCTAGTTCAAAAACCCTAACATCATATTTGCCCATAGTTGTTAATGCAATTTTTTTCCCTCAAGTTTGGCTTTTGCCCCCATTTTTTTTTTCACCTTGTCACATTGTGCACCCATAACCTCCCATGTTGCAAGTACCATGGGGGCATGGATATAACATGCCAGGTAGAATGGACCGAGTGTCACATAACACGCTAAGTAACATGTTACATATCCCTAGCATGCGTTACATGCCCCAAACTTGTATGACATGGACCCAAAACATGTCCTAGAATGCCAAGGTGAAAAACCAAAATGGGGCAAAGGGCAGACTGAAGAAACAAATGTGCAGCAAACTTGTACTGACTACATTAACAACTATGGGCAAATATCATTTTGGGGGTTCACCCATGTACCAAACCCCTCCGTGGGCATTAGGTTTTTCGAAATCCTGGCCGGTTTATCACATTGTGTAAGCCAACATGAGCCACTGAAAAAGATTGTGTGACTTTCTGGTTTTCAGTGGAGAATTGGGACAAATTTGTGGAATAGACTACATGGATCCAATGTGGAGCCTTTTCAACAAAAACAAGGGAAAGGCATAACAAAAGAGAACAAAACTCTTTAAAACAAAACCTAGGAATCAAATCACCTTGGCTCCTATGTGCTCATCTTGTGAGCTTGTTGTGGCTCCACCAACTACTCCTACTATATATTAGTTTTGTTATTTCTATGATGTCACAGGTGCTTTTCTCTGGTGCTTGTGTGTGGCAAATCCACAATGTCAAATGGGTTTATGTATTATACTTGTGGACTGACATCCTTTTCATTCTTAAATTTGAAAAGAAGTCTTCAAAATTATAAGATCAAATGTGCTCAATTTTTTGACCTGACCATTTGCCAAACAATTCAACATGTGGATCTAAGCCATCATGGGGTCCTTGTTTTCAAAATTGGGATAAATTTTGTGCAATAGGAGTTGATTTGACAGTCAATAGTAAACTCAATTTGGATTCCTTTGGGTGGTAGAAAATTCTTCAATTTTTTTTTTTGGGAATTAATTAATTAATTAACCTAATATGGTTTTTCTTT
>Ga0209208_10010250_pt1 | contig 12194 bp, 9 predicted proteins | sample S1TSphfallax_3_FD_187694 | JGI IMG/M metagenome (GOLD analysis project Ga0209208, IMG submission 187694) | Host-associated microbial communities from peat moss isolated from Minnesota, USA - S1T2_Fd - Sphagnum fallax MG (SPAdes) (version 2) | ecosystem: Host-associated > Plants > Peat moss >...
CACCCACTAGTTGCTAAGGATAACGCAACAATATTAAAGTTCCACATAGACCTTCTGGAGCAAGTTATTGGTTATGATTAAATGTAATGAAATATGCCCCAAAAAAAAACAATCTAAGGAATGTGTTCGATGGCATACAAGTTCCATGGTAGGTTGGCCTTGTTGCTGGGCATTAGATAGGACATGTTCAACTTTTGCTAATTCTACTTGTGCTTCTTCCATTGTTGTCTTCCTATCTTGAAAATTGTATTTTATGCCCAACAACTTGTTGGACACAATGCTTTCATCCAATTTCAATGACTTGATCTTGAACTTACATAGAATACACAACTCTTTTTTCAAATCCAAGAGCTTTGTAACTTTCTAGATTTCCTCAACTAACACTCCATTAAGGCACTTGCACACTATATAGGATGATTGCCCCATGTCATCTTCAAGGGGTGCAAAAGAAGCATCCTCCAACCCTGGGTTATTTGGTGCCAATTGTGATACGTTGACCTCTATATTGGGAATCATGCTCCCACTGTTTTTTACATTATTTATTGTTTGTTATCTTTTCACTACCCCTAGATGCCCATTGCTCTTTACCTCATCCCTATGCATCTTTTCCTTTGATGTTGATTCAATTGCCTTAACCTAGTTGATATCAATGCCCTTTATTTAGCAATGAAACCTCGCACAATCCAAGCATTCATTTCATAATTTGTAACATATGTTGTCCCAAAGACCCTCCAATAAATCTCCTCCATACTCACCTTGTTTTCCAACTTCAAGCCAAGGGACTTCATTGTGAATTTCCTAGATCCCCCAAACAAAACCAACATTCCTCTACTATGACATGCTTATTTTCTAGGTCGTACTTTGGATCAAGGCCAAAAGCTTTCAACTTCCTAACAATGGCAAAAAACATAGTGTCTTGTTTCTTGATGTCCACCATTGGCCAATTTGCCAAAGGCACTTCTTTCAAACCATGCTCAATCTTTGGTTCCTTTCACATGGTTGCCCTATAAGAGCAAAAAGGAACAAAACAATTGATTGAACTATGTTCATGTCAGAATTCATGTACATCAACCATGAGTGTTTATTTCTATTACTTGCTAACAGTAATGCAACACCTTATGTGCTTACAAAGGAGTTACACCTTATATCAAACCTTTGACATCCCTTTTTCATTAGTGGTTCACACTTCCAAACCACTAGCAATGCTTATAGACAGGGGTGATTAGTGGTTTACAAGTTCCCATTATAGAACTTATAAGGATGTTGCCACATTTTTTTCAAAATGTTAAATGTCCATTTCCTACAAGTGTAAACATGAAACTCTATACCTAAACCCAACATTAATCTATGGTTAAATATGTGCGAAAATATAACATGTGTAGTTCAAAACATAAATAAAAAAATTAAAATTTTACTTTAATAATAAACTGATGGCACTACATGGAGCACCAACAATAAGAATCTACTTGATACACTTATAGTGGGTTCAATAATCAAATCGTTGTCATCATATAATGCATAACCCATCCAAAAATGTGGAATGCACAAACACCCCTCTAAATAAATTTATAATCATTAGATTATTCAATAATGATGTCACTATTCAAGGTGTCATGTGTTATTAGAAGTACCAGTGGGGAACAAAATTAGGTTTAATTAACAGCTACAATATAAAATGGAGACAAATGGTAATAGAAATCAAACTAAATGATGAACCTAAAATATTTATAGAGAGTCCCAAACCCCAAACTCTTTTACTCTTGATTATAGATCCCAAAACCTTTAATCCAAAGCACTCTGCATCCAACAACCCATTGGAAAGGCATTACAATCCACACATCAACCTCAAATATTTGATGGGCAACTAATGCAAATGTAACCTATATTACTTGTTTATCACAACTAATATCCACCATTGTCATTAAATGTGACCTATATACAATCATTGACCAACAAAATCAAGCCTAAGCCTAGCCTCATAGTGCTTCTCAAACATCCTCACTACTTACCAAAGAACCCCATAAACTACTCTAGTGCTTAAAGTGCTTACCCAAAGCATTGGTTAACATTTTTTAACCACTTTCCCTACAACCCAACCACTCATCTATTGTTAATACCACTGACCTTCCTTCACAACTAGTTCCCTTGCTTAACTTTAACCACTCATTTTAGTTACCAACCACTCACCATACTACCCAACCATTATCCCTACTTGCCTTCCAACCACACCCCCTACTTTCCAACCACTCTGCCTACTTGCCTTTGAACCACCCCCTTACTTTCCAACCATACCCCCTACTTTGTATCCATTGCCTAGTTGCCTACCCTAAATGCCCCCACTTTCCAACCACACTGCCTACTTGCTTTCCAACCACTAACCCAACATTGCAACCACTATCCCTACTTTCCAAGGTCCAATGTCCCTATTTGCCTTGCAACCACTAACCCTACATTACAACCACTCTTTTTAATTGCTGTCCAACCACACTTTTCATTCAAGTCTTCAACGGTTCACTAGAGATGAATGACGTAGTAATCCTAATTTGAATGTTTAAATTTTAAACATCCTATTACTTGACCAAAGGAACCCCTTTAGTGACATGCCTAGAATTTTTTCCTTATGCACCCATTGTTTACATCAAAATTGAAATTTGTATGTTTCAAATCTATTAAATTTTCAAATAGTACAAGACTTAAGGTTTGTACTCATAAAAAATTCAAGTGCAGATCCTTTCTTGAAATCTGACGGGTCTAACAAATTGAGATTGTCTCAAGGTTCCTAATTTAGTACCACCCAAGAACACCTCAACACCTCAACTTGAACAAGCTGCAGTAGCAGCAGCTGAACATGATTTCAAACTCATAATCAAGAGCCACAAAAGGGAACATGTGCAAGTCAGAATTAGGTACATCAATATAATTATTATAAGCAGCTTCACTTTGTTGCGAAATTTCAAAAGATGCAAATTAAATATACAAAACTTTGAAACAAAATTCAAGTGATGCAGAAAGATTAAAACAACATTCAAGAAGTTCTGCAAAACACTGAAGTAATGTATAAGGATCTACAAAATTGCATGCTGTGATCCCGCCAGCGCCGCTATAAGCTGTCCTCACAGACATACATCTGGTGCAAAGCTTCTTCGACTTTAATTCCCATTCTTTTTCTAATTCTTTTTTGCTTTGCATTACGCTAAACAACAACCATCCAGCTTATATAACTAAGGAGCAGGTCGTATTAACAAAAATATTGCAAGTCTAATGCAATGCAACCCATTGTCACAACAACAACAACAACAACTTTACTTTACAAAAATGCTCTTATTAGTGGTTATATAGATCAAGAGATATGTACATATATACTGATCTGTAACATTCAGCTACGTTTGCCGCCTTCATCACCGCCTGGTAGCACTGTTTTCTTCACAGTCTCAAGCACCTCAGCTACAGTATCGCCAGTCTGCACAGCTCGTCAATCCCGACCATGTGATAAGTACCATACTACCTTGGCAGCTTCCACACTAGTTATAAAATTTCCAGAAACGTTGAAAATGTGGTAAAAAAATTTCGTGAAATAAAATTTTTTTGTGAAGGGAAAATATTAAATCTTCAAAAATAATATTCTCTTTGTCAAAATGAAAATTTCAAAATTAATTAATTATTCAACAAACATGCATGTCTAAGCTGCCAGGGTATTATGATATATATAAATCCAAACTTGGTATACAAGTAGTTCTCTTTTTTATCATAATGTGTACAAAATTAAGCACCTGAGTACAACTGTTTTGGTACATGTTAGCATGATTGGACTCAGTACCTTTTGTAGGAGTTGACCAACGGCTTCTTTGCCCTGTGCAGTTTTCTCTGCTGCTGTCTGCACGACGTCAGAAGCTACTTGCTTCGTTTGCTGCACTATGACAGCTTGCCTCAGTTGCTCTGCTGTCTGACCTGCAACTTCCGAGGGTTTCTTGGCTACACTCTGTCATGCAACAGGACAGTTTATATATTAATCAAAGCTAGCCCCAAGCACTCGCAGTCCCTTAGCTGTGTTGTTTCTGCTGCACGCATATATGTCAACTAAAGACATAGATCCTCGTCTTGGATTAATGGATTAATGCTCTAGGACTAGATCACAGTGTTATTCACTTTGGGCTAGCTAGTTAGTGAAATATGTCATGCTCCATCTGATCAAGTCTCTGCTGCATAATTCTGCAGGTGATTGCGTTGAGTCAGAATATCTGCGACGTAATTTCAGTTTGAAGACATTGAACTTCAATAGCGCTGCACCTGCACCATGAACGCGCAACTCCCTAATTCAAGCTAATTAAATTGCATAACTGATCTGCATGATGAGAGCAACCTTAGCAGCCTCTTGTGTCTGTCCTGCCTTCTCCTGCGCATACTGCTCGGTCTCCTCCACCTTGTGACCCAAGCCGGATTCACCAGTGGCGGACATGATATGTGTTGGTTGCAGATTAACAATAAGAATTACCAAAGGAAGAACAAACGCGCCCAAAAGTGGGAGGGGAACAAACCAGAGGATATCACCAGAGATTATCAGTACTAATTACTACGACGCACTAGGACTAGATGATCAATGTTACACAAACCCAATCGCAAACGAATGACAAGATACCCAATCTTAGATTCTTAGCCCGGCCACCCAGTGTATAAAGTTCTTAATATGTGCACGAAGAGTACTAACAACTGGGTAACAACTAAAGCTTGTGCAGATCTGCAATTCCAGGAAGAAAAAGATCGCAAGATGTGTACTTGAATCTCGTTTCGTGCATGAGGAGGGGGAGCGAGAAGCTCGCACCGCGTGCGTCTCATGCGGCAGGGTTGCCATTCTGGGAGATCCTGGAAATGGAAGTCCACCGGACGTCCATTCGGCGGTCGGTCGGCGTCCGGGAGATCCTGGAAATGGAAGGCCGGTAGACGTCCATTCGACGGTCGGTAGGCTTTCGGGGGAGTCTTAGAGTTAATCCGTTTTTAATTTTAGGTGAAGCCTCAACTAAAGAAAATCATTTTCAGATTCAAAATTCCTCTTCTTTATATATGGAAACAACTCCCTTTTGATTTCTATGTGTATTTTGAGGGATCTCCCCCAGCAGAAGAACCCTAGGGTGTTATGCAGGGGGAGCTCCCCCAATTTTATATGTTCCCACATTCCCATGGAAATTTTATTTTATTTACAAAATGGGAAAGAAGTAAGGAAATAAAAGGAAAGTTGTTTGCCAAGGGGAGGTTCCAGTACTCATGCATTCTCCTGAGGTTTGGAAACACCCTTGTAGTCATGCCCTTGGGTGCCTGCACTCTACAGAAACCTCCCCTACAATATATATATACTAGTGGGTGCCCATGGCCGAAGGCCACTGTGAAGCCCCCTGTGTGAAATCCAGGTCCCAAAATTGAGATCCCTTATCCTGAAAATCAGGTCCTAAAAGTTTTCAGGTTTCGGTCTTGGAAACCGCGAGTGTGAAAATCCAGGCCCCAAAGTTGAGATCCCAAGTCCTGAAAACCATGTCCTGAAAACTCTCCGAAAAGTGACTGCTGATAACTTCTCTCAGTGGGTGTTCTCTGGAGCTCCGTCACAGACAGTCCGGACCGGACCCGGCCCGTCACCCCGTTCTTCCGTTCCGCGCTAGAATGTCCTCACCTAAACTTTGCCCACAGACTGGGAACAGGAAATTCCGCCCTCCGTTTAGCGCCGGGCCCGGGCAATTAAAACGTGGAACTGTCGCGTCGGACAGACGCACAGACGTAGTGAATTTATATATAAGATATATATAATGTCCAGGTAGTTTTTTGATACAAATTGGATGTAAACCTCAACTCCTATTGTTGCACAAGATCATAGACTAATTAACGATTCATCCTGTTTCAAGGAAGTTAAACAATTGAATACTTTTTCCTAAATTGGACATTACATCAAAATATATGACTATAAATATGATTATATTTGTAGTTGTAAAAAAAATTTACTATTGTCATGACTATAGTGCATTTGGATTTGTTGCAAAGATTATTAGTCTTATTTTTATTGTAATTATAAATGCAAAAACCATCAAATTTTCAATTACTATATCCATAATGGTTCATGTTTTTTACAATTATAAAATGATATATAATTATAAAATAATGATAACTAAATTTATTTTGTCATTTCATTCACTTAATGATTGACACATGTCACTACTTAACATATGTAACTTAGTTGACTCAAGTAAGTACTTAACATAGGCGATTTAACTAAGTCGGTAACTTAAGTAATGAAACATAAGTTGCAAGTATAAATATTTAAACCTTTCACCTCTCTTAAGAAGGTTCAAGTCTTTAACTATTGCATTCTCACTCAACATAAATGAAAAACATTGTCATCCTTTAGTTATGATTTTTTTTTTGGGGTTAACCTACTGAAATTGTTTAACATAGATATATGCAACTTATTTAGCAACCTACTTAACTTAATTATATTACCTTCTTAATCTAGTCTAACCTACTTATTTAAATATAATTTCACATGTAAAGTTATTTGATTACAAAAATTAAATATTTTATAAATAAATCAATTTTCAATTTTGTAAATTTCAATTAAATTATTTTTTGTCTAAAAATATCAATAATTGAATTAATTATATTCCATTTGTGAATAAAATGTACTTCTAAAATAAATACTGAAACTAAAAAATTGGTTTATGAAATATTCAAATATTGAATATTGTAAAATAATGAAACTATTATTTTAAATATGTAAATTGTAATCTGAAGTAATTTATGATTAAAAATAAAGATTAAAAAGCATTTAATTATTATACATTATATTATCTGATGTTATGAAAAAATAAATACATTATTTAGTAAAAAAAATATTAAGATTATTATAAAATAATTGATGATTTTTTTTAATTTAAAATTTAATTTGTTGTAATTTATGATTAGAGATAATAAGAATTAGAAACAATTTAAAACTAAAATCATTTCATGTTTAAATAACATTTAAATAAAGATTCCATTCTAATGTTTAAATATGATGATTCTAGAACATGAATTGTCAACTACTAAAAAAACACAGGAATGCCATACATGTCACATTTAGTCCTTGGAAAAGGATTTTTACCATAGTGCCTCTAGTTGCTTTACTTGTGTTTTCACCCAAACAATAATTATTCACACTTTTTATTGTTTCAATGACCAATTGAGACCAATTCCTTGGCATTTATATTTGATAAACAAGAAACAAAATTTGATGTGTAAATATAGGGGTCCATTCATAGTTGGGGTACCCAAAAGGATTATTTAATGAAAAAAATAAACAAAATCATACTAATTTGAAGTTCTATATGATTTATTACATTATGAATATAATGGATTGTTGTATGCCTATGTTTGGAATTTCATGTCATGTCAAACTAATTTTTTTTAAAGAATAGATTGGATATAATATAAACGTTTTTTTGAGTCATTTTTAATACATTTTTTTCTTAAGTATATTTTTAATTTAAAAAGAATCAAAAGGAATGTGTCAAGTAGTGAATATACTTCAATTTTTGTTATTGGAGAATAATGTTCACATCTCTATTTAGGAATGGTCACTAAATGCATTTGATCATATTGCACACCATATGATAATTATGAAGGCTAAAAACTTCATTCCAAAAAAGGCAATGTAAGAAAATTGGCAATTTGCAGGTTGATTATTTATATTCATTCTAAGGCTTAAAATTTGTAACCCCAACTGAAAGAAATAACCATGCAAAAAATCAATTTATAAAATCTTATTTATACATTTTTTCATTTTCCTAGGTTTTAATTAAATTATTGATGTGCAACAAAATTAGCATGTGTGAATAATCAACATTAACACTGAATTATTTTATTTCAAAAATTTGAATTATTCAAATTTTCTCATTTAAATTTATTTTGTATTCTACATTTGGAAGATAGTGAAAAGAATTATTTGTAATTTTTTATAACAAGGATTGCAAGAGTTTTAACTTTGAATTGAAGTTTGAAGGTAACGAATTAAAGGTAATAGGAAAGATATTAAAGTTTTCTTTAATGTCACCATGTCTTTGAGCCTTAATTTCATTTTGTATCCCTAGTTCTTCCCCAAATGAGGGTAATCCATAAAATGGGCAAAATTTGAAAAAAAAAAAAAAAAAAAAAAAAAAAAAAAAAAAACCCAATGATGAATTTCATAAAATTTGAAGGTTGGGGTTAAAAAACAACATAAAAAGATGCAACATTAAATAGCAATGAAGGCAGAATACACTGGGATAACCAATAGTGAAGGCTTAGTGCAAAGAAAATAAAAAAACTTAGCATTCAAAACTCTTTTTAGCACCAAGTTTGGTGTTAAAAGGAATTTTAGGCCTTGTTGTATGCCATTGCACTACTTTAGCACTTTTTGTGTCAATTTTGTAATTTAGCTTGTGTTTCAAGCAAACATCTAAGGCTTTGGCCCTATGTTTGAATAGCTATAGATTTCTTTATTGTCAATTTTTTTTTTTGTTTTAGGATTAACAATTCAAAATTCAAGTAGGCATGTTGGCTGATTACATTGTGTTTATGGTCACTATAATAGGAAACACATCCATCTATATGGAATTTACATAAATAAAATTTCTATATAGATTAAAATATTGGTGATGTGGCATGCCACATGAAACCCATGATGTCTTCTATTTTCAAAAGAAAATAGGAGAAGTTGGCCACCTCATAATGGGAACAAGAATTTTATTCAATTATTGACCCATATTGTGTGGAGCAACTTTGTATGTTGAAGTGCACAAAATCATAATGAAATGCATGATTTTATCACTTTACTTGGAATTGGACATTTTTCAACCTATGCACAAGTCAAAAGGACAAGGGTCAAAACTTGTTAATAAGGGCCAAAAAGGGTGTTGAGAGCCTTTGAAAACTTCAAATTATAGTAGACATGTTTTTGTTTTGACATTTTAAAGTTATGTTAATCAATCCAAGTTGTGTTAAATAATTAATATGAATGTGGAGAAATTCAAAATTAAAAAATCATTAAATATAATTCTGGGTTTTAATTTTAATATAAGATTCTTCAATATGAACAATAGTTTTATCAAAGGACTAGGTTAAATGACTATTTTAGTATAAAGAATTTGATGGTTAAAAAATTTAGATGATAGTAACTTACTACCCACACTTTTTAAAAAATCACAATTTAAAAGTAATGGAATTCCAAAGTTTTAGAAATTAAATGTATGTTTCAAAATCTTAAAATTTCAAAAGTCTTTTATTACATGTAAATGGGGTGTAATGTAGATGACATATAAAACAAAGTTGTAGCTTATGATATAAGAAATTAAAATCTTAATTATAGTGGATGTCAAGCAAAAATCACAATTGGATGGAACAAAATTATAACCATTGGGATAAATGAACGAAAAGTTTGAATGAAACATTCTTGCATTCTAAAACTTGAAAAGATTTAGATCTTTTTTGAAAGAAGCCCTCACAAATCCATGAAATTGTAGCCTAAGCACTTAATATCTCAAATTTAAAAACTCATATAAATGTTCTTGGGTAGGAATGGTGAACCCATGAATGAACAAATGTTAAAATACCATAAATTTTCTAATACTACCATGTGGGCATTCAAGCACTTCAACAAAGAAGTTATATTTTCAATAATATTTGTCATAAGTTGAATAATCGTTACTACTAATTATTAACTAGTTGTTGAACTCCTAGAAAATTCTTTTGTAAAAAACATTTACGGCATTAAATTATCATCTAACATGTTCTCTTGTCTACCTTGCTTTGATTCAAAATGTGACAAACTAATGGGAGGTGCATCTTTTATAAAGTTGTTGCAATTTAATAAATCACATAAGCTTTCCATGATTCTAGATGTCCAATTAAGTTTTAAATTGCATTTATGTTGTTACAACTTCATTGACTTTCATGCCATTTTTAGATTATGTGACATCATGGTGTAGATGGGTTTTGAATTTCTTTTTGGGAATAAGGGATGGATGGAATTTCATGTGGATGGAACTATTTTTACTTGGAATTTACTTTTGATTTTTTACTAATAAAAATGACAACAATCCACCAAAATCTATTACCTTTGAATTGTAATCTACTAGTTTAGGTCATTAGATGATATTTTGGAAGTTGAAAATCAATCCCTATTATGAAATATCACCAAAGGATAGAAAAGGCACACGAATGGATTACATGATAATTTAATAATTATGGCCATTTCCTTTCTCTTTACCTTGGAACATTTTTAATCCATAGCATGGTGATGTTGGAATGAGTTTTGGCTTGGTATGTAGGCCATTGTTCAATATTAAGTACCTATTGGTTGATGAGCTTCTAGGACAAGGCAATGTTCCATTTGCATCAACTTTTCAACAAGAACATTTATGGTGTGATTTTGGAGTTCATGGGCATTAGACCACTCTTCAACCCACCTCACCCAAGTGACTTCATGAAGGATTTTGAAGATGTACACATGGAAGGTCTAAGCATAGAAAATGCATATGATCAAAATGGGTTAAAGGAGAAAAGAAACGAAACATGGACTTGGATCACAAGATCCACCACCCATTGGTGAGAACCAAACATTTGAGAGCTTTACCCGATCACTAATAGAAAAAACATTGTTTGCAACTAAATTTTAATTGTAAACCAACCTACTAGTTCCCCTTACCAGCCTAGACCTTTCATGCAAATGTTGGGCCTCAAACCAACACTTTCTTAAACCCCCTTGATAATGCACATGTAGGACCTTTTCCCCTTCCATTCTATCAACCCCTACATTTGTTCAGGATCAAACCCCTCAACCTACCCCCATCTCCCCAACACACCCACAACCTCCACCTAAAGCCTCTTGCTGCACCTATGGGTGTTAATTTACCATTCGAAGGTTAACCAATCACTAACATTCTTGTTGGGCATCCAATTCATTTATTGTAAATCCTTGTGACCATTTCGACTCAATACCCACCCTTGCTCCCACCTCACCTCCATTAACCTAAACTTGGGTTTTGATATTGAACGCCCTCAAGTCCTGCCATTTAGGCTTTCATCTTCTCCAATTATACAACCACATCCCTATCATTCTTCTGCATGATGTATAAATGACATTTCATTTTCCATTGGATAAGTTGGCACATGACCCCTATGATGTGATAGCTTGGCATTCGTTTCTCTTGTTACCCCAATGGTGTTTTGTTTTGCCCCCTCATGGCAAGGTAATAGGGCATGGGGAAAGTTGAAACATGGATTTGAATTTAACACTTTCTTGTAAATGACTAAGAAAACTTGCAAGAGGAATTTTTCTTACGAGCCCAAGTTTTGGTAGTAAATTCAAACTCAATGCCTTTTCCACAACATTATCTTCTAGTTCATAAACATTTTTTTTGCAGTTTAGTTTTTAAACATTTAGGGGAATACTTTCAAACAATTTGCGTCATGGCACCATTTTTTCCTACACCAACATCCACCAACACCACTTCAACTATCATCGCCTTACATCCTAAATTAGATGGTTTTTTCTTATTTTTCCTAAAATACTATAAACCAAATTAAGACCTCAAGTTTTTGTTTAATTCTTTGCATTCCAATGCATGCCACATTTGTTTGCAAGTGGCTCTTCTAGGATGGGTTTTGAACACTTTTGGGACTACTTTCACCCAAAAGATTTCGCAATTGGATTTCCATAATTGTTTCAACTTTGTTTGCATATCACACAAGGTCACATTCCATGTTGAATTGCATGTCCTTGGAGCAACTCACCTCCTAACCATGACCAAATCCTTAGGTGGAGTTCATCCCATATTGTTGTGGGGGAAGTGTTGTATCAATTCACAAATCGAGTTTTATGCTTTCAATTTTGCAATGCCTTTATAACACATTTTTCCCTACACCAATTCAAAATTGTGACCAAGGTTAGAGTGAAATAATAATCTACAACATCAAATGCACCTTAGACCTTCATTTTGACGAGGTTGTCCTTTAACTAAATGTGGCAAATGCTTTGAATTCGATGTCAAAAGGGGTCATATTTCAAAAACATTGTGCAATAGGTGAAAACAACATACAACTCATCCCTTTTGTTCATGCATTCTATGCATTTTAGTTTCTTTCCTTTAATAATCACCATAACCGTGAAAGCAATGTCATGGTCATCCCATTTACCATGG
>Ga0209208_10010251_pt1 | contig 12193 bp, 20 predicted proteins | sample S1TSphfallax_3_FD_187694 | JGI IMG/M metagenome (GOLD analysis project Ga0209208, IMG submission 187694) | Host-associated microbial communities from peat moss isolated from Minnesota, USA - S1T2_Fd - Sphagnum fallax MG (SPAdes) (version 2) | ecosystem: Host-associated > Plants > Peat moss >...
CAAAAAGGCAGATTGATTGCAAAATAAAACAAAGAGTTTTTTTGTAGTCCAGAAAGACCCAACTGTACCTGTTGGCAAAAGGGGGTGCCACAGTCCATGCATCGGGCCGATTGGGTTTTCAGGAGCGCATCTTGATTGCCATGGGCCAGGACTTCTCCCCAATCCTTCACACGTTCAGCAGCAGGTCTGTAGGGCAGTGCCTCACGCTCATACTTGACAAACCCGCCATTCTTTACTGCATCTGTTATCTTTGTTGGTCTTTGTTTCTTTGCAACTCCCTGCAATTTCAAAGAATCTCATCACTAATCTACAAAATGCCACCCAAATCACACTGCAAAAAATTTCCAGAAAATTCAAACAAACGATCAAATCATCAACAATCAAAGAGTCATGCTGAAAAAAAATTGTTCACAGTTGAAGAGTTTGCTGGTTACCGTTGTAGCAGTAGTAGGGGTTCCATTCTGAGGGGGAGCATTTGCCTTTCTAGCTGCTGCTGCAAGTTTCTTGAGCTCCTCAAAGGCATCAGTGTCAGATAAGTCTGCTTCTTCCCGAGCTGCTATCTCTTTGGCTTTCATGGCCTTGACCACTCGCTTATAGTCACGTGGGAAGACCTTCATTCAACAGGAAAAAAAAATAAAAATTCCTTCAGTGTGACACAATCAAACCCAACCAGAAGAAGGCACTTCTTCAACCTTCACACAGAGGAACTTACAATCTCTGTGCCATGTTTGCCTAAACAGCTTACTGCAATAAATTTTTTAGTATATGGAAATGATGATGACACAGAATCATAATATACGGAACTAGCGTATATCACTGAATCGCCACCACTGACCTTCACAAATTTGGGAAGAAGATCATCAAATTCAGCTAGAACTTCTTTAGCCAGCTGGCTGTTGGTTGCACGATGGTGCTGCTGGATCATAGCACGTAGTGTCATCACATCCTCTTCATCCTCCACTGGATCCAGATCAACCAGTCCTGGATTGCACTTTGAGCGGAAGGTACCAGGTTTATCAAGAACAAAAGCGACACCACCACTCATTCCAGCAGCAAAATTCTTGCCAGTTTGACCAAGAACCACAACAATTCCACCTGTCATGTACTCACATCCATGATCTCCCACACCTTCCACTACTGCCTTTGCCCCCGAGTTGCGTACACAGAATCGCTCAGCAGCCATCCCATTGAAGTAGGCTTCCCCACTTGTTGCCCCATAGAGGGCGACATTTCCAATCAAAATGTTTTCCTTTGGGTCAAATGTGCTTGCTCTTGGTGGGTAGACCACAATTTTGCCACCACAAAGGCCTTTACCAACATAGTCATTACTGTCGCCTTCAAGCTCTAGAGTGATGCCCGGGCACATGAAAGCTCCAAGAGACTGTCCAGCACTGCCTGTTAACTTGACATGTATTGTGTCAGTGGGTAGGCCTGCAAGCTTGTAACGTTTCGTTACTTCATGACTCAACATTGTGCCCACTGCTCGGTTTACATTTACAACTGGCAGCTCCAAATAAACTGGAAGCTTCAGCTCAAGTGCAGGACGAGAAAGTCTGATCAATTGCTGGTCCAATACCACATCCAAGGCATGATCCTGCTTCTGAATACAGTGTTGTGCAGCATCAGGGCGGATTTCTGCTGCTGGTCGCAGGAGTAAAGACAAGTCAATGTTTGCCAGCTTTTCATTCCCTGCCAGCACCTCCTTATCCACCTGTTTTTTGCATTTCCAAGTCTTTTAGACACCCATGGATCTACTACAGAATCAAAGTCCACAAACAGTGCAAAAGTTTGAAGGGTTTAGGGTTCTTCACAAAGAAACTTCTTCACACTTCATTTCTGATTTCATTTCCAACATTCAACTTGCACAACCGCTGCAGCAAAGAAGACAGAAGCACTGGACTGATGAAGGAAAGGTGCATGCATGACAACAAACAAACTGATATTGCAACTTCATGCAATATGTAGCAGCAGCATTGTCATTACCTCCAGAAGATCAGCTCGGCCAACAAGATCGTCAAGTTTTCGAATGCCCAAGTTGGCCATGATCTCCCGTGCCTCCTCAGCCACCATGAATAAGTAGTTCACAACATGCTCTGGCTGTCCAGCAAACTTAGCCCTCAACACAGGGTCTTGGGTAGCAATGCCAACAGGGCATGTGTTCTTGTGACATTTGCGCATCATGATGCATCCGAGTGTGATCAAAGGGGCAGTAGCAAACCCAAATTCTTCAGCTCCCAACAAAGCTGCAACCATGATGTCACGACCAGTCTTGAGCTGCCCGTCAGTTTGCAACACAGTTCGACCTCGGAGATCATTTGCGACCAGTGTTTGATGGGTTTCAGCAAGGCCAAGCTCCCATGGCAGACCTGCATTTTTGATACCCGTCCAGCGACTAGCTCCAGTTCCACCATCATGACCTGAGATCAGGACATGATCAGCATGGCCCTTGACAACTCCACTAGCAACCACCCCTACGCCTGCTTCAGACACGAGCTTGACACTTATCCTTGCTCCTGGATTCGAATTCTGCACACCCACAAACAGATTGTCAGTAGGGTTTAAACATCAGTGTCCTGGAGAAGAACATATGCTACAAAGAAAACACTTAACTCCTGTGTGAGTTCCAGAGTGAGAGATGGGTTACCTTCAGATCAAAGATCAGCTGAGCAAGATCTTCGATTGAGTATATATCATGGTGCGGAGGTGGGCTGATGAGGCCAACACCCTCAGTAGAATTTCTTGTGATGGCAATGTCGCCAATCACCTTGTGCCCAGGCAACTCTCCGCCCTCGCCTGGCTTTGCTCCCTGTTCCATTGCAAACCAAACCAGTCATCACATCCTCTGTCTGTAGCATACTACGATCATAAATAAATACTCCACAACAAAGAAAGAAAACCAGGAAGCTATAATAGAAAGTTGGGCTATATATTACTGTAGTTTGCAATCCCAGAGAGCTGTCAATGGATACAAACCTGTGCCATCTTGATTTGAAGCTCATCTGCATTTGTGAGATAGTAACTGGTGACACCAAAGCGTCCACTTGCAACCTGCTTGATTGCACTGCGTCGAGGATTCCTGGTGCCATCTTCAAGAGGCTCCAGCCTGGTCGGATTTTCCCCACCCTCTCCTGTTGCAACATCAATTTTGTCAAATACGCAACAATTTTGTCAAACAGCCAACTCTTGACAATCACACCATTGCAGATAGAAAGCTGCTCTACTGCAAATAAATTTGTTCTACAGTGCAAACCAGAAACCACAGTCTACATGATGGTGGTGCTCTGCATTTACTTGAACCCCCTTGCAGAAAACCAATTTGCAGAAATCCAGAACAATAATGGGATGTTTGCTGCGCAGCACAAACCTGTGTTGGACTTGCCACCAATCTGGTTCATTGCAATGGCAAGGGTGGTGTGGCTTTCCAATGAGATAGACCCATAGCTCATTGCACCTGTGCAGAAACGCTTCACAATTTCGGAAGCTGGTTCAACTTCCTCCAAAGGAACTCGCTGCGATTCCAGAACATCTTTAAACTTGAGCATACCCCGAAGATTGCACTTCTGGTTCAGACTGTGAATCATCTTGGAATACTCCTTGTATGCCTGGACACTATTGGTACGAGCAGCTTCCTGGAGCTTGGCTATGGCAGCTGGATCATTCATATGAACCTCACCATCTTTCCGCCAGTAGTAATCACCTGGGTTAGGAAGTGCATTAGCATCGGCACTTCCGAGTGGTGCAAGACGGGATGGAAATGCCATATCATGTAGATGTATCATATCCTGCGCCAGCATTGCAAAAGTTGCTCCCTCCACACGACTCCGAGTTCCCTTGAAGCATCTGTCTACTACTTCTGATGAAAGTCCCAAAGCTTCAAAAATCTGTGCTCCTTTGTATGAGGCCAACGTGGAGATACCCATTTTTGCAAGCACTTTGAGCATACCTGAATTGGTTGCATAAAAGTACTTCTTCAATACCTCATCCCTGGAGTGGAGCTTCCCATCTCGCTTTGGCACAATCTTTCCATCAATTTGAAGCCTGAACTTGCAAAAGAACTATGTTAAAGGGAGCTTCAAAAAAGGGCAATTAACTGCCACCAACAATGTAGCATTCCTGAGGTATGCAACCTTGCGCATCATAAGCAGGTGAAAGGTAATTTGCATCAAATCCATACATCATAATTGAGCATGGAAGGCTTGACTATGTTCATGCAACCAATATGACCTCAAAAGATGGATGGGGAGAAGGAAACACCCAGATGAAACAAACAAATGGGTTCTTGCAAGAAGTGTGCACCTGAATATTGCCTCAATGGCCAAGTAGGGACAGATGGCATCAGCTCCAAAGCCAACCAAGGTGCAAAAGTGATGAACCTCACGAGGCTCCGCAGATTCAACCACAAGACCAATGCGTGTGCGCTCCATCGATGATACTAGATGGTGATGCACAGCACCAACTGCCAGTAGTGAACTCACTGGCACCTGGTCCGCAGATGTAGCTGCCATATCCCATCCAACCAAATCACATCACAAATTTTTTCCAGTTAGTGAAAGTTCTAACCCTTACAGATAGCACATTCTCTCTCACCATCACCACCCATTTTGGTTTGTGCAATCTAGAACACAAGAAGAAGAAACAACAAGGGAGGACTTCATAGTTTGACAACACCAAAAAGACAAGAGAGATGGCAAGGAAGGGAAACATGGACTTCTTCGCCAATGAATCCACAAAGCACTGTGCAAAACAAGGTTCATAGACCAAATGGGGGCAGCTCTTATTTATCTATCTACAAATTGGTCGTGAATCCTGACCTCGATCAGAGAGAACAACCATGGAATACCCATCAACAACAGCAAGGTGTGCTTCTGCACAGATGCGGTCTAAAGCAATTTCAAGCCCATCAGCTCCCTCTGACTTGGGAAATGTAATGTCAATGACTTTAGTGCGCCAATCACGATGTTCCATCTTCTTGATGGCCTCCATCTCTTCCAATGATAAAATCGGGCCTTTTAGTGAAAGGCGTTTGCATTGCTGTTCCACCGTCTCTGTCAAGTCACCTTCAGGCCCCACCATGCACTCTGTTGATGTCACAATTGCTTCTCGAATTGGGTCAATAGGTGGGTTTGTCACCTGATTCCCAAAAAAATTGCCCATAAGCAAACATACTGACACTAAAAAAATGCAGCACCCTTCACATTGTATTCAACCAAAGTGGAGCTTCAAGTTTTCATCAAAATTTTTTTGATGCATCATTGCTATTGAAGCCAAAACCAAATTTGCCAGAATATATATGTATATATACGTATGCAAAGGCTTTATCAAAGATCAGGCGACAAAAGAAAACTCACCTGTGCAAACATCTGCTTGAAGTAATCAAATGAGAGTTTAGATCTATGTGACATGACAGCCAATGGTGTGTCATTCCCCATGGAACCCAATGCCTCTGCCCCATCTGTTGCCATTGGCACTAACAGCATCTCCAAATTCTCCACAGTGTAACTGCAAAACAGATGCCACCAACATACACACACACATGTATTGTTTAAGAAAACCTCACATATACACTTCTTTTCTGAAGAAAACATCATCTGTAATCTTGACTAATTCCATATGACTTTTAACTCCTGGAATTACACAAAACCATGAAGCAAAATTGCATCAAAATTTTGTATAGACCAAGCAAGCTATTTTTTTGCCATAATTTTTTGTACCTTACTATTCATAAGGGTAAAGTGAAATTACCCAAAAGCTTTCAGGGGTGCCAATAGGCCCTTGATTCCCATATTCTCCATGGTATCATCCATGCTGTCTACCTTTGTAACCCAACGAGACCCAAAGGCAAATGTCAAAACACAAAACGGGGCTGGCTGGTTGGCTGCATCATTCAACCCATCCTTTCTATAGATGTATATGTATATATTCATGTGTTTTTTAGTCACATAAAAATTCTACCTTAGAAGATCAAGACAATCATCACAATATATATATATGCCCAAAAGATGTAAAATGCATTTCAATAGGCGTTGGTAAAAGAGGTTGTTGAATCCATTAGGTGACATAATAACAATTTTAGATTCTTCAATTAAGCCAAGGCAAAAAAATTTGCAAACTCAAATTCCAAGGTTCCAAAACAATGAGCTAATAAATTGGTAGCAACTATGAGACAAACCTTCGCTGTGCCAATAATTGGTGGAGGCACCCGATCTTTCACAGTAACTGAGTCCACAATATCCTTGAGAGTAATCTTTTGACGTTCAATCCACTCACCAAAAGGATGGCTTCTGGAATACTGGTGTTTCAGCTCATTATCATCAACAACTTTATGGTGGTCAAAATCAACCAGAAGCATCATGCCAGGATTGAGACGCCCTTTGCGAGCCACATTTTCTGGTGCAATGTCCACCACACCCACCTCACTTGCCATGACCACACGTTGGTCATGTGTTACATAGTAGCGCCCAGGCCGAAGACCATTCCGGTCAAGTGTTGCACCCAAAAACCTTCCATCCGTAACTATTGTTGAAAACAACAACACCCATAACCAGGTCACAATTGCTCAGTCAATAAACATCCAACAATAAAGACCAAACTAGAAGAAAGGGAAAGAAAAGCAAAAACCACACAAGCAAGGTCAACAACAACAACAATATTGGGGGGATGCATGCACAAGACATGGACATACATGAGATTAGTGCCGGTCCATCCCAAGGCTCAATGATGCATGAAAAGTATTCATAAAGTGCCTTCCGCTCAGGATCCATGTTGGGATCATTTTGCCAAGCTTCAGGAATCATCATCATCACCGCCTCTGGGAGGCTACGCCCACTGCGCACTAGGAACTCCAGCACCCCATCAAAAGCACCTGGTTTTTTGACCCCCCATTTTCCCCCCAATCAATTCTGATCCCAATCACCATGGATTTGAGTAAAATCTCAATTCACCCAACTTGCTGCAACCCTCTCCTCCTCCTCTCAGCATTCCTCAAGTTTGGATTAAGAGCAAATACAAAAAGAATTCACAAAATTCAGATGGGTAAGAAGAAGAAAGAGAAGCAAGTGATTGTTATATGGCAAAAATAGTTAACAAATGGAACTGACAGTTCCATTTTGCTTACCTGAATCAGAGGAGGCAGCATCAACAATCGGGAGAAGTTTGTGTAGCTCGTCCTTGGAGAGACCTAATGTCTTGCATTTCAGTAAACCTTCACGTGCACGCATCCTGGTCCCTCCCACAAATTAACAGCTCAGTGTCATGTCAATTGCAGCAGAATCAATTTCACAACAATTTATAGTCTCTCTGAAACACAAAGCACTCTCCTACTGCACATAAATTGCTTGCAGAAGGGAAAAAAAAGAACAAAGAATTTAACTTTGATTGATCGATTGCATGCAAATCCGCGCTGTAAAAAAAATCCATGCAGAGTTTTTGACTTTTTACCAGTTCACATTCCCACGCAAAGTATTGATCTCTCCATTGTGGCCCAAGACTCTCATTGGCTGTGCACGATCCCAACTGGGGAAAGTGTTTGTGGAAAACCGTGAGTGCACCAACCCCATATAACTGGTGAAGCGTGTGTCACCCAAGTCCGCATAGTAGTAGTTTCTTAACTGGCTTGGTTTCAGCTGACCCTTGTACACAATGGTTCTAAAATTCACCAACACCCCATTTGGGTCAGTTTCTTATTTATCATCAGCTGAAAATTTAAGATCTCTTGTGAAATAACCCCAAAAACAAAGAAATTCATGTTTCATCAACTCTGATGAATGGATGGCCTATGGAAGGCAAGGTGTCTGTCTGACCTTGATGACAAAGAGCAGATGTAGAAATCCTTGGAAGCACCATGCTGCAAATTGAGAGCTGCCCGAATTGCCACCATTGAGATCTTCCTCAAAATGTACATCTGTCCAAACACAGCACCCGAAATTTCACAAGTGAGCAAAGCCCACTTTTCTCTTCATACTAAACATACCATAATTTCACTATTACAAAGCTTCACATAAGCACCAGTTCTCTCTTCATGCCAGACATACCATAATTCACACTATGGTATGAAACCCACTTCACAAAAGTAGTTGAATGGATCTAGCTGCTGTTGCCTTATTTGACCCAGAAAATTGATGGTAGCTGCTCTACAGCCATTTGCTATGTGTTTTCAACAATGTAAACATCTAAGTTGATTTTGTGTGTGTTTTTTCCAGTTGGATGGGAGGTCAGAAAGGATTTGTTTTTGAACTTTTGAGGTTTGAATGCAAATCTCTGGACTTGGTTGATCAAACTAATGTATTGTAAGTAATTTGTTTTACCTGTTGCTCAAACCCAGCAGATGATCGAGAGTTTGGAGTGAGAAACACTTGCTCAACAATGGGTTCAGTTTGTAAAGCTGATTTTCCAAGGTCTGAATTATCAGTCTTCACTCGACGCCATCCCAAAATAGTATGACCGAGTGACTCTGCCACCTACATCCAAAGAATCAACAAAGAAGAACAAGCACCGGGTTGAATTTCACACCCAATAGAATATCAAAATTGAGAAACAAATGAAGTACATATAAATATGTGCATATGTTCTGGGGGAAAACAATGTAGCCAAAAAACAAAACCTTGCTAGAGCTCAATGACACAATAATTTGAGTTGGGTTTTTTTTCTTAAAAGAGCTTGAAGCCAGCGCATGGTGGGAGCATCATATTCAGCAGCCACTTACAGTGCGACCCAGCGCATAGTTTGTGTTGTATGTCAGGATTCAATAGTAGAGAGACTTGAGAGAGCCCCTGTAGCAACACAAAAATGCCATGCCCCCGCCCATGACCGGGGAAAAGAAAGAAAGAAAAAACACATACACAAAAACACACACACACAAACACCCATAACTATAACAAAACACACACAACAAAAATATACACACATATGTAACAAATAATCAAACAAATATTCCTCTTACCCACAACAACAAAAACAACAACCACTGCCACTGCCACCACCAAACTTCCCAAAAAACCTCCAACTAACCACAATGGATAATGCTTTAAATCAACATCCTTAAACATAACAAGCTTCACCCAACTCTCACCCACATAACAACTTCCTTCCTCAGGCCCACATATGGGACACCAATATCTCCCCTCCACCCCCAATGGCAAAACCCAACAACATGTCTCTAAAAACAAACAAAACAACCAAACAAAAACAAGAACAATAGTAATTCCTTTTTGTCCCTATTTTGTCCATAGTTCCCAGGGGAAGATTACTGGTACCAATAATACAAATGGTTGAAGAAGGAAAGGCAGGGGCAACATTTGAATACGTACATACATACGTATCTGATCAAGTAGAGGCATGTAGATACATGCTTACACATGTAGATAGGTTGGGTATGTATGTATGTGTACGTACGTACCTATGCAGTTGTGTGTGTTGAGTATGTATGTATGTATGTATGTATTTATGTATGTATGAGAGCGAGAGTGTATTTCGCGCTGTACCTTGTTGAAGACGTTCTTGCTCTCCTCGCGTCTTGTTTCCGAGGTGGGAAGGAAGATCATCCCCACTGCGTACTCGCCGGCTGCCGGAAGTTCACACCCGATGTCGTCCTGTGCAACCTGTGATGCAGGATCCATCATTAAGCAAGGCAACAGCAGCAATTCAAGCATACAAGACAAGCAAAAGCTTCGTCCCTCACAGATGTTTCTTCTTCTTCTTCTTCTTCTTGGAGCAAAACCCATCACCGTATTCAGTCAGGTTGCATTTTCTTATTGCGGTTTTGCGGCAATGGATCAATCAGTGAAGAAAATGTCATTACCGCAGAAGAAGAAGAAGAATTAAGGGCTGGGTGGGTGAGTGATTGATTTTGTTTCCTTGCTTACCGCAGAGAAGTAGTCGTGGGGAAGCGCAACAAGGATTCCAGCTCCATCGCCAGTGTTCGTTTCGCATCCACATGCGCCTCTGTGTGCCATGCGCACCAGCATCTCAATTGCGTCTGTTACCTGTTGTTGTTGTGCCCCCACAAGAGAGAAAGAGAGAGAGGATCCAGTCAGTCAGTCAGTCAGTCACATGAACAAAGAGTCTTGTCTGATCAAATCTTAGGGGCCTCAACAACAAACAATCCCGCACATCCATCCGCGAGACACCCAATTTCGTACACGAGAAGAAAACTGCACAAGAAGAAGAACCAAATCTTGCAACCATTGCAATGAATACGCGACTCTTCGATTCCTGGCCGGAACAAGAATTGGGTCATCTTCTTCGCCATGTCTCGGTTACGGCAGGCCATTCAGAGGAGTAGTGCAGCAAATCTGAACCAAATCTGAAGCTTCAGAACGAGACGTAGAGACAGGCATTAGAGAGGGGACTTACGGTCTTGCGATTGGGCTTGGCAGAGAGCTCGGCGACGAAGCCTACACCGCAAGCGTCTTTGTCGAAGGCTGGATCATAGAGACCCAGATTCCCTTCTGGCACTGCCGAAAGACCCGCCTTCACGACACGCAGAAGCGGTGCTCTTGCAGGACCTTCCAAGTGCTGCCACCAGAACTGGCTGCCGCTGCTCCTCCTCCTCCTCCTCCGCTCCCTCTTACAAGCGTCGCATCCAACTTCATCGTCCTCTTTCCTGAGTCCCACGTACCTGGTGGATCCCTGCAACAGGTTGCGGGATCCATAGACTGCCGGCGACGCCACCAGCGTCCTGCAGGAGGTTCTACTACCCTTGTTTTGGGTGGTGGTGGAAAAGCTTGCTGTGGTGGCTGGAGAGACGACGCTGCTGCTGCTGCTGCCTGTTGCCTCGCCTCCACCGCCTTGTCGTCTTGGTGTTGCTACTACGAAGTTGTTCCTAGTTTCCAATCTAAGGAGGGGAGCGCGCAACGCAGCAGCAGCCATGGATGTTGCTTGCTGCTTCCCGAGTCTCTGAAAGCCGTCTTCGGTTTGTTTCCCCACAAACGTTACAACCACCACCACTAGTAAATGCCAGAATCAGAAGAAGCTTCTCCACCAAAGAGACTTGAGAAGCGTGTTACGTCGTCGTCGTCGTCCTCGAATCCATCACTCTACTCACAAAACCACCACCACCCACACCCACGATTCTCTTCGCCTCTTCCTCCTCGTCACAGATCTTCCAACAGATCCCACAACCCAAATCCGTTGATTTTCCTCCCTTAAAAAGTCCAACAACTCATCACCACGGTCTGTTTGTAGAAGACAGATTTCCCAAGACAGATTGTCTATGCTCCCCACCCACAGACTAATAGTACACGATTCTCATTCAAAGATCACAAACAGGCAGCAGCATGTAGAGACTGCGTCTGCGTCTGCGTGTGTGTACGCCAAAACCGACAACCGTCCCCCGCAACAACGAAATTCGCCACTGATTGAGGAGGAAGAAAACCAAACCAAATCAGAGCCAAAAGAGTTGAAAATGGGTGAAACTCGCTCAACAAAAACACAGGGATGATGAGCACGGAAGAGGAGGAGGAGTTGCAGACGATGATGGTGATGATGATGATGATGAAGACGACGACGAGAGATGGAGAAGAGGAGAGAAGAGGAAGAAAACAACAAAACAAAGGAACAAAAACGAGAACGAGAGTGGCGTTTGTGCGCGCTTTCTTTATAACGCTCTCTCTGTCAGTCCCTCAACGCTCCCCGCGTTCCACGGAATATTCCATCCCAGGGGAACGTGCGCCGCATCCCTGTGTTGGATGGATGAGAACGTCGATTGAATTTTCATGGATGAACGAACTGTATGGATGAAAAATTCAGCATTCAGTCGACGATGTTCATCCTTCGCTTCATCGGCGTTGAATTTTCCAACGACAAATCGATAAATGAAATGAACCGATGGACGAATAAAGCTATGGATGAATAAACTTGATGGATGAATACGTGAATGAATGAATGCAGCAGGGTGGGTTGGTTTTTTTTTTTATAAATAAATTTTGGTTTTCCTTTTTTTTACCCAAAGCTTTTTGACACTGGTAACTTGGGACCCGGCCAAAAAAACACCCCCCCCACCCCCCGGCCCCCTTTTTTTTGCTGGTAGGTCGCCTTAGGAGTAAGCTGGCTGTATGCCTAGTCTTTTTTTTTCTTTTTTTGCCCTTGAGTGGGATAATTTATTTATTAACAATTATTTATTTTTAATATTTAATTATATAGTTAGAAATTTTATTAATTATATATTTTAAAATATTTATTTTTTATTTTTTTTTTT
>Ga0209208_10010252_pt1 | contig 12193 bp, 4 predicted proteins | sample S1TSphfallax_3_FD_187694 | JGI IMG/M metagenome (GOLD analysis project Ga0209208, IMG submission 187694) | Host-associated microbial communities from peat moss isolated from Minnesota, USA - S1T2_Fd - Sphagnum fallax MG (SPAdes) (version 2) | ecosystem: Host-associated > Plants > Peat moss >...
CCTCCCCCCCCCCTCCCCTTCCCCCTTCCTTCTCCCCTTTACCTCATTAGTCATTAACTACACGATATTGATGTCAATTAATGAAAGTATTGTAAGAGCATCATATAAGTGTTATATTCTTAACCTTCTCAACTCACTTATTTACCCTTCAAAATACATGATGTCAATTATGATCAACAATGGCATTGTAAGAACACCTTGCTAGGTACTACTTGACAACCCTTCCCCCTCTTGCTACTTACCAACTATGTGATCTTAATGTTGATAAGGGAAAAAAGGCAACGGAAGAAGTAAAGGTATCTTGGCTTCCCCACCTACTTAACATTCAAGTACATGATGACAATATTGACCAACGAAAACAATTGCAATAACATTTGAAAAATATTATCATGACCTCTAAACCTATCTACATTTTACCCATTGATATGGGCCTACATAAATGGTCTCACTTACTTAGCTGATAGCCATTCTTATAGCTTAACAACCAACTAAACCTATCTTCACAATGTCAATAGGAAACAAAATGCAAGCTTTTAAAAATAACTTATTTTTGTCCATTAAATTTTTTTTTTAGTTCCAATATAAAATGTGAGTATTGCAATGGGTGTACATAGACATTGTTGATTTAAAGGTGAAATGTGGATGTTGCCGATTTTTTTATGCTACAATATGTACCCCACCTAGCTTAACATGGGTTTAAGTTTTTTTTTGAATTAAGATTTTTTTATTTAATTTAATATTTAGGATGAAACATATTCATTGGCTTTTATCATATTGCAATTGTTAAATTTGAACATATTTAGTGCACATAGCCAACCTATTTAAATACTCTACAAATTTGAAAAAAAAGACAAATAATATGGGAGAAAATTTTAATTGTAACTTAATTGCAATGTCACAATTGAATTTCTACCTACTACCTACTAGGTACCTACATAATATCTAAATTTAATAGGTAATTAAGTACTAGATAGGTAGGGAGTAGGCATTTACTTACTTACTAGGTACTAAATACTACATGAATACCTAATGCCTAGTAGGTAATAGGTAGTAATTGTGACTATGTTGTAACATTGCAACCAAGTTGCAACTAAAATTTTATCCATATTGTTTGTCTTCTTTTCCAAATTTGTAAACTATATAACTAGGTTGGTTATGTGCACTAAATATATTAAATTGTCATTTTGGAGGAGCTAATCAAATAGGTTTCATCTTAAAAGTTTTTTTTCTTTTTTTTTTAAATTTGTTCTAAGAGGTTTTAAAAACTAAACCTAGGTTAGGCTAAATAACCTAGGTGCCATGTAGCCTTAAACCTAGGCTAAACTAGGTAGCCTAGGCCTAACCTAAGTACCACATAGCCTTAGACTTGGATTAGGTTAAGTAACCTACATGTTATGTGGCACATTGTGGTTAACATTCATTCAAAACCCAAACCCTAATTTGATGTTACTTGATGAATTTAATATGTACACATGGCCATCCTATGGACATTTGATTTGTAGTCATATACAACTACAAATAGTGAATTACAATTGCACCTACACTATTTCCTTTCAATGAATGACATGTGGCACAAATTATTTTGTTAAATATGTGAGATTTTTAATCATGGATATGCGACATGTGTCATGTAATGCATGGCCTTTGGGCTATTAACTATCATTTTTTTGTTGATGGACATTGTAATGGCATCATAATTGTAAGTATAGTTGCATTTACACATCTTGTACCTAATACCTACTTGTTTATTATGAACTAAATAAACCTACCTAGCAAGTAGGTAATAATAGGTAGGTACTTAATAAATATTAATTATTTACCTATTAAGTATTAAATACCTACATACTTTAGGTAAATACCTAATAGGTAGGTAGGTATCTAGCACCTAGAATAGGTAAATATTTAGCACCTAATAAGTAGGTATTTAACACTTGGGAAGCAAGTAAGTACCTATAGTATGTAAGTACGTACCTTAGGTAGCCAAGGTACCAAAGGCAAATTAATGTGATTATCTTGGTCGTGTGTGCAAATAAACATATGTAGGATGTTGTGAAAAAAATTTAAAAGACGTGAAAACTCAACCCAATGGAAGGATGGAACATTTAATAATCACATCTTAGTTACAAAAAAGATGGAAATTAATTCAAACTTGACAAGTATCTGCATAAACAATTGTTGATAGTTGTAAGCAATATTTAGTCACACCTAATTGCACAAGATGTGGTTGCAAGTGACAATATTTTTTCTCATGATAGAATATGCGAGGTGAATAGGTAAAAAAAGCAATTATTATTATGTCGGCCATTAATTATTAAAATAGATAGGTAGATAGGGTAGGTAAAATTCATAAATAATTAATTAATTAACTATTTTTTGGGCATTATTTTTTTTAACTTAATCACAAATTGTAGAATTATAAAATCCCATAGTTAACCTACCCTAGGTGACATAAGTAATTTAAGCTAATATATTTAGGTTATCATACCTATGCAATTTAAGACTAAATAACATGAACATACTAGCTTAGGTATATTAGCCCAAACTAAATAACATAAATAGCATGTATGTAGGAATACTAACCTATGATACTTAACATAGGTTAATATTACTATACCAGTTAATATAACATAGGCACTAGGATGTATATTAACCTAAGTTAGGTAGCAAAAGTAGCTTAAAGTAATATACTTTGGCTAACTAAGTAGAAATACATAATATGTTTGGTTATTTACTTACCCTTGTATTTACCTTCCTACCTACCTAGGTTAAGCTACCTAATAGCTACCTATATATGTAAATAATGTAAAAATTTGAACATGTTCATTACAATTCATTGACAAAGAATTTCAACTTATGAAAATGGTAGTGCAATGATTAAAGACTTGATTTTTCAATGTGGAATTGATAAAAAATTTAAGTTTTCACACTTGCAACCTAGGTTACTTTGGCTACCTTAGTTGTCTAACCAATTACCTAGCTAATTTAGGTAGGTAAGGTGGGCAAGTAGGTCAAAAGGTAGGTTTAATAAAGTAGGTAAATAAATAAATAAATTACTACTTTGATTATTAATTATTTTTAAATTATATATATATAACTTGAATATTGTTGTCTTAGTTGACCAAACTCTGGCTATGAATTTTTTGCCACATCATCAACTCTAGCACTGTTGTGGGCCATTTAGAGGCTAGCCACATCACAAAGTCTTGAGAGAGCTGTTGGCAACCCCAAGTCAAAAAAACTCCGTGGCAGAGAGGGCCTTCAAGAATTTCACCTACAAACCTCACCAAAAAAAACTAATCAAGGTGGTCAAGTCCAAATCAACTTGTTCAAAATGGCACTTTGGACAGGTTGGACAACGGGGCAGAAAAAACTCAAGGAAAGGGTGTTTTTGGTTGATTTTTCCAAGAAAAAAGGCCATGTTTTCTTGTAGTGTTGGATAGACATCATGCTTTTGATTAAAGATTGTTGGATTCCATTATAGATTTATTTTTTGCATGATAATTACAAAAGTTTATTGTCCTTATGCAATTCAAGGATAATCAATTACATATGCATTGCCCAAGATGTGAGCATTCATCACAACATTATTTAATTGTTTTTTATGCCCCTTTTTAGAATTGAAGGGTAGGTATGTGATGATGTTGTCATCCTTATCCAAGTTTTGGCAAAGGAGCCATTTGAGTGCATAGGACCACCTACATTCCCCAAACTTGCAATCAAACCTAGCCCCATAACCTCTCTTTTAATGGGCAATGGGTGTACAAATGTGTTATCACCTATAACATATTTGAAGGATTCCTTTGAATACTCAACTTCCACACTTGTAATTGGTTTTTAAAGAATAGGAAATTAAAAAAATCCCTATTACCCTTACAAAGTATACATTAACAATTGCAAATATTGCATGTTCAAAAAAAAAACCAAACAAATTTGGGAATCTTGAACACTAACTAATTATTTAAAAAAACTCCTTAAATGAAAATAGTAAACAATAATAGGCAATAAAGAGGGGAAAACGAAAGGAAAAGAAACAACAATAATGATAAACCCAATAGGAGGAAGCCCATTTCTATGTTTTTATCACCATATTTTTTTCTTTTCATTTTACCTTGCCACCAAATTTCATAATTTAGTCTTTGCCAAATTACCCTCCCAACACACTTCCTATCTACCATTTCAAAAGAATAGTAATCACCTCTTTCAATAGTTTAAAACTACTTTACAAAAGTATAGTCTTCTATATCAAGCCAAATACTTTAATTTTTACTCCAAGTCATCCAATCAATATGCATATAGATTAAACATTTACTACTCTATTTTTTCCACATGGACACTTATATTCCACTCCTCTTCAAGATACATCATAACATATGTTCTCTCTTCTTCTACTCTTCCCTCAAAATTATTTCTAAATCAACTTAGACCAATTGCCCATATGCCTTTGGGCTTCTTCATTGTTCCCTATAAACATGGTGGTGTGACCCTTAAAAGGTAGGGTAAGGAAAGATTTTCCCTATTCCATTTAGGCTACCTTTAATTGTGATGAAAAAAACACTATCATAATATTTTGCAATTTTATGTTCACCAACTCAACAACCTTACCTCAATAATTTATTACATTATCTCATACACCTAGTGCTCAAATTTGGCCATGGGTGTGATGGCAACATATAACTCACTAGAATCATTAACTAATTTCATTCATGGATTGAACATTGGAAAAATAATGTCCTAACATGAATTAGCCAACTACTACACATAGGTTACTATGGACCTCCATGTTCATGTCACACACATGAATTCACATGATTCATCAACCACCACCATTACACACCTTTTGCTCGAATAAAAAATTCGTTATCACTTTCACATTAAATTCATAACTGATTATAAATAGTCATCCACTCCCATTCCTCTCCACTTTATTGGTTTTCTATTGTTTACCAAAAAAACCCCATCACAACCAGTACCCACCAAAATTATATCACCATGTTAACCAAATTCAAAAATCTTGCCTAAAGGGCTTTTCTAGAACCTTCCAAAGCTATGTGCTAATTTAGAAAAAAGAAATGATTCCACAATCAAATCCTCCACAAATATAATCAACAACCATTTGATCCTATCCTTATGCCACCATGCAAATATAAAGACCTAAACATTGCTCCAACAAGAAATGTAAACCACATTGTATGTTTATTAAGCTTATGGTGCACACAATCAAATGAAAAAACTTTTTGTTGTCACAATTTTTTCTTATGGTGATTACCTACTCTTTTTCATATCCACTAGTTCCTTAAATCAATGATAAACAATTGCCATTAATCGTTCTAAAACCTAATTATTGTCAAGGTTTCACCTTTTATTAAAGGAAGGAAATAAATACATCTACTAATCACTAGTAAGTAAATGGTTACTAGGATGCCTCCAAATTAGCTAAACTAAGGAATTGGCCTCAAACACCAAGCCCCATTTCTTCGGCAATTTCTATTAACTCTTGGTGGTCTTTATTTGCAATTATAACATTTGGCACTAACATGGTTCTTCATACGCATGAACTTTCATTTCAATTGTCTCGTCAAATGCAACAATTATCTTTTCACCTACAACACAACCCCATAATTAATACTTAAAATTGCAAATAACAAAACCCCCCTAAACCCTCTTCCTCCAAAACTATTGAACTTTGAATTATAAACAATGAGGGTATTACATGCATGAAAAGACTTCCAAAACAAAGCACACAACATTTGGCTTTCGTTAAAAAACAAAAATTTCGATTTTTTTTTTGAAAAGATTTACCAATTTTCCTTTGCAAGAGACATTACTCCTTGGGTCCTTGGGGGAATGAGGTGTAGATGGTTCCACAATGGGTGTTGGTGTGAAGGGTATATTAGCAAGAGGGAGGCACAAATATACCAACTTGCAACCTTTGCTCCTCTACCAAAAAATAGACATTAGCTCATCTATTGCAACAAATAATTGTTTCATTGTCTCATTTGTTAAAGTGAATAAGCAAACAATTTTCCAATTGTTGTATTAGTTGGTGGAATGGACATTTGGTCTTCAATCAAACTCTTTTAAATGGCATCTTGTTACCAAAAGCTAATAAAAAAATCATAAGTGAAAAAAAATGCAAAGACAAACAAAAAAAAACCCCATATTCAAACCTCAACAACAAAATTAAAAATAGCATAATGGGTATTCAAATCAAAATTTCCCAAGAATTCGCTATTCAATTACAATTCACAATGTATTTTTTCAACTCCACAAATCAATAAAAATGAGAAGGCAAACTATGAAAGTTTTTTCAACATCACAAAGATATAAGTAGGTAGGAGGGTAAATAGGTAGGAGATTTGTAGAATTGTAAAAGCAGGCAAGTAGGGTGGGTCATTAGGTGGGTAGGTCAAGTTTGGAAATCAAAAACAAAGGAAAAAAAATCAACCCACCATAGATGGGACCAAACATCATTGAGTTGGGGTTCATCCAACTGATCCCCAATTCTAGGTAAGAGCTAGTGATTTTTTTTGATGAAATTTCATGAAAAAACAACCTAAACAATGTGGTAGCAACATCCAAAATAAAATTTAAGAGGTTTTTGTCATATTGAATTTTTAAAAATATTGACATTACTAATGTGATCATTTAGACATTGAAAAATGTCACTAATAGACAAAACTCTAAATTGTCAAATTACCAAATGGTGATGAATGTGAAAGGTACGTTGCTAAAAACACAATGTTGTTAATCGTTTTGCTCCATTTTTGAATGATCACAACCATTTGATCCGCTAAATGCTTTCCATCCTATGGTTGGAAATTGCCAAGGTTGTGAACCTGACATGGAGGATGTAAACTTCTAACCAAGAATGGTTGGTTGTTAAAGTCTAATGCCCAAGGGCAATGATGGCTTGCAAAATGTGATTGTTTGTCCCAAAATCCAAACATGTGAATTGTGCAAGTGAGTAGCAACTTGGAAGCTTTCAACATTGAACGATGGAATCCATACCTTGTAGCTTGTAGTTTGTAGATTGTGTTTTTTTCACCATGACAATATGTAGTATTAACTTTTATAACTGCTAATATCTAAATCTTTATATTGCAGGAATGAAAGAAAAATGATAGGATTTAGTTGAGGACTTAGGAAGTGAAAGTTTAATGCTTTTGAAGTTCCACCATATGTTTAAAATCATGAATAATTAAGTCCTTAATGTATTAGTAGAATTCAATTTTCCAACTCTCCATGACGAGTGGTCATTATAAGTCAAAATTGGTAATGTTGCCAAGCTTCAACATAAGCTAGGTTTAGGAAAATGATTATATGTTGTAATAGAATTGTGTGTTGTTCCAATCTTATTGTTATGAAATATTGCAGTGTTATCCAACAAGTAGCCATGGCATGGATAACTATTGAATGTTAGAGTTGTTGCATGCACATAAGGTTATATAATCACCTTGCTAGGATTGTGCATTGGAGATAGTTAACCTAAAATGGTAGTAAAATTGTAAGAGCTAGTATGGGCACTTTGAGGTTTGTATTTTTGGCAATGACAAAATTGCCTTTGTAAAACTTATAGTTACTTGGCATGAATTCTAGAAATTAGAAAATGCACCACTAGGTTCTTGTTTGTGTGAATGTGTTTTAAGTTATAAGGAATATATCATGATAAAGTCATGTTCTCACTTAATAGAACGTTAAATTTTTTTTCAATGATTGTTGGAACTATAGAAAGATCAACATAACATTGTAAAAGTATGTATTGGAGTTTTGGTGGAATGGTCGGCACTTAGTCTTGAATTACTTAACTCCAATATGATTTTAACTTTATTTTGTTTGGGGGTATTAACACCCACAAAAGTTCAACACATGTCAAAGTCTATTTTAGTGGATATGTTATAAGTTGAATAAGATCAATATTGATTTTTCTTATTAGCTATTTTTTCGAAAGTTTGGCATGTATTGAAAGTTTGTCCTAGTAAAAATATTGTAGCTTGAATGGGAATATTATTGATTCTTATTAATTATTTCTTTTCCATGCTAATAAAAATCACAAAATAGTCTTCTTATTAATTCTATTAATGTTACAACAATTTTTTATTTATTTTTTAATGATTATGTAATGTATAATTGATTTCATTTGCAGATTTTTTTCTTATTGTATGTTTTGACTTTTGAATGTTTTTTTAAAAATAATGTGCAAGTCACTCTATGATACAAAAATATGTGGGTAATTAAAGCTTGATATGTGGGGAACTTTGGGTTTAGACGCATGCAATCAAAATTTGAAGGTGAAATTATAAAACATCATCAAAATCTAGATCATGGTTATGTAAAACATTTCCAAGTTTTTTAAAAACCAAAAATCAGTATTTTTTTATAAAATATTCTTTTGGTTGTTTTTATATGAAACTTGTTTTTGGTCAAGTTTTTCAGGTCAATTAGTGTGCCATGGCCCCACCAAAGCGTCCATCAAACTTGAAGTATAAGGCCTTGTTTAATTATAGGTTTTTTGCATCTCCCCAAGAACCTATTGATTTTGAATCACCTCCTTTTGAAGCTTTGAATGACCTCCATGTACATTCTGATCATCCTAATGTTGTTTCATCAAACAACATTGTGATTGTTGTAAGTATTATAGATTTGGAATAGGAACTTGAATTGCAAAAACATGTTGCAAAAAAATGGAAATATGAACAAATGGTCAAAAGAATTAAGATGTTTGGGTAGCACAATTATATGGGCAAAATTTGTCATTGGTGGTGATGGTTTGGTGAGTTTTGTAAGGTATATAGTTTATTCAATAGTTGGAGGTAAAGAAAAATTTGTTGGTTCCCAAACTTGATTTTTTGCTAAAACATTCAAAGAGGAGGAAGGCCATTTTTGTTATCTGAAGGGTCAAAGATGGGGAGTTATGTGAGAATAAGAAGTGTCTACATGTTAAAAATTAGGTTTTATTCATTCAAATCCTTTTTTATTATGTTCTATAACTTGTTGTCAATAAAGGTTTGGCTTCTAACAATAGGAAATTTGTCCAATTTGCTATCATTTTATACTTGTTATCTCATGGCAAATCCATGACATATTTTGAGATATGAAGTTTCTTTTTTAAATACTCAAGGTTAAAAATTGCCCAAAAAAACATTGGTGTGATAACATAGGTTGGGTTATGGTTGAAGTTATCCATTCCATTGTCATGTAAGTTATGAAGCTTGCATTAGATAAGGCTAATGTGTTTGCTTTGTCTCGTGATGAATTTACTTCAATTGACAATTAGTCTTAGCTTTCAATCCATGCATATACCATTCAAAATTGGACAAAGGACCCTATGTTGTTATCCCTAGAACATTTAGTGGATGGCTTTACAATGCAACTAGTTTGATTGTAGCGATTATGCAAATAATTTTCATCAATGGAGGTATTTAAAATCTTGGTTTAATTTCCAAAAAGTTATTTTTTTGGTGTTGATGGGGTTAATCTATTTCAAGGTTGTTGCACGAGTGTTATTGTTTAATTCCAATTTCAATCTACTCCATTCATGATTAATGTTTGTTGCATGGCATATGGGACAAATCTAGCTATATGATCATTTTTAGTTTTGCACATGGTCAATCATCTTCATACAATCATGTAGTCATTGTACAAATATTTTTCTAGCTCTCCAAAAAGGCATCTAGGACTAGCTAAGCCAGGGGAGATAATGGAAAAAAAGGCTTAAAGATCTTGAAAAACATCAAAATGCATAGGATTTGTATGTTAAGCCCATTTAGATGAATTTTACAAGAATATCATCCATTGTTGCTAAAGATGGCATTTGACAACCTTATAATCCAAGTTGTTGCCTCCAAATTGGAACATTTAACTAATGTACTTGAGATTTTCTTGAGCCTTGCTTCATTGTCCCTCTTTTGAACATTGTGAAATTTTGATTAAGCTTGCACAAGTCCAAGATGTCTTTGTCATTGATTTGGTGCAAGTAATCAAGTTGACCCAAGTAAATGTTCCTCAATCCTTCTATTGCTTTCAAATTTGACTCATTTGTATCTTTCCAGTTTCTTGTGGAAGGTAAGCATGAGATATTTTTGATGATATGGATTAAAGATTTGAATAGTGACATTCATCACTTTGCATTTGAGTGCCAAACAAACCACATCTAGGCACAAGCTTGAGATTTTAATATATGGGTGAAATATAATGTGAGTAGGTACATTTAAAAAATAGTTGTGGCAAGTGTCAAGTTCCAATATTTAGAGAGGTGGCTTGAAAATTAATGATTAAATTATAGATATGGTTTCCATAACATGAGTTGCATGAAAAATTAGGTGTTGTGTGTTTTCACTATTGGTTGTTTGAAGGATGTGATGAATCATTCAACACCTATTTGAATGTTTTGAAGGATTTTTTTTATAGACCAAAGAAGATAAGAGTTGTTGTAAGTGTTGTCTGTATGCATCTACCCTAGATGTGAAAAAATCCATGTCCAAAACTACAATGAAAAGTAATGCCAAAGTTGTTTTGGGCCCTTTTAATACTATTAACCCCTTGACCAAATGTGGAGGATTATTTTAAATTCTACCATCCTATTTTGCAACATCTAAGAATATATGAAACTAACATAAATTGTTATGATTCGAGTGTTGGGTTAATGGAAGATGAACATGTATTTAGAAACTTGAATTTCATCAAAATTAAAATCTAGAATTGATTGATTAACAACTTGGTTTTGTGTGTCCACATGTTTAGCCAATCATTTTTTACAATGCACAATTTTTCTTGTGTTGAAGTTGTGGGGACTTGGCAGTCAGAGAAGTGTTGATATTCCTTGAATGCTTAAAGGTTCTTTAGTTGTAAGTTGCTCAATGCCAAACAAGCCTCGTGTTGTTGTTTTGTTATCATTATCTACATTATGATTACATTGTTTTTGGTTGTTTATTGGTTTTCTAACATGTTATTGTTATATGTGAACATGGAACAAAATTATAAGACCTTTGTTTTCATAATCTTCATTGGTTTGGTGACCACTCCCTTTTAAGTTATTGGATATGTTTTCTTTCCCCTTTAAGAGCAATATCAAGTTATTGGTTTGTAGGAGACATGATGTTGCAATGGGTAGAGTCTTTAATGACTATGGTTTGATCCCCTCCTAATGTGATTTGATAAAAGATTCAAGTTCTTTAGCAATGCACTATGTACCCAAGTTTTCATTGTTAGCGAACTATTTCTCACCAATTTTGAATGCAACTCTAAATAACGATTGCCATAACTTTCTATTGCCACCCCTAATATGTCACCAATAATATTCATAAAGATGAAAATTTCTTTTTGCCAATTTTGCACTTAGAAAAAAAAAATGGTTCCATAATTTGCCTTCACACCTTTGGCATATTCAAAAAATGCACAATTCTTTCTTTTTTATGGTCACAAATTGTGCAACTTTTTTATAAAAAAAACCTTGGTGGGTGTTGGGTCACCTAGGCTATGAAAAGGTTGCAACAAGGGACCTAGGAGTCGCATCATAGTCTTTATAACTACCAATTACAAAGGCGAAATGAAAAAAAAAAGAAAAAAAAAGAAGTAAAATTATCATAGTTTTTGAACAGATTCGGCAAACATTTGTTGAATAATTAATATATTAAAAAATTAGTTTCGACATTAGATTTTTGAGTTCTGAACATTTCAGCATAAATATTTTTATCAAACAAGAGAAACTGATTTGTAACAATTGTGTTCTTTTGTGCCACTATGGTTAGGCCAAGCCTAAAAGTTAGGCTCCTTGAACCCATGGCAATCCCCAAATTGAACAAAGACTATTTTTACTAATTTTCAGCACTGTGTGTAATTAAAATTTCAAAAAAAAATCCACAAATTTTTGAAAATAATGTAATTACTACCCAATCTGTTCAAGGAGTGCAATAATATTCAGACTAAATCATTAAAATAAACAAGAAATTTTACAAAAACATAATGGCAATTCTAACCACTGGTGGTAAATTTGCTTTGTAGAAATTCTAACCACCCAGTGTGCAGCTAGTAATGCTCCCACAGAACAAGAGAATAAGAAAATAAAAACACCACAAAATAATTCATTTTATGGGAGTACCTTTGATCATTGGAATACCATTAGGCCACCTCCTTGGGTTTGTCCTAGTGGTGGGAGATTGCCCTAAACCCTAAACCCTGCCCTAAGCCCTAAACT
>Ga0209208_10010253_pt1 | contig 12191 bp, 8 predicted proteins | sample S1TSphfallax_3_FD_187694 | JGI IMG/M metagenome (GOLD analysis project Ga0209208, IMG submission 187694) | Host-associated microbial communities from peat moss isolated from Minnesota, USA - S1T2_Fd - Sphagnum fallax MG (SPAdes) (version 2) | ecosystem: Host-associated > Plants > Peat moss >...
CAATCTTATTCAGCATGCATTGAAGCACTCTTTGCACCAACATCCGCGTCGGTATGTTGGTGACACTATATGTTTCTTACTTGTTAGAGTACCTAGAGCTATTTTGCAAGGTGAGGTACCTCTGATAGGTCAGACGCATCCTTTTTGTGTTTTTTGGTTTAAGGATTCTGATCAGGATTGGCAAGGCTTTTCTGTCAGAAATGTGCTTTCATCAAACATCCGGTTTGTTCATACATATGATATAATGATTCTGCATGTCTACCTCATGATAGTGATCACGTATTTGAGATGAACTTGAGATTGATGGTACTCAGGCTACTCGGGTTACTTTCTGCACAACTTCACCATTCAACTGGATAACAGATTGTGCAGAAGTTGTTTTCAGAGACACCAGAAATTGAGGTGAGTAGCACATCTGAAGTTGCATGCAAGTAGATGCATTGACTGGATTAAGTCATTTGTACAATGCTTGTCAGCAGAACATGGAATGACCATAGCAGTTCAACTTCTGCACTTTGTGATCAATATTTTTCTTCCGATTCTGTACCAATTTCAGCTGCTATGTAAGGTGTCAATGTGATTACTCATTGATACTGCTTGCATTGTAGACTTGTGGCTTTGCTGGTTGCTTCCATTTGTTCCCAGGACAATGTTGGGGGATGTGTGGCACAGAATCATAACCTTATAGTTGTGCCACCTGTTGCAGTTTCCTGTGGGGTGTATCCACAGATTGTTAAAGTCATGTGCAGCAGCTAATGGACAGGTGATTGCAACAACTGCTGTGTACTTGGTTGCAATCCTTGAGTATCTCACTGCTGAGGTGTTGGAGCTGGCTGGCAACACAAAGATCTAAAGGTGAAACCTCCTCTGCAGTTGGCAATTCACAGAGATGAAGAGCTTCACACTTTGATCAAGGGAACCATTGCTGGAGGGGGTGTGATCCTGGACATTCAAAAATCCCTCATCAAAAAGTCTTCAAAGAAGGACCAAAGGAGCTGGGTTTCTGGTTTCTGTGATCCAATGCCAAAAAGGGTTGGAGAGTTCTTTATGCATCACTACACTTCACAACTTGATGTAATTATCAACCAAGGGAGCAAAGGTGCATACCCAATTCCTGTCACCACCTGTGTTCGACATTCTTTCTTGATGAGGAGTTGGAGCTCGACACTAAGAAAAACAGGTCAAGTAGATTGATAGCACAGGTTTATCAGGGGTGTACAATGGTGGTCATGTGCATGAGAGGAAGCTGAGAAAGTCACCATTTAGACATTGCAATGTCTGCAGTTTTTGGTATACACAAACATACACAAGATTAGCTGATTCCAAAGATTGATTGTTTTTAGCTTAAGCAAGCACTTAATGTGATTCCATGAACAGTAAACTCGACCTTGTATAGCTTTTACTCGTGGAGAAAGCAGTCAGTCTTTTTTGCGGTTTTTGCATTCCACAAACTCTGCAGGATTTCTCTTACTACACATACCATTCATGTAAATGTCAATTATCAAACTCTTTCTTGCACTGTTTATCATCTTCTGAGCTGTGCTTGAATCATGGTTGTCCTCTCTTCCATTGGAGATCGCCTGGAAAAAACATTGGGAAATTTCACAAAATGATCCAAAAAGGTATCTGGAGGCTTGGGCCAAAGGATGGTTTTGTGAAAATTTACCAGGCACAAATCTTCTGGCAAACTTCACATTATGTTTTCAGAAACTTATTACTAACTTATTGCTTTTTGTAAGCTGCATGGGGGTATATGTCTTTAAGGGAGAGACTACAGAATGATGCAATTTTCATTTGGTCCCACCTTTTGAGGAATGTTCACCAGGTGTTGTTGGGAACTTGATTATTTTGGGGGGGAATATGATTTCGTATTTTAGTTCTGTTCCAGGACTCAACTTCTCATAAGGGATAGACCTGTCATTGGGTTTGTCTAATCATAATCTGCTTGAAGAGAAATAGTTAATGAGAAATTATTTCAATATTCTTCTTGAACTAAAATACATTTTCTTTAATTTCTGTTATATTGAATTTAGTTTTTATCAAAATTTCACATTATGACTTTTGGAATTGATTGACTTTAACAGATTGTATCCAGCCTCTCGATTTGACTGGGACGATATCACTGTAAACAAATCAGCTCAACATTTTTCAAGAAACAAAACACACGTATTGTTAGTAGAAGGCAATACATAGAGAGGAACAACACAAGAAAGCTTACATTTGCCGTGATCTTTGAGTGCCGCCTTTGTTTCTATTCGGGGCAATCTGGAATGAAGAGCGGTGTACTGCGTAAGCTGTTGATGTGTAAAGTGGCATTGCTGGTGCAAAGTGACACGTAGCAAGAAGATCCTCCTCGTCCACCTCTCAATCTGGTTATGGATCTGCTCTTTTGTGGTCTAGAACAGACTTAGACCTTGCACTTGCTGCACTGGTGCTGAAGAAGAATTTTCCCCTTGGCAGAAACCTTTGGCAATTGCGGTCACTCCTCACGATCCAAGAGCATCCCAGGTAGACCCAAATGCAATTCCCTGTCGAGCGTTCGAAGTCGAGCCAAATGCCATCTGCGTTCCACACCACCACTTGCGCACTTGTTGGTGAGACAATTCCAGCAGCGAACGATGCCCTGCTGCCCCCGCGCCTGCCCAGGTTTTTGCCCAACAACTGCCCAAGCAGCATGGAATTATTATTATTATTATTATTATTATTATTATTTTAAGATCCTAAAAATAAAAAATGATTTAAAAATTAAGGTTTCATGGGTTTCATGGGGGATAGTTGAATACAATTTGATCAAAAGATTTAATTTTTTTCAAAACAAATCGCCAAGCAACAACAAGTATTTGGAATTTTATAAGAATATTTTATTTTCAGACTGAAAATTTTAAATTAATCAATAGTGGAATATTTGCTCTATAGCTACCAAAAATATTGCAATTCTTTGTTCTTTATTGGAAAAAAGATTAATCCAAAATTGGGGAGAATTGATTCTTTTAGTGTTAATCTGAAAAAATAAACTTCAAAAAAATTAGAAAATTTCACGACCTAAACTTTTGAAGACACCAGATTGAAAGTAAAAACAGTTGGTGGAATCATCACAAAATAAGAACTTGAATGCATTTTTTGGGTCCAATCTTTTGATTTGAGGATTTATAAAATTAAGGGATGATTAAGAAATTAATTTGGGGTTAAAAAGTCTAAGTGCCAGTTTAAGAATTTAGTGAATTTATTTTTTTTGGACGTTTTTTATTTTTAAAATTTATTTGTTATAATAAGCGAGGTAAAAAAGAAAAAGAAATGACCAAAAGGAGGGAAAAGTAAGGGCAAGAGGATACAGAAAGATTTGAGGGCCAGAGGGGAGGATTTCGGGCAGGGCGGAGGAACTATACCAGGGGTCGCGGATGAGCTTTGCCGGTGAAGGCAAAATATAAATTATTGCTAACTAAGTTCTTGCTTTAGGGTTTATGGAGTATAGGATGCAATAAAGGTTTTCTTTTCACTTTTGTGGTGTAGCCACACCGGCAACCATACACAAGAGGATCTAGTCAAATTGGACTATAGGACAAGTAGGACAATAAACAAAAATTATAATCTTGTTACTATTTGACAACACACAAGAGCATGCATTTTGAATTTGGCGAATCTAGTCTGAAAACCCTATTTCTTTGGGGGAAAAAATTCAAAGAATTTGAAATGAAACCTTGTAGGGGTCATAGCTCTAAAAAAAAAAAATTATAATTTGGCACCAAAAAATAACATGTTGTGTAAGATTACTTCATTTCACTTCATGTTGGTGTGCAAGATCCATCCTCAAAGCTGTTGTGACCTCCATTTGGGAATGCCACTATCACATCATCTCCTACATTCTATTAAAACCAACCAAAATTTTGGGGAGCATCAGGTGCAACCATAATATTATAGGGATATACATGTACCGTTTCTTCACAAAACATTTTCCAAATCAGAATGTGTTGTCGAAATTAATGTGCATGCTACCAGTATGGACCCAGGATAATAAGCCGTCTAGAAACCCCCACTAGGTTTTGAGTAAACTTTTGAGATGTTTAAAGTTTCTAGGACTTTGGACATACCTATTAGATACTTCTCAAAACTTTCAGAAATAATTTAGTTAATATCAAACTAGCCCAGGTACTACTACATTATTACAATTCTTAATGTGACAATTTCAACAAAAACAATAACAGCCAAGTTGGTATATATGTGCATAGGACGGACAAAAATTATAAAGAGCTATCAAAAGCATTAACAAAAAAAAATTTACATTTTATATGCAAAAAGAAAAATTCTGAATGAACTCTACTTCATGGATGAAATCGAATCATAAGTGATATTTTTAGAATGAATTTCATCTTTCATGAATTTTCATTCCGTTAAGTTGAACTTCAAATCCACATCATTCATAAAAATGGATGTAAGGAAAATATGACACTTCACCATTTGGCAAAGTGGAATTGGGAAGTAGGTATAGTGAACTTGACATAACAGTTGAGCACAGTATTCATAATTTATGGATGAGCATTCATGAGTTATCATTCATGAATCTTCAATTGGATGAACTTTCCTGAATATTCTAGATGAAATAAACATCATCCTTGAAATTTAATCTGAAATTGTATTCCATACATGAAAATTCATCCAAGTATCATCTATGACTTGTAATAAAGGAACATCCTAAGATTATGTAGGATTGTAATCCAACCTAGTTGGAAAATTTGTTGGCAACAAAACTCATATCACCTATTACATGTTACCTTGTCACATGAAGTTTTCCCCCGCCCCAAACTTGCAATGACATGGGATATACAATTCCATTATATAGCCATGGAGCCTTTAAACCATGATGATGATGAAACCTTGTTAAACTTTATAAAAAGAAAGCATCCAAGAAAGGGAAAGAAAAAATATCAAATAGCAAGGACCAAAGTTGAGGCAGGCAAAAGAGCCCCAAAGAGGTGTACCACAAGGAGGTAATGGAACCATAAGTACTAAAACTTCCACAAGTCACATAAAGCATATCAACTAAAAAAAGGGGAGGTAAATCCGATAAAACTCCAAGCTTTGAAGAACCTTCCTTGCAATAATAGCACACCTTGAGATGGAAGTAGCCCATGTTTTCTATTATGTCATTAACACTTTCTATTTATAAAAGGAATGCAAAATTGATAAACGAGGGCCTCTGGTACCTTTTGTTGCCCACACCATGTTAACACATCAATGAAAAATGTTGTTGGACTCTTGATGAAATCAACATAAGTAACAAAAGAAATAACTAGCATAAAGCTAGTAACTTTGTCATGAATTCTAGTACATGGAAATTTCATGAATGAAGTTTGGATGAACTTTCATTAAGTGAACCCATCTTTGGGTGGTACAACTAGGAACATTTTGTGAGGGAAGAAAAACATTCATAGGAATCAAAAATAGAAAAGAACTTGGACAAGAAAGAGATGGAGGATAAAATTTTGGAATTTTTAAATAATTTTTTCCTAAACAAGTTGAATTTCTTATCAATTTAGAGTTACATTGAAGGCAATTGTAGGTTATTACTTAATTAAGTTAAGCTTTAACCTTAGTAGAAAAATATTATTGGGTGGTACCATGACAAATGTCATACTATCATTTTCTTTGCATATGTCTCAAGATCCAAGTACCTACATTATGTGCAAACAACTTTTGTTTTCATTCTTTTAGGATCGGGGAAATGCATATACCATATGACATAGTTACCATGAACTTGCATTACCATTATTTCCAAATCACATTGTCATGAATCACAATATTTGATCTACCATTCTCCATTGTGTGTTATAGTTTATTGTCTTCTTTCACCTCACATATGAGTGTTCCAATTTCAACAAGTTTCCACATCCAACCCATGTTTTTAGAACTCTTAGAAGGAAGGGGGTTCCAACATTTCATGACTAGAATTAAAATTGAGATTGGTGTTAAGATTAAGGAAATTATGGTTGGGGTGGGACATGATCTTGAGAGTGGCATTAATCTACCAACATTTTGAATCAAACCAAAATTTCAAAATTCCCAGAGTTTTAGCAAAATGTCATGCTATTATGAAACATAGATAATATCATCTTGAACAAGTTCAAAAATGAAGATGAACCATGAATCCAAATTGTTCCATACAAAGGAGAACAAAACATAAGGGAGTGGATAATACTTTGTTGTTCTCAAGAATTGTTAAGCAAAGAAAATATTGAAGCAACTCAATGAAAACATGACTAACATTGGGTTGAACAAAGCTCATTTTAAACAAAAACAACAAACAAAACAAAAAAATGTTGAAAATTATTTCTTTTGGTAATATAAGACATGAACTAAAGGCAAAATAATTGACTTGGATGTGATGAAAAATGTAACTCATGAATCTTCATCAATTATTCAATGTTACATCAAACCTATTATGAAGAAAGATCTACATTAAAAGGAACAAATGTATCACAAAACCTTGTCATGCACATTTCGATGATCTACAAGAATCAACATAAAAAAGACTATTAAATCAAAATCCAAAACAAATATTCAAATAGGAAGACTTAGAAAGCTAGACTTTCAACTCAATAAACTAGTGAATTGAACACACACTTTGATCTTATGTATCACTAAAACAATCTAAAACAAACAAACAAACAAAAAAACACCTTGACACATGTAGTGTCCAAATTTACATAAGGAAAAAAATGACAAGAAAAGTATAAATGTATTTTTTCTATTTCAGTAATATCATCAAGCCCCAATTCAATAGATAATATTCCAACAAGATCCAAACCATCAAACTTTGCTCAACTATGTGGTGGTGTTAGTGGTGATGGGTTTAAACAAAAATTCATTGATTTTGATTTGAAAAAAAAGAAGCATGAGGAACTTATGACTCTTCTTACTTGGGAGACAAGTATGGAATCTTAATCATAGATGAGAGCATAAAAATGTTTTGCCCAAAAGGCAAATCCAGTTCCAACAAACGAAAAACCATTGTTATAACCAAAATAAAACACATGAAACTTTTTTTCTAGAAAGGACATGACTTTTGTAGAAAGGTGCAAAAGCCACCTCTCCCAAATTTTCAAATGTGAAGTTTGTTGTTGGATTGTAAGGCCCATATTTTCATGCCAAGGTAAAGGATGTTTCCTTATTTTTGAGTACAGCAAGATGTCAAACCTAAACCTCGAGCTGCCACTAAGAATATACAAAGAGGCACACCTTATAACAATTAAGGAGACCCAAGATGAGGACCCCAAATATGCTCCATGCTTTTGGACTTGCAACATCAAGTGTATAATAATATATTGTTAACCAAAAAATTAAATTGGTAGTGGAAGAAGGGGAAATTTTATGTCAACAGGTTATGGCCTAACATCTTGGAAAACTATTCAGTTAGAAGGTAAATGTTTTGGTTGTCACCTATCGTAGGTAACTTGGAGGTACAATTCTTTCAATAATTAATTTCACTTTCTCTAGAATTTGAATGAGCTTCTTGGGCAAACAATTAGGTCAACATGTAACTATATATCAGTTCTCCCCTTACATTGTATTTATTGATTTATTTGATAAACTTCTTTGTTGCATTTGATTTAGTTTTATTTAGTGAAATTATAACTTTTTATGTGTGGAGACATTATTCATAAATGTAAAACACATCCTCTAGCATTAAAAAAGTCATAATCATGTTGTTTCATATAGAAATGAATTGTTCAACGAAACATGTATTTGTTTAAAATGAATGAATTCATTGTTTTTTGTTTCAAATGTTGTACAAACTTGGAGTTTAAAGTGTAAAGTGAATTTAATGGATTATGCATGATAATTCATTAGCTAAAACATGTTGGAATATTCATATTTCATCTTCATAAGTAATATGAACATGAATTATCATAATTACAAGAAAAAGACCTCCAAATTTTATGCATTTGTCAAGATTGGCACAAAGAATTGTAAGACTTATTAACATATAGGGTTTATATAATCATCCATAAAGTATTCAAAATGAGAGGTAGTTGGCCTTGGTTTTGCTGATATTATGTACAAAATGATAATTCAAGATGAAAAAAGGGATGAAATTAAAAGTTGGGATGAAAAAAATGGGGAGAAAATAGGGACATTACATTTTTTTTTCTCATTTTCTCACTTCAATTATTCCTTGGGAGCTCCACCCTTGTTTGGAATTATCCATAGATTTTGTAATTTTTTTCAAAATTTCATCAAAATAAAGAGGTTACAAATTATCACCACTATCCTAAAACATTTGGTGAGAACTAGATGTTTATCTTCTACTCTTTCAGATATATTGCAAGTCAAGCATTCTCCATATTGAGTTTTCACAATTTCTCCTACAAAAGGCTAGAAGTGCATCCACACAATTCAACAGAATCAACTTTCTTAAGTTTGTCAAGACCTCCAAAGAAAGAGGCAAACTTTCAAGACACTCACAGCTTTCGAATTCTAATGTTCGTAATTTAGGTAGAGGAGCTTCATTTACCTTTGGAAATTTAACAAGGCTTGAGGATTGTATTCGAAGCTTTAGAAGAGTTGGAAAAGCACTAGAAAGTGTGAAGGAGTTTGGAAGATATTTCAAACTTTCGAAGTCCAATAAATCAAGTTGTTGAAGTTGAAGTGATATGCCATCTCAGTTGGCAAGGTCCTAACATTCGCAAGCTCTAACCGTAAAATCTTAAGCTTTGTAAGTGCAGATATATTGTAAGGCAACTTAACCACTCCAGAAATACTGAGTTTTGTTAGCGCAACTAACTTACATATGTCCTCCAACGAAGCTCTTCTATTTGGATATACATGATCCAAAGATTCTGTTCTTGCAATGTTTGATGGTGTATGTTCAGCCCAAGTGTCAGACCCTTCTGCATCTAATATTTGCAATGATGTGAGTTTTACTAGTCTAGAAGGAAGATACTTCAACATCCAACAATTAATTACAATCAAGCATTTCAACTTCTGTAATTTCCATACTATGTTTGGTAAAATCTTTAGATTTATACAATAAGAGAGGTCAAGACAAACCAAATTCGTAAGATTCCCAACTTCCTTAGGTAAATAGTCAAACTTTCCAATTCTTAGATCTAGAACCTTCAATTTTGGAAAATTGCCCAACAAACTGTCTGGCACAGACTGTATTCAATTTCCACCAAGTAGAAGAGACACCAATTTAGGCGAATAAAAATTCTTAGGAAGTCTCTCCAATATATTCGTATCCAATGATAGTCTCCATGCTTTAGAAGGTTGCTGCAATGTTGATTTCCACTCTTGGGGGAAGTCTCCCAAATTTAAACCTATTCAATAAAGATGAAGTTGTTTTACATGGCATTTGCCACAACCCTTTCCTAGTATATAGAAAGCCAAGTCTCTCATCACATCATGTACCTTGAACTCTTCAACTAGAACTTTTACATTTGGCTCAATGAATGATCGGCTCAACAACTTCTTTAACAACAAAAAGGTATATGCTCCAGGATCATCTCCATCATGTGCAGGTACTATACCCTCCCCCATCCAATGCCACAAAATGCATTCAAAAGAAATCACACAATCTTCAAGAAATTTTGCAAGGTAAAAAAATAGTCGTTTAAGCGGCCATCATCCTTAGACAGGAGATCGTAACCAAGTTTCAAGCGCTCATACAACTCCTCTTCAACACTTTTCTTTTGCAGGCGTGATTCCTTTAGCTTCTTCAATAGTGGCTCCCATTCATATTCAGGTGAGGTCTTTCGGGACATCGCTTCGCCTATAACCTTCAGAGCTAACGGAAGAACTTTGCACTCCTTAGCCATGGATTGTGCCAAATTCTTCAATTCACATGGAACATGGGATGGTGGTTTGAATGCATGCACACAAAAAAGGCTCCAACTATCTTGCTTTGAAAGAGGAGTCATACACACTTGGCTTATGCGTTGATTTGCTCTTTCCAATAAAGACTGGTTTCTAGTAGTCAACAATGTGACACTTCCATTCCCCTTGGCTAAGTCAAGTGAATCAAACGCCTTGTCTTTCCAAATGTCATCCAAAACTAAGAACACTTTCTTTTGTATAAACCGAATGTGTAAATAATGCTTGTAATCCTTTGCGTTTGCATGCAATTCTGGGTTAAAATGCAATTTTTTATTTAGGGTCCAATTTAGAGCCATCATGTCAGGAGTTTGCCCCACAATGAGCCAAATGAACTCTGCTTCTTGAAAATGGCCTTGTACCTCTCAGCTCCCATACAATGTTGAAGAAGAAGAGTTTTTCCAACTCCACCCATGCTCCATACTGCCACATTCCACTCAGGCTTTCTCCACCAAGGGTAATTCTAATAAGAATGCTAAAAAAAAGGGGCACAATGTTGACAAAAAGGAGGTGCTTCAAGCCCATGCTGCTCAAGTTCAAATTCCACAAAATGAACTCAAATCATTGAGGGCCCAACTTGTTAATCTAAAAAGCAAGTCTTCCCAACCATCTAGTCATGCCCAACCTATACAGGGTTCAAGATCACGGGAGGGACCTCCTAGGTCGTTCTAGGCCTCTCACATAATGCCATGGTTGGGGAGTATGTTCTTTTTAGTGCACATAATTATAGTTTCACACCAAAATTTGCCACTTCTTTTTGCCCCCCTACTTCGTGGCATAAAAGGCTAATGGGGCACCCAAAGTTTCTACCACTAGGCAAGCAATTTAGATTTATGGACTCGCATTAGGTTCAAGTCCTCTTACCAAGGCTAGAGGCATGCCACAATCTTTTTGTCCTCTTAACACGGAGAAAAAACGCACCTTGTTGGTGAAGGGGGAGGAAACTACTACAGCACAAGCTGTTAGGCATCAAATTCTAGCGTCCCAGGAGTACATGTACATTAGGAAAACACACAATTTTTCGTTGATCAGCTTATGGAATGCCAATTTCAAATGCATGAAGTGGTGCAAAAGCTTGTGAATACACCGTTGTTTAGTTCTTAAGATTGAAGCTAAACACCAAGGACATAATTGTAGTACTAAAAGATACCCTGAACACTACATTAGGTCCTTTTCCAATCCCTATTCCACATGCTATAGGGGTCCTATCTAACACCTTGGAAAGACGCTCGATTGGCTCAATTGTTACAGATGGCGTTTGTAATTTGGTCATTAGTTCTAGCATGGTTAAACTAATAGGCTTTCCTACTTCTAATTCTATATTCACATATTCAAAGGGAGCTAAAAACACCTCACTTGTGGATTTGATACTCAGCAAAGGCGTTGTGGATAGCCATTGTCTCCACAAAGTCTCTCATTCATTTTTGAAGGTGGTGCCTAGTGAGAAAGTTTCCATCGCCATCAGAGTTGCCATTGTCAACAATACTGAGTCAACAATCCAGGTGGGAGGTTATACACCCAAAGTGGTATTTCTTGATACAAGTGCCCAACCAATGATTCTTGGAGTTCACTTTGCTAAGAATATGGGCATGTTCGATTCCAAACTACGGAAATCTATGTGGCAAATTTGCACCGCTAGTGGGAGCATAAAGGAGTTACTTAGGGAAAGCTCGAATTTGATTGCACTTAGCTTCAATGAAGGTACAAATTAGGAGTTTCGCCTAGACGGTTAGATGTTTAGTCACCAATGCCATCAGTTTAATCACCAATGCCATCAGTTACGATGTGTTCTTTGGGCAAGAGAGCCCTGTTTCCACCAAGTTTCACAATTGAAAATTGGTTCGAACATCCGTACTACCGAGTGGATTGGGAGACTGATGGCCACCACTTGGGATACATTTCCCTTGATTTACATGGGAACCATAGTCCTATGGCTCACCATTATATGGTCAAGGAATCACACACTATTTTTTACATCCAACAAACTAGCCACAAGTGGACATAAGGAAATGAAGAGGACAGTTTACGCCCAAGCTACTGAAAGCTTGAGGGTGGTTCCTACTGACATCCAACATGGACTAGAGGTTTTACAAAGGTTCAAAGCAACCCACAAGCCTTTAGTCAAAGCTCTATTTACTTTTAAGAACATGGAGAGTCATGGTGAACAGATTAAGCCAATATTTTGTCAGCTATTCACCTGGACACTGCCTAAGGAGGGGATTACATTACCAGAGCTCTTTGGTGGTATTGGTATAGGTCTTGAAGCCCTATTACAATCAGGGATGGTGGTTCAGAGTTATTTTTATGTAGACATTAATCCTATT
>Ga0209208_10010254_pt1 | contig 12190 bp, 9 predicted proteins | sample S1TSphfallax_3_FD_187694 | JGI IMG/M metagenome (GOLD analysis project Ga0209208, IMG submission 187694) | Host-associated microbial communities from peat moss isolated from Minnesota, USA - S1T2_Fd - Sphagnum fallax MG (SPAdes) (version 2) | ecosystem: Host-associated > Plants > Peat moss >...
AGTTGCTTTCCTTACTTTTTTGTTCAATGCATGGCCATTGTCACCTTTTATTTTCCCATAATAGCTTCTTAGGATTCCTTTCCATTTGTTAACTATAAATAGGTATCTTCCACGTTTGGTATTTATCTACATGTAGTTTCATAGGAGCTATGTATTCTTGGTACATTAACTAATATATGAACACATATGATACAACAAACCAACAATGGTACAAATTCATAATTTGTCTGTTGGATTTAGTGTCATCAAGACATCAATAATCACAAAACGCTTGAGAGACATGTTATTGCATATCATACTCCCAAATTGGATTCAGCAACTATCGAATAATTAATTAAATGTTAAATCTTAACTTCAACAATTGGTTTTTAATTTTGATATTTCCAATAGGTAATGGTCATATATAATAATAAACATAGTCCCTTCGAGGTTATGGGATAGTTTCTTTAGACTTTAAATCATTTTAGTTTTAAATCCCTATGCTTTAAAGTTTGTAGTTCAAAACTTGATACTTGAAATCTTATTGACTCTTAATTTTAGTAAAATTTCGGCACAAATAATAAATATTTTTTCAAAAATTCAACAAAATGAAAAATTATTTAATTTATGCCAAAATCATTCAAGTATTACAATATTAACAACTATTTTAAAATTTTAATGTTTCAATTTTAGTTCAGGGTCTAAGTTTCTTGTATTTAATTGAAGTTTACATTAATTAATCCCATGCATTAAACTCCATTAGATATTACAATGCATCTTACAAGTTGCCTTAAACAAGTCAAAAAGTTATGTCAAGTATTATATTGAAGACAACAAACAACAAAAAGAAAATAGAGTGTTTTAACAAGTATACTAGATCTCATTTAGCAAGTTGTTTAAAGTGGGTCAAGATTCAATATTAGGTATAACATTCAACACAAAGGGCACATGTTGTTTGATGAATGTTTACCCAAATGGCAAAAATGTGCAATATCATTAGATAATCACATCAAGTATAACCATGTACAATGAAGATGTCACCCACTGTGCCAATGCTTAACCAAATATAAGTTCCTTGTATTCACATCAAGCAAATGCATTAGATATAACATTAACCACAAGGGGCACATGTCATTTAATGAATACATATTTAGATGGCACAAGTGTGCAACAATGTCATGTGCAAAATAACATGTTTTACAAATCAAAAGAAAAGGTAAGCATGTCAAATGTTTCTTAGTTCAATGTAACAATCAAATTTCCCTGGTACAACCCAAGTATGGGGATGTCAACCTTTGATTGAAAATTTTGTCTTAGGATTTTTTTAAAATAACGAAGATAGCCACATGGAAAGTCAAGCCATAGAACTCACAAAAAAGTTGCACATATTCATATTAGAAGAGGGAGGAGGAGTCAAGATAACTTCTTGATATTGAATATGAAGATTAATATATAAACCCTAATACTAATAACCAAACTACCATGGTTTCTCGTTATTTCTTCTATACCATAATACTAGAATAATATGATATTAGGCAAACAAAATACTTATAGGCTAATTAATTTTTTGATATTAGTGTTGATAGGTCATGATCTTCAATATGAGGGCCAATATTGTTTTCAATACTAGGTGTGAAGCTTATATACCAAACCAACATGAATTTCCCTTAAGTTTAACATTAAAAACATTGAACAACTAAATTTTGTTATAGGAAGATGTTGGTTATAAAACAAGTTATTTTTCACATACAAACACACACACACACACAAAAGAAAGAAAGGCACGACTGTTCTAATAATGCCACTAAAGATGGGCCATTTGCATAAACACTCCTATAGCACATAAACACATCACCACCTCACACCCCCTCATTCATTCCCTTGTGTCTACTCTTACACAAAATTCTCTTTCATCAAATTTTCATATGCTCTTCATGCTAATTTTTCATGCCACCCAATGCAATGTAACACATATGTTGCTACCAACAATTTGCTAGAATGAATATTTGTGTCTACCATGATTTCTAGGAGTGAAAGAAGTTTCAATATGGGTTCAAGTCATGTGAGAAAGTAAGTTTGGGGTTCATTGTGAAGAAGGAATTTGATAAATGATCACCCATGTGTGTAGAGAAGATTGATTGTTGGATACTTATGAGGTGTAGGATCATTTTGGTGGTGTGTTTTGCATTGTAACCATGGTGAAAATGTTATATAGGTTTTAGGTTTGAGAAAACATGGTGAAAGTAGGGATGAACTCAACCCAACCAAAGTGAAGTTTTAATATGACTGGAGCTTCAAAGGGATTTAGAAAGGTGCTTGGGGTGCTCAAGGATTCAACAAAAGTGGGACTTGCAAATCTCAACAGTGATTATAGGGTAACATAATTAAAATTTTATTTGTGATTGCTTTTGTGGTTTTGTTTTCTTGGTGGCTACTTACTTTTGATTATTTTTATGTGATGTGGAATTGGGGGATTGGATTTTGTTTTAAATCAATATCCTTACATATATCTTTGTACATGGACATAAAAATATTTCCATTAATTTTAGTGATGAGTAATTGTTAAATATCATTGAAAATTAGGGATTTCCTTTTTCTAACATTCTTCATTTGCAACTCATATTCCTCAATTGTAATAGCTTGCAATTCGAGAATTTTCAACCTTGGGTACTTGATAAGTTTGTTTAATCTTTTCACAATTTGACCTTTGACCTAGGTTATAGTAGGAAGTTATTACATGGGTTGTTTTTTTTTTCAAATTACAACCTAAGAAAACAACAAAAATGATAGGGGAGGTGTAGGGAGGGATATGTATTTATTACATCAAAAATCATGTTTTTTTTTTTATAGATATTTTTGGTTTTTTCTTTTTAACAAGATTGCAATGGTCAATGATTTGACACAAATGAATTGGGTTGCCCTACACATAAAACACAAGAAACCAATTTCATTAATGTTAAAAGATTGCATGGAATTAGAGGTTGGAGGTGATGATAATGATGCACAATGTTGTGGTAGGACCTTGACATAGCACTAGTGAAAGCAACAAATCATGTGGAATGTCCACCCAAGGAAAAACATGTGCGAAGTGAGTTTTAGAAATTTCATTATCTTTGTCCTAGTTTGGAAAACAAATGATTTTTCTTGTTTTTTCCATATTCATGTAATATTGATACATCGTATGTGAGAGTATGATTTTGATGATTTTGAAAAGGAATTTTGAAAGTATGGGATTTTTGGTGGGAAATGGTAGCAATTTTTGCAGCAACATCATCAACAAGGCCTCGTGCAGATGTGGCATATTGCATACATACTCTTGCCAAACGTCTTGCAAAGACTCACACTTGGACTGTAAACTTCCATCCATTTATTGATAACACAAGGTTGTCAAATAGGGATCAAAATAATTGTAAATCCATGATGTTATTATAAAATTGTGTCTTTGGTGTTTGCAATTTCCAATTGACACCCATTTTAGAGATAATTTAAGTTTTTGCACAATGATGTACATATGACATTATGATATTTTAACAAGTATCTCCAAATCACATTTGTTCAATTTCTCCACTAAGGATTACTATCTTGCCCTTGCTCCAACTAAAGGAAAGAACATCATAGAGAAATTCAAATTAATGGATAAGTATCTCTCCTAACAATAATGTAATTTAAATTTGAAATGAACTCTTTTTTGACCTAAAAAATGTAATCTTGTTGAAGGGATCATTAATGTAACAATATATACATATAGGATATAGATCATTATTTTGCTATGCATATTTAGAGGTGCATTGTTGATGAAGTATGTTAGTTTGGGCAGGTTGCATTGAAGTCACTAATGGTAATTCATCGTACACTTAGAGAAGGAGATCCCACATTTCGAGAAGAGTTATTAAACTATGCTCGAAACAAAGGGCATGTTTTCAATCTTGCCCATTTTAAAGATGACTCAAGTCCAAATGGTACAAACCTTTGTGCCATTTTGTTTTGCACATTTCTTTCCTTTTACACACCTTTCCACCTCTTTAATAAGCTATTTTATTCGGATGGCACATTAATTGGGCTCAATTTGCAACAAATCAATGTGATGATTAAGTTAATATGAGACATTGAAAAGTAATGCCAACATGTAAAAATGATTTTTTAATTAACTGCTTAAAAATATTTCATGTTGGATGAAAACCTTATACAATGACAAATTTGACATGTTTGCTTCATGTAGCTTGGGATTATTCGGCATGGGTTCGAGTGTATGCACTTTACCTTGAAGAGCGGTTGGAATGCTTTCGAGTTTTGAAATTTGATGTTGAAGCAGACCGTTCTTCAGTGAGTTGGGCTTTAACATGCTAAAAATGTAATTGTGTAAGGGCTATGTGGATCTTGTAGCATTAAGGTGTGATTAAAGGTGTTATTAAATGAATAAATAGTTAGTTTTTATGTTGGTTGACTTGAGAAATGGGAATGATTGGTAGGGGCCTAGTCGAACAAGGGACTTGGACATAGAGGCTCTATTGCTCCACATGCATGCTTTCCAACAATTGTTGAATCGTCTCATGGGTTGCCAGGTGACATTATGATTTTCTAAGTACAAGTGATTTCACATTTGTGGTGTCATTATTCAAATTTATTCACAATTGCAACAATTATGCGAAATTGTTTATGTGAAGAGACTTGGCTACAAAGATTGTACTTTTGGGGTTGTTATGCATTGTTCAACTTGGCTACAACATAAATGAAGTAGCAAACATAATTTTTGACTATTTTGTAGCCTGAAGGAGCAGCTATGAATAATTATGTGATTCAAGCTGCATTATGCTTGGTATGCCTATTATTATTTTATGAAATTATCACCATTTTTAATCTTGATATAGTTCCTTGAATATTTTTGATCTTACTATTGTTTGATTCATTTAAAGCAAGATTTACTATTAGTGGTGGCATTAACTTCATTGTTCATCCACAATTGCACATGTATGTAGGTTTTAAAAGAAAGTTTTAAATTGTATCGTGCAATGAATGATGGCATCATTAATTTGGTGGACAAGGTGAACATTGAATTCCACTTGCATCAACATTTGTCATGGATTTTATTTGACAAAATAATGACTGTAAATAGGGTTCATGAGTATCACTTCTTTCATCAACAAGGCTTTTTATTAAAATTGAAATGGAACTATGATTGTAGTTTTTTGAAATGCAACGATATGATGCTGTCAAATCTCTTGAAATTTATCGACAAGCTGGTAATCAGGTTAGTGTTCATGTGGATAAGCTTATAAGGAATTGAATATTAACTACAATTCCTTCTTTCAAAGATTTGAAATGAAAAACTATTAAACTTTACTTAATTTGTTTAAAAATTATCCACTATGGCAGGCAGAAAGACTTGTGCAATTCTATGAAATGTGCAAAGGATTGGATCTTGCTCGTAGCTTTATGTTCCCTGTTTTGGAACAGGTTTGCACAAAAGTTATCACTTAAATGCAATTGAATATGAGATATATTCAAACAATTATTTGAGAATGAACAAAAAGTTTAATTACAAGATTTGCCAATGTAAGGAATATTATATTGGGAAAAAAATTTATTAATATGTCACCATATTATCAAAAGTCTTTTAATTATGGATTGTTGTCATTATATATTACCATTGTTTGTACTTAAAATTGTATTGGCAAGATTGAATTGTGTAAATAAAATATTGTACATAAACAAGAAATATGAAATGGTTTTGTTTTGGATTTGTATGTTTGTAATAAACAAGCTCTATATTAATTCCCATTAAAAAAAAATGATACAGCCCCCACAATCATTCCTTTTCACAATGGAAGATTATGTGAAAGACATTCATCGGACAAAGGATTCAGTTGGGGTACACATCATGGAACTCATAACCTAAGCCTTGTTTGAATTGTTTGTAAAGATTTAACATTTTACATTTGTCAAAGGAAAATCTTGAAGAACTCAATGTCCAATCCCATGTTTTTTGGTTAGAAGGTTTGATCATTTTAGTTGATGGTGTGTAATGTGGGCATATTCTAAACATGTTACAAAAAAGATGTTAATGTTGAACCATCCAATATAATGAGATTAATAGATCTAACTGTAAATTTTCTTAAAGTCCCAATGATTGGAGCAGGAATATGATGATCGTGGGCCAATTCCTCGTAGACGTGTCACTGGATCTTTTGATTATGTAGGGGAAGCTGAGTTTGAGGATACTTTGCCTAGGGCAGAACCTATGCCTAAAGAGTTTCTTACTCCAACTTTGGTTCCAGCTCCAATTCCAATTCCAAATTTGGCTTTAGCTCCTCCCATGATTCCAGAGAAAGATCTTGTGGTAGTTCTTTTAACATTTAACAAAATGTATGGATCTATTTAAAGCAATGTTGAATGAAAAATATATGGTGGTTGTCCTAGTATTCATTATTAACCCTTTTTGAACCATTTTTTTGGCTTAGTAGTTGACTTGATCATGGTGGTGAGGGTTCAGGACTTAGTTGATGTAACCCCAACTACTCCAACACTGGATGAAAGTAATGCATTGGCATTAGCTATTATTCCTGATACACAAAAATCCCTTAGTGAGTCTTGCATTCTCAAATTTTCTTAAGTATTTTAGGATATGGCCATTTTTATCTTCAAAAAATCTAATATGTTCAATTATAATTGGTTGAATCTACTTCTTGCAACATGTTAAAGAAATCAAAGGCTTTTGAAGTTTACAAGTTTACTTCAACATGTCTATGGGTCACACTCATAATTACCATTGAACATGTCATGTGTTTTTGAACAATGCATATGGAAGTAACTTGGTCATTTATATGTGTAACTAGTTGTAGACCAATCAAATTTCTCATGATGCATGAGATTGTGTACAACTTGCAATTTTGCTAGATGTGGAGGTGCTAACAAAATTTAATTAGTAATATTGTTAGTGTTTTAGATAGCGCCAATGGTTGGGAGCTTGCTCTTATCACAGGGGTAAACAATAATGGAAATGGTGTGAACAACAAAGTGGTAAAGAAGGCTTTCTATTCCAACTCCATTTTTTACTCATAACTTGTTTGCACTTTATGTGTAGTGTAGAAAGTCATTTTGTGTTTCACATTTGTAAGTCTATAGTTGTATAGATAATTTAATCTTGATTTGAAATTGTTAATATGCCTAAATCATAGTTCATTGGTTCAAGAATATGAACTTGTTGTACGTTGTACTTTATGAAAGGGATTATTGAATTCAAAACCTATCCCTTGTGCATCTTGGATGTTTGGGTTTCCATAATTCACATTTTAATTTGCAATTGAAAAAGTTTACAAAAACACAACATTAAAAATTCTTTCAATTGTGAAGAAGATTATATTTAAATAGTCTTCGCTCAAATTGTCATTCAATTAAATGCCATTTATGTAGCAATAATGGTTTTGGATATTGTGAAAAAAAAATCTTAAAAGCTTTTGAAATGGTCATAATCTTGATGTTATATTTGTAGGTGGGAGGGCTTGACAAGATGTTATTAGACAACTTGTATGATGATGCATTATTAAGATGGGGCCCTTTTAGACAAACTCCAACCTATTACAATCCTTCAGGGACAACTGCTTCCAATCCTTTTGATGCAAATCAATTTGGAACTTTGCCAAATCAACAAATAGATCCATTTAGGGCATCAAACAACTTTCTTCCTCCATCCAATGTTCAAATGGCCCAATTGCAACAACAAGTATTGTTACAACAACAACAACAACAACAACAACAACAAACGAATGCAATGCACATGTTTGTTTCTAATGGCAATCGTCCTAATGATCCCTTTGGAACATCTTTCTCCCCCCAAGTTCTCCAAGCTTCACCTATGATGTCACCACTAATTCCAAACCACCCCACAATTTTAGCCTCTCCCAATAATCCATTCCACCATAACCCATTTGGTAATCCTGGGTATTTATGAGGGGTTATTAATGGACTATGGTTGTTTTATTGTGTATAACTTTTAAAAATTTCTCATGGTGTGTGCATTGTTTTAATTATACATGTGTGTGCCCAAATGGTTATGGCACATCCCTAAATGGAGAAGAAAGGAAGGTGAATCATGTGATGTTTGGTAACAACCACGATATAGTCAATTGACCCACATCGTAGCACCAACAATCTCAACTACATTTGTGTTCAACAAACATGTTAGTGCTTCATATTGTTAATCCCACAATGAATGACAAAAGGGAAAATCCATAAATTGTATATTAAATAATAGTTATTTGCAATACTCTTAGTTATTTGCAACATACCCATCAAGAATTGTTGATGTTTGAAAATATAGTCACATATTATTGATGCATAATATAATTTTATGGATTGAATCATTTAATTTAGACTTATTAAATTAATTTTAGGACAATTAAAAAATAAATTGGTCACTTGTTCTTGAACCCTTGAACTTGTTATTACTATTTTCTGCTGTCCGTTATTAGGGAAAATGTACCTAAATATCGTGACGAGTTATCATTTAATGAAAAAAATCATAATGTTTTTATATGTTATCCAAACACTAATATCTCTATACTTGTACATACTTGAATATGAATATTTAAAAAAATTCTTACATGATATGAATCATATCCCAACTTGGGACATATATTCTTTTTGTGATGGATTTTTGTTATTTCAATGCCAAATATTTTTTAGAAAGACTTGAAAAAATGTGTTTGTTTAATGTAAAATATGTTTTCCACTTAATTTAAAGATGAATTTACTTTAACTAAATTTGTCCCACAATGCATTGTATCCATAGAAATATATTAGCACAACTAATCCCAACTTTTGAGCAAATTTTTTAAAGGTTTGCACCACCACAATTTTTCCAAAATCTTTTGAAGTTATTTAATGCCCATTGAGTTCACATCTTTTTATGTTTGGCCCCAAGGTTCGGTGCATGGCTAACAATACAACTTGTTAACTACCTCATGTTTCATATATCACTAGTAGTATTTTCAATAAAATTTCAAATTAAGTTAGGTGTTTTTCATTTGTTAATGGTAAGTTTAAATGTTATTGTGTTTACAATTAGTTCATTAACTCAATAGATATCCAACTCTCATAGTACACCCATGGTGGGAAACATATATTGAAATAGTTGCAATGCATGACAATTTCACCTACATTGTTTGTGAACTTAGTTATTACATGGTTTGTGAACAATTGCACATGTTTCCTTTCCCCACCCTCAAGATTTTCTATTGACATGTCAACATTGTCATTTCTTAAGATGGAGTTTGCACCTTTGTAGATGTCATAATTGTTGATCATCCCACTTGAATTGACTTACTTGTAGCTTGCTCAACCTTACAAAAGACTTTACAACTTCAAATGTTATGCAAGGAAAGGAAAGGAAAGGAAATACAATGTTTGATATTTAGGTTGTCATGATCCTAACCTTAGGTTAATGATCAACTTGAGAATGAAAGAAAAAAAGTGTACTAAAAAGAAAGCCTAAGACTTGGCAAAGACCAAAAAGATATGAATTTAATTTCCACCCAAACATATGAAAAATCATGTAGAAGTTGAAGGGATTCACTCTTGAAATTCCCAACATGAATTCTTGTTTTGAGAATGGGGACTATTCAAGGATCCCAAATGTTCAAAGTAAGGTATCAAAGGTCAATCCTTATCTAAATTGAATAATTTTGGTATTAACAAGGAACATGACATGTTGGGCTTGCATGCACAAGTTTTTTTGTTTCCCATTGAGGGTTATGGTTGTTTGAAAGTTGAGGCATAGAATGTCAAAAAATCTCCCAACCATCCATAACATGTTTGAAGAGGAAATCATGTTTGATTGAAGAACATGACATGACATGACATTGGAAAGCTTTCAATGATGGTTGTAGGAAAATGGTCACAATTTTTTCAATCAAATACATTTCCTAAAACTTACATGATTTAAAATTATAGCGCACAAAAATATCCCAATTTCAAGAAAGGATTTCAACAATCTTGGAAATTTAGTCATTTCAACGTAGTTTTGATTTGGATCTTCATAAGAAAAGCAGTGCCTCTTTCATGGGTGCAAACTATGGTGAATCCATGATGAATACATGTGGAATCACGAATTTAAATTGATTTTAACTACATAAAATTCCTTTTTCATTTGTTGCATGTGCACAAAAGGGTGTAGTGTTTTTCCTTAATGAAATGTTTTCTTAGTGTTTTTCATTAGTCTAATGTTGTTTCCTAATCCTCTCATTATTGGTGTGAAAGGTTGATGTGTAACCAAAAAAGAAGCCGATGACTATATCATTTGTATAAGAGGATCTGCATGAATTTAACAACAAAAAACCTGTAAATTTTGCTGTTATTCTTGTATCTACAATGACCCAAAAGCCCTTTAGCTGTGTGCCTGTCTCCTGGTACATGAAATCTTTATTGAACCACTCCATAGAATTCTACAAACACAAATTTGCCTATATTCAACATCTGAAGTCCTTCCTATTCTTGCTAATTAACCTAATTTGATTTGAATCAAGGACTTGTTGAGATCAGAACACTCATTGTTCATTGGATCCATTGAGCTGCTAAAACCCACCCTTCTGCATGGTTTAGGATTCTTCATGGTAGCACATAAAACCTCTACATTTCCGTATTGCTTTCAACAATGCATACTGCGTAACCCGGTCAACTGCTGATATGAGGTTTGTTAAAAAAGAACCACTAGCGCATTGTGCAGTTTTCGTGCGTCAAACTTGGTCTCAGGTTTTGTCTTTTGCAAATTTGGTTAAGTCTGCTTTTACTCGTAGTTCTGCCCAATCTCTAGGATACCCTCAACTAATGAAGGTTTCTCATATCTTCAAGTTCAACAAAATTTCAACCCAAGGGACTCTGGTTTTTGATAGGAACCTACATAAATTGCATGGCTCTAGAGTAGTCTACATGCACTACTCCTATAGCTCGGATCTCCTAAATCTTCATCACTTCTCAGTACCCAGTATATAAAACCTTGAGTACAACATTTGTTATGTCTCTCACCAACAACTGCTAGTGCAGCAGCAGAAGAAGAACAACGGTTAGTGAGAACATCCAAGAGAACACCCCATCTATGATACACAAAGAATTGTGCCACTTAGCTTATCTTTTGCCCCTTAAATCCTGAACACCAGCAGCCATCGTGCCTCTTGAAGTAGCTCCACCTTAAGTGCAGTTCCATCCTCCTCCACTCGAAGTCACATCAAGATAAGCACTGCATTACACATAAACAACTAGACACTCCTACTTTCCCTATATTGCCCTTATTGCAGTCACTTTAGCATGGACAATTTTGGGAAAACAACAACTCTGGAACAACTTTTTCCATTCCAGAGAGTAAGTATACAACAAGAAAGAGCAAACCCTTTTTGTTCACGTAGCAAAAAAATAGAAATTACCCCACATTGGGTCACAGATGAGCATCACTTGTTTGAATGAATTGGTGAATCAAATATCGTTGATGTGCAAGGGCCAATGGTCCTCAATTACAAAGGCCCTTGAATAGTGCTATTGACTCTTTCACTACAAACCTTCAATGTGCAGGTCACATGCATCGTCCCAAAATGGGTTGTCTTTCTAAGCTTTGAAAACGTCATATCATTGCATGCATATGTATATGTATAGTTTTGTGCTCTCCAGTGCTGCTCACAACATGGCTTCATTCATCCATATGTAGTTTTCTCACTTCTTAGCTCATTGATAGATGTAGTCAGATTTCAGTACTTCACTAAGATGGTTGTGACAAGGAGTAAGTAAACTGCAAAGTGCTTCAGTGCTAAGGAAAAAGGAATCAGCTACTTTCTTCGTCAATTGGGTGTCTGTTTCCAAATTTCAACTGCAGCAAATTTTTAAAGCACTGCCCAATTTCAAGCCCTCAAAGGTCTGTTGGAAAGACAACAGGTGGGTACTTATCACAAAAATTAACACTAAATTTCCATTTGGAGGGCTTGCCATTAAATTGGCAAGATGATCTAAGAATCCCAGTCTTGATCATGTGAATGCTGATACAAGGTTCCATTGAGGAGGACAATTAATGCTAGCAGCAGGTGTTGCCTTCTGTAACTCATCGTGAACGACAGACCAATTAGGTTTGTTCTAATTTCTTTGCACCATTTTATGTGGATCTGCAACCTGCAAAAACTAAAGGGCATGTGAATTCAGCTGGAAAAGAGTTAATTTAACCCTAAACCTTAAC
>Ga0209208_10010255_pt1 | contig 12190 bp, 11 predicted proteins | sample S1TSphfallax_3_FD_187694 | JGI IMG/M metagenome (GOLD analysis project Ga0209208, IMG submission 187694) | Host-associated microbial communities from peat moss isolated from Minnesota, USA - S1T2_Fd - Sphagnum fallax MG (SPAdes) (version 2) | ecosystem: Host-associated > Plants > Peat moss >...
AGTTATTATAAATTACTTTTGGTTATTTTAACTTATTTCACCTTAGGCTATTTTCAACTATTGTAAGTTTTTTTTATCTATTTTATGTTATTTTTGGCTATTGTAAATTATTTCAATTTAGACTACTTGTAGTTATTATAAGTTACTTTTGGCTATTGAAAATTATTTCACTTTAAGTTATTTTTGTTTATTATAAATTATTTCACCTTATATTATTTTTGGCAATTATAAGCAATTATAATATATGGCTATTGGCTATTCTTTTATTAGTGCTATTGGTGGTTATTAGTGGCTATTGGTACCTATTTTATTTGTGGCTATTAATGATTTTTAGTGGTTATTTTATTAATAGTTATTGATGGTTATTCTATTAATGGCCATTAGTAGTTATTATATTGGTGGTTATTCGTGGTTATTCTATTGGTGGTTATTAGTGGCTATTATATGAATGGTTACTGGTGGCTATTATATTAATGGCTATTGGTGGCTATTCTATTAATGGCTACTAGTGGCTATTCTATTATGGCTATTCGTGGTTATTCTATTATGGCTATTCGTGGTTATTCTATTAATGGCTATTCGTGGTTATTCTATTAATGGCTATTGGTGGTTATTTTATTAATGGCTAATGGTGGCTATTATATTAATGGCTATTCGTGATTAATGTATTAATGGCTATTGGTGGTTATTATATTAATAATTAATCGTGATTAATCTATTAATGATTGTTGGTGGCTATTCTATTAATGGTTATTCGTGATTAATTGTATTAATGGATATTGGTGGTTATTTTACTAATGGTTATTCGTGATTAATCTATTAATGGCTATTAGTGGTTATTATATTAATGGCTATTGGTGGCTATTCTATTAATGGTTGTTGGTGGTTATTCTATTAATGGTTATTAGTGATTATTCCACTGTAAGCCATTGGTGGTTATTTTATTGGTGGTTATTAATGGTTATTTTATTAATGGTTATTAATGGTTATTGTATTATAAGTTATTGTTGGTTATTATATGTTATATTACTAGTGATTATTATATCATAAATTATTGTTTGATATTCTATGTTATAATATCATAAGCTATTGGTAGTTATTATATTGTAGGGTATTTAAAATTATTTTTCATAGGTTATTATTTTTATATTCTAAGTTATTTTTACCTTAGGTCATTATATTTTGTTTTAGATTATTTTAAAGTTATTATGCTTAGGATAAAATAAGTTATAATAACATTAAGTAAAATGACATTGAATAATTTAAAATATAACTTGAAATAACATATATTAATTTTAAATAAAATAACCTAAAGTATAGCCTAAAATTAGTTGAATAATTTAATTTTAAATAATTTAAAAGCTTATAATAAATTAGTTAAGATATTTTAAGGTAAAATAACATATAATAATTTAGGGTACAATAATTTATAATAGCCTATAATAACATAAAATATAATTTAGAATAACTAAAGTAGCTTAAAATAATATAGGGTATATCATAAAGTAACATAAATATAATTTTTTAAAAACATAAAATTAAACATATTTGTTATAGTAAATTGTATTAGTGAATTATGTTAACCAGAAATGAAACATGATGTCTACATAGTGATATTATAATGAAATAACTTTCACTAAGTGAAATCAGTAAAATGCAATGAAGTTATTTCACTTTTAAGGTCCCATAATGATTTAAGCTAGTAAATTACACCCCACTTTGGTTGTAGTGTAAGGTCTCTATTGAATTTTGATGCACAAAGTTGAATATTGTACAAAGACAATATAAAGTTTTGCAAGATATTACACTTTGGTTTACTTTTAGACAACCTTACGATTGGGTGCAATATTTCCCTTGTTGTATACAAATTGAACAACAAAGCTAGGTCTTTTTTTTTGTGAAGTGAACACAAGTATGGTACATTGAGTTACATTGACAGGAAATAGTGGGACGACTTGTTGCATGATTGGTTTGATAATAGGGTTTTTGCAACTTGTGGCAAAAAACCATGGTGGGAATTAGAACAATGTGTCCATGGGCATTGATAGATTTTGGACATTGTCCAAAGATGACCATTGCTTACCATGGCCATCACCTAGATATACAATTGCCAACACTATATATCTTGGTTGCTAGTGTTCCACATTACCACCATATCACTAGAAACGATAGGTTGAACACTTGAAATTTCAAGTAAGTTAATGGAATTGGTTGTTGTTTATAGTGCATAGAACCAACTAATGTTTTGTTCTTTGGTTGGACATTCTATGTAGTGTAGGTTTAGTATGCGGTTTAAAACTAAGGTTTCCTTTGCTTATGATAATATATGACAACATTTTTTAGCAATTTGTTTAGATTCTTAGACAAATAAGATGAATTTATTGGTTTAACATATTTATAAATTAATAAAAACCACAAACCCCCAAAATTTAAGGTTAAGTTCACTTGATGGATGGATGATTCAAGGATGTTAGTTTGTTTCACCAGTTGTTTAAAAGTCCTTTGTAGACTTATCCCCTAAACATGTTCATGGATTGGATGTGTTTTGTAAGTCAACAACTAAATGTCAATATTAAATCACCGATGGTTGGATGTCATTATTTATATATGTTCATGGATTGGATGTGTTTTGCAGGATGATGTCTAAATGTCAATGTTAGGTCATTGACAACTAGAGGTCACTATTTGTGTGTTGATGCAAATAGTTTGAAATGATTCTTTAAGCAACACGCACGTATTCAATGGTGCCAAACAATGTTGTTGTGTATTAGTGCGGATATGACCTTGTTAGAGCTATTAACATTGCTAAAAACAATGTAGTCTTGAAATCTTTAAACTTACATGTTGATCTCCCTTAGTAAGTTTTGAGCCCTATAAACCTTTGTTTGTTTGGTTTTCTTTTTGTTCTTACTTGATAAGACTACAAGTTTCCATGTTTTCTCATGTTCTTGAGTGTGCCAACTTGTTTAAGGTGATTATGTGCAAGGCTTTATTCACCCAGTCTATTTGCACAATGGTTTATATAGATATTCAAGTCATGTTCATTTTGTGCATTAAACTAGTTTCTTTGAATATGTTATTATGTCTTTGTGAAGTTCTATAATTTGCATGGTGCACAAATTTTAAAAAAAAAACATGATAACAAAGGAGATCTTGGGCACGAATGCATGTAAACAAAACCCATGTTGTAGTTTGTTATGCAACAAGCCATCACTTGAGTCCACCAAGGAGGCTTCATCATCTAATGTTGGTGAAGTGCAATCAACCAATTCAAGCTTAAAGTTTAACATAGGTGAGGAGCCACATTCATCATCAGACAAAGACATTAACAATTTTGAATAGAGGAAAAACGTCCACAACAAGGCCAAGTTGTGTGAAGAAAAAAAAGGTACGCCTTTGAACTTGATTTACCCTGTTTGGAACTAATTGATGTGCCTTGACCATGATTATTGCACACTAGAGATTTGGAATATTATTCATTCCATTATCCTATTGATGTGCAAGGTTGTGTCAAGGTAAGCATAATGTTGTAAGCTTTTGCACATATTTCCCATGGGTAATGTATTAATCCCAATACATCAATCCCTAGGTGATAGTCCTTTTTGTATAAGTTCCAATGTATTAGTCCCCTAAATAGAGCCCAATACATTTGGTGATAGTTTTATAAATGAATTGAAATGTTTAAATATGATTCATTGCTTTCATTGAAGTACACATTTAGTTGTGAGTTGTTGCACCCATCTTAAAGGTTGAAATTGTATTTTTGAACCAAAGATGATGTATATATGGATTGGTTTTTTTATTCAAAGATTATATGGCCATTAATGTATTTTTGTTTCAAATTTGTGCATTTGGGCATGTAATTAATGTAAATAATACATATCCTTGCAAAAAACTAACAAGCTTACCAAGCCTTGGAAGTTGAGGAAATTATCCTTGAAGAAAAACATGATAAAGGTAGCTAGTAGCCACATTTCACAATTAAATGATATTGATCACATATGGAATGTTGCATTGGATAATTATGAAGATGAAGGAAATGATGGACAAAAGTCCTTGGTTGGTGATGAGATTGACCATGGAGAGCATGCCATTATTCATATGTGGTGGCCAATTCCATATACGTTTAAGAAATGAAGTGTTTCAAAATCCAATGTAGCCCTTACTCTTTTATTTGGGTACAATTATAATATCTCAAGGGGCTACATGTGACTTGGGTGTTATGCTTGAATTTGTCACAAGTGCTAGGATTCATAGTTATATACTAATTGATTTAATAAAGAATGCATTGTTTAGTAATTTGGGTGCCACATGCAATATAGTTCAAAAGGCTATAAGTGGATTGCCAAACTTCAACATGGGATAATGGAATGCAATGCAATAGATGCAAACTTTGAGTGCCTTGCAAACCCTTGGCTCATTAATGCTTTACAACATGGGACAACAAGGTTCATTTCCAAACTCCATTGGTGTGAATATGGAGCAACATGGACAAAGGGCACTATGTTCTAATGTGTCCAAGTTAATGGGAGTTATGGGCACACAAACAATTGCCCAACCACCAAACACACAATATGTGGTAAGTTCCACTACAATGTTAATTGGGGAGGAATTCATTATTATTGGTTTGTCAAAAAAAATCATGTTAATATACATCACAAGGCATGAAAGGAAATAACAACCAACACATGCAAGCAAGCTATCATGCGATTCAAGCTAATGGACAAAAGCCAATTTTTGTCACTTGTGATTTGGCCAAGAAACTTAAAAGCCCTCATTGGCTTATATAGCTAAATATGTTACGTGGTTATTATAGTTGTTTAGATCCAAGTGTAAACAACATTTATGCACAACTTCATGCATTGATGAATGAAATGAAAACCACGTTAAAAAAAAAAAGTGGGAGTATCTTGGCTATGATTTATCTTGTCGAAAGTTCAAAACATAAGTGAACGTCTATTTGAAAAATAGACGAAATGCACAAAAACTTTTCAATGATGAATGTGAACCAAGGCATGATGACTATGTAAAATAACATTAGGAAAACAAGAAGCACCTTATTACTTTAGAGTCAAAACAAGGTGAAGTAGTTAGAGATCATGCGATTCAAACATTGGTTTCCACCCTAAGCCACTTTGGTTGTGGTCAAGACATGGAAGCTGTAGGCATATTGGTAAGAAAATGGGCTCAATCTTGGACTTTTTTGTTTTGTTTTAGTAAATGTTCATTGAATTGTACATCCATGCGGGGTTCTATTGGTCCCATGTTATATGTGGGGAAATGAACTACATGAAGACCTTTTACATTAGCTGAGGTGAATCTTGAGTTGGCAAAAGAGAAAGGGATTTTAAGATTCAAGATATTATCACATTGACAACATGTTAAGTCACCTTCAATGAATATGTCCTATCCTTCTCATGTTGTAACTTTAGCACATTCATTTAACCATGGGCAATAATGGTTCCAAAAAAACCAAATGTGTGGGGTTTAATAAGTTGACAAGGGTTTAGTTTGGTGCATGTCACAAATTTATTGTACAATTTATGGATAAGTAACAATTTAATGTAGGTTTGCAAGGTACCATTAAGGTGATTATTGCGGGGTTTTGGAATGTGTGTAAAAGTGTTAATTGCAACATTGTGTTAAGTTTATTGTTCACTATCAAACATGTGAGGCTTAATATGTGTAGGTTGCCTCAATTAGCAAGCCTCAAGGAATGACACCATGCACACCTAGTACAAGTGATGCCACAAATTGGCATTCAAGGCTTAGTGCACTTGAAGGGTTAGTGGCTCAAATTGCCAAAAACAATACCCCAATTATAATTGGAGAAGGTATGAATTAGTTGGAGGCTATATTTAAGGTGTCATCCATGGCAAATCAAACACCTTGTGACACTAGCACATTATAAAACGTATGGCACCTCCAAGAGTGAACTTGATAGAGACAAGGATTTCTCATGGGCACTTGGTGTTTTTCACCTCAATGTATATGAACATTTACAGTTGGATATGCCCCATGTTCAATAGCCCATGTGCATTTGACTATGCTCTAAATCAAAAATAACAATTAACTTCATATAGCCTACATTGCACATTTGATCCCTTTTCATTTGGGAAGGAATGTTTTAATAATGTTCATGTACCATATGTTGCCACTTGGTATTGAACCATGAAATAACATGTAAAATATGTGATATGTGTAAGATGTAAAAATGAGATACGAGAATGCAACACATTTTTTGAAGTTGCAAATGGCCATCCACAACTCTTGGATGACAATAAGAAGTAGGCAAGTTAGCTCTTGGTTCATTTGAGCAAGATAGAATATGGAAAATAATTAAAATTCCTATATGGGGCCTACTAGAAGACAATCTTCAAAATTTACATCTCCATATATGGGATGACATGTCACATTCAATCTCCTAGGATCAAAATAGTAACTAGGTGAACAATATGTTAGTCATTATCCTTATTGGTTTTATGATTTGTTTCATGGGTTTGTCATGCCTAGTATTTATACCTATGCAGCTTCCATATGAATTCACATGTGCATTAAAATGCAATGCCCAAGTTCAACCAACTCTCATTAACACATAGAAGGAAGGCATTACCACAATTGTTGGTATCTTGGAAAGCAAATCAAATTTGATTAGGTTGCAAGAGGATAAAGTTCCCTCAAAACAACAATGAAAATGCAAGCTCTTGAATCCCAACAGGAAGGTAAGTTAATGTTCATCAACGTGATTCTTTATTAATTGGCATAAGTGAGGTTCTTATTCATGTCTACACATCATATGTGGGTTATTTTCCTTGGATCTTCCTTTCTCTCAACATTGGTATATGTAATGACTCTACCATTTTTTAGTTGAATGGGACACAAGGTATAAACACAAGCTTTGAAGGTGCCATCCATGTATCCCTCCCTTGCAAGTTATGATATTGAGAGACACATGTACCCCATTTTTCAACTTGTCTTAGGTGACTAAAGTGTCTTTTGTGATTACTTTTTATCAACAATAGTCGCAAATACTAGTGAATTTGTGTGTGATATTAATCGAAAATAATTGAGGAACTTGATGTGTTTTTCGTATGTATCTATTTTATTAAGAGGTGTAGAAGGGAGAGTAGTTTGATATTATACAAATTATGTTGTTCTTTGACATGGTATTTTTGTAATTCTTTTAGAAAAAGGAATAAAGATGCATACCACTTGGTAGCTTCTAGAGTAGTAAGTTATTGGTTACCAAAAAAAGATATCATCTAGTACTTGGTGGCAATAAGAAGGGGGAGAATTTTGACAAGTAACTACATGCAAATTATAACGTATTGATGTAGGCGATAGGCAATGGCTATGAGTGGATACAATGTGCTATAGATGGTAAATAAGCCTCGACAAGGTAGGGTAAAAGGTTAACGGGTAATACATTGTCTCCTACCTTTACCTTATCATTACCCTTACCCAATTCGCCCAAGCCTACCTTTACCTTTACCTTTCCCTACCCCTTCAACCGGGTAATTACTCGGTAAAATGTTCGAATTGTATTCCGTGGGACATTTTTACTCAACGATCAAGGCTGGCCTCAAAGACCAGGTCGACGAATTGGTTGTGGAGCATCTGAACGACACCATTGTCAAGGATCTCTTCGTCCCACTCCTCCTGCTCCTCTTCAAGCTCTTGGACGATCGACTCCACGTTGTTGGCGCCGTCCTGTCCGAGGGCAGCTGCCGCCTGCGCTCGATTCGTTGGCACTTTGAGGATACCGGCATTCATCCATGAACGCATGCACATTGTCATGATGAACATCGACGACGACAACAACTGTCGGGTGCATGTGAATTTGTGACTGGTGGCACTGTTGACCCATTCTGATGGCGTCGACGTCGCCGACGTTCCGTGGTAGTCCATGGCCATCTGGTACTGGCCCAACATCGATTCCTTTCGAGCCGACCACCACGACAAGATGTCGATGAACCCCAATGACTGCACAAAGCCGATCGATAGATACTGGTCGACTTCGTTGCCATTGCCACCGACGTCGCGCTACAGCTAAAACATCATGGCGAAAAGCGAATTGTCGACCGCTTCCTACTTGATGCTCTGGCGAGAGCTCACCTCGGCCGAGTAGTGGCGCTGCAGCGAATTGCGAACGAGATCAATGATGAGCTTCAGCTCCGTCGGGTCGGTTGGCTTAGGGATTTGTGGGTTTAGGTACGCCACAATGATTGTTAGTTCCTGCAGCAGCTTGCTTTTATACTTTTTGAGTTTTGCCTTCATTTCGACCGCCCTCAGCTTGCCGTCGATCTCCTACAGTTGTTGCTCACTATCGTCGCAGTGCTTCAGGAGCAGAGAGACGAACATCGACACGAGGTCGAACGTCGGCTTGTGATCGGCCGCGAGGCTCTCCATGACCTGGCGCGGCGCGCGAAGGAACATCGACACGCCGTCGATGGCATGCCATTCTAGGTCAGGGAGAGCGCCCTGGCCAATGTCGGCTACGTATTGGTCCATGATGCTGTCCAAAATGACGCGCTTGCCAGAAGCGTCAGTGCACATTTCGTAAGTCGAGTTCCAGCGCGTGGGCGAGTCCTAGTGCGTCGGCTCCTTGCTAGCAAACCCGGCTGCTACGGCTTTGACGCGATACTGCTTCTGCATGATTTTGCTGCGACGGATTCTGATTAGCGCATCCCGTAGCTGCTCGATGGGCTCCTTGATGAACGTCAACACCTTGAGCACAATGAGCTTGACGGAGTAGTCGGCGCATTGGACGTGGTTGACCTTGTGTATATGCTCGAAGTCGATGAAGGTATTGACTAGTTGGAAGAGTCGTGCGACAGCAGCCATCGCGTCTGACCCATTGTCGCTGACGACGTTGAACAAGCATGTCATGACATCCTGGCCTAGGCACTTCAGGTACTCGAATAGGGCAACCCTGACATGCTTGCTGACGCTAGTCCCGCATTTGACGTCAAGGATCGTTAGGAGAATGCTCTTGTTGGTCAGAGAAGCGACGTTGACCCAGTGCGCGGTGACAACGTAGAAGCCCTTTAGGTTGCAATTCGACCAGCCGTCTAGTGTCAGGGAGATGGCGACGTCCAGGCTGCATAGAAATGTCGCTAGCAATGGCTCCAAGATGCGGTATAGCTTGACGATCCGCCGTAGGATCGTTCGAATTGACGGCAACTCGTATCCGTTTGTCAATGAGACAATGAACTTTTTGAAACGAATGTCGCCAATCGCGCGTAAGGTGATGCCACCTTCGACAATGTAGTCCACGACAACATTTTCATACTTGCGCAGAACGGGCTCTGGAAACACGGGCTTACTACTAAACGTTGACTAGAACATGACGTTGTTGGACGGGGCGGCCGACGCGGTGTTGTTGCATGTGATGCCATGCCCGCTCTTCATGTGGGTTTTCCAACCCGACGCATTGGTCGATCTGAAGTACCACTTGCAACACACCGTGCACTAGTGTTTTCCGCAATGCTCGGCGGAGTCGTCGTCCTGCCAATCCTTGACATACTCCCACGGAAACTGGTGTTTTTGGCACTTCCGCTTTTACTTGGCGACAGAATGCACGGCCACCTGCATGTCGCCGTCGTTGTCGTCGGACGCAATGATGACAACAACGTCCTTGGCGACAACCACGCTCATAATAGGATCATTGTTGCTCAACATTGTATTTTGTACCTCCCTTAGCGCCGCAGCGAAAGACCGTGGCGGGGTGGACTCCGTGGTAGACTCAGGCCTAAGTCGCAAGAACAGATAGTGACCTAAAATGCATAAGGAGATGCACTTGAATTGTTGGTGTGTAGATGATACATTCTCATGAGCTTCATGACTCCCCTTTTAATCATTCCCAGACGCAACCTCTTTACTATTGACCGAAACTTACTTCCGGCAACGTCACAAAACTTAAAAAACGCTTGCATTTCAAATTTGTACTGAGGAAAAAGTCAAAAGAGGTACCTAGTGCAGACAAACCAGAGAAAGATCAAGGATCTCATAGCCAGGTTCCACTCTTGGAACCACCACCTATTTATGTGTGACATTGCCAAGGCTTGCTCAAGAAGTGCCAAAAAAGTACTATGTGGAGGAGCCGCGACGCACAAAAACAGAACAACTGGCGCGATTCCCAACCAAAACTCACGAAATTTAGTTTAAATCATAGTTCTTCTTCTTGTCTACTGGCATCTTCACCGAAAATACAAGATATATTGTAGCAAAACACCAATGCTGACCGTGGACTCCGTGCGGACTGACGGCGGACTCTGTTAGGGCACTGGGGCCATAATAAATAATTTATCCATTTACTTGTAATTACAATTTACCGGGTAATCGAGTAATCCGTTCAGCTTTACCTTTACTCTACCCGCTACCTTACGTGTTGCCTTCCCTTCACCCTTTACCTCTAACTTTTACCATTTTACTGGGTAACAACCAATTGTCTACCTTACCTTGCCGAGCCCTAATGGTAAAAAGTGGTGGGGAAGCATTATGAGGTGTTGAAGGCGGTAGGCAGAGTCATTAAAGGGACAACAAGTGTGGTTGAGGTGGGATGGTAGTTGCAGGAGGTATGCAGACCCCATTAAGGCAACAACTAGGGGCGTTGAAGGTATTGTAAAGCTTTGGAAAGTAACTACTTTCGAATTATGGTCATTTCCCATGTTGCTTATCTCTAATTTCTTCCCTTGCCCCCTTGGATTAACCTACAAATAAGATGATAGGTCTAATATAAGACAACTCAAACCCTACCTTCTTCCTTTACTCTTTGTATGACTTCTTATTTATTACTTGAATAGTTGTAGTAAAGTAACCAAACGAGGATAATTTATTTCTATTGAGTAATAAGGTGTTGACCTTGTTCCTTCAGTTTTACCTCCTAAAGGATAATAATGATTGGAGGCCACAATTTCACCCTTTATAGCACATGTTTGGCATAACTTTCCAAAAGTCTTCAATTACAATTGGGCAATGCATAATGGTGATGATAAATATTAACAAATGGTCAATAAAACTACCATTTATAAATCAAGTGGTTTGAAGGCTTAAAAGATATGGCAAATGGGGTTGTTATTTGGTGTGATATATGAAGACATAATTTTATGTAAATAATGTGTGGTTTAGTTAATAATTATTAGGTTTTCCAAATTGATGAAACTAACAAATGCATGGAACATGGCAAAACTTTTGAAGCCATATTTTGAATATCATTACAATGTTGGGTGGCCTTAACTTTGATTTTGTTCAATCTAATTATTTGGTTCATGTAGAAACTTGTTTGGTATTTCTTTAGTCCATTAATGGAATGCATTTACATTGTAATACATGAATGTTATACATATCTATGTCACAAGGACCATTATCAGTCAATAAAGCCACAATCTTTAAGTATAGTGGTGGTAAAGATGACTAGAAAAATAAGTGAGAATTTATTCTAAGATTAATCTACAAATATTGAATTATTCACATTAAAAATAGTCTAAATAGTTCTTTTAATATGTAACAAATGACCAAGATTAGTCAATATATCACAAGACAATAAAACACAAATTGGTCAAACAAACCATTATTTAATATTAAAATACCATAGATTGCCATGATTATAGGAATGACATGTGGCATGAATAAAGACACCAAGTGATGACACGTGTTAGGAATTTGGAAAGTGATGATGATGTCAAGTGACACAACACATGGCATCACCATGGATTTGGCAAATATGATTTTATGTGATGTTGTATAAATCAATTAAATTTTGACATGTGGCACATTATGGTTCACAATATTGACGTCATGTGTCGAACCCAACACCAATCACACCTCAACATGTGACAAGTAGTAAGACTTTATTCCCAATTAAATAATGTATGAAAGTGGTGACATGTGGATTTCCATTAACAATTGTGATGATGTTACATGGTGTACATATTAGAACTACTACTATGACTAGTTAATATGTGAGTAACAAGTTTAGTGAAAAAGACAATGGTCAAAATGACCATGTCAAAATTTAACTATGATATATTAAATATATAACATTAATTTTTTAATATATCATAATATGAAATTGATTATATAATCAAAAAATATAAATACTTTGAAAATATGAATATTAAAAGCAATGAAAAAATATTATACATTATAAATAACTTTTATATTCTATTCATCATATTCAAATATATTT
>Ga0209208_10010256_pt1 | contig 12190 bp, 8 predicted proteins | sample S1TSphfallax_3_FD_187694 | JGI IMG/M metagenome (GOLD analysis project Ga0209208, IMG submission 187694) | Host-associated microbial communities from peat moss isolated from Minnesota, USA - S1T2_Fd - Sphagnum fallax MG (SPAdes) (version 2) | ecosystem: Host-associated > Plants > Peat moss >...
ACAAGGAGGATGGAGCTTTTGGCACAAGAACAGAGGGCCAAGGACAAGGCAGAGAAGCTTGATACAAGTAAGAGGAAAATTTCAAAGGTATGGTTTTCACTTGGTCACCTTACGTCGTTGCAACACTGCCGCCGTTAACAAGAGCACCTTACGTCGTTGCAACACTGCCGCCGTTAACAAGAGCACCTTATGTCGTTGCAACACTGCTACCGTCTACAGGAGCATCTAGGATTCCGCTCACGGGTTCAAAACAACAACAGAAATCATCGAAGCTCTAATGGCGCGAGCAGAGAATTATCTACATAATGACCCTCCCTTTATTAATACCTGTCTAAATTAATACAGAACCCCCGGTCCCGGCAATATTAATTTAGACAGGTTTTACTGTATATGTCACTCAATAATTCAATGTGCATCATATTCCTTAGGAAATTTTCACCCAATGTGTGCCACAAAATGTTGATTCAATGATTAATACAAAATCTTCAAAGAATAATAGGTTTCACCAAATATATATAACACAACATATATGTTAATGGAAAAATATAAGGGTAGGTTAATACAACTAGAAGTGCAACCTTTAAAATTTTGGGTTTAAAGTAATTGGGTATTTTCAACCACTTACCAAGACACCCTCAACAAATAAATTATCATTTTAGATTACATTTTAAATCATTTTAAACACATGGAGCCCATTTTTAAAATCACAACTTGAACCATATTGTGTGGCTATTAAAATAGTCCTAAACCATTTATTACCTATACTAGTGTGGCTTGTGCCATTGGCTCAAGTGTCACCACGTCCTCAACTAATTTGTCCTTCCAAAACCTTGTTTTTTGGAATTTACTTGAATTTTCAGCGGTAGAAATCACTTTTAAATCAATATTTCCCACATTCTAAATCCAAATCTTACCAAATAAATTCCATTAAATCGTGGTCATCAAGATCTTTCCAACAACACCAAAGACACATTCAAATTCTTTGAAAATTTTCAGCCATGGTTTAATTTAATTTTCAGTGAAGAAATCATTCAATATTCAAGAACTTTTACACCACAAATCCAAATGCCATGAAACCAAGCCCATGTAAAACAAAACAAAACAAATAAACTACCTTGCTTCATAGATAGATTCTTAAATTCCCAAAAGATTTGAATTGTTATGGGGGACAATAGTAGAATGCAATTTGAAATATAGTAACATTATTGGGTGTTTATATCTTAAAGTCACCTTAACAAAAATTGTCATATGTTCACAAAAGGTGAGATGTTCCACCACATTAAGATGCCTACTATCTTTTTTTTATCACTTTCCATTCACATCAAGAAAGAGGCATCACCATCATTTTCATACTTTTGCATCATCACCTCGTCATTAAACACTTTCAAATCATTTTATTTTACACTCATACATAGTTTTTTTTTAATGTATTGGGATGTCATGTTACAAGTTTTCTCATGCCAACTTTGCAATTTTTGTAAAGCCCATGGAGAGGGTAAGCAAGTTTTACAAAATTTGTAAATCCCACTTCATATCTTGTTTGACACCACCACATAGTTGTGGTTTTTACACATTATAAAACTTGCAACCCTAGGTTTTACCTCCCACTTTACATGTCAATTTCTTGTACTTCACCATAGTCCTCAATCTCACAATGTTATTACATTCTAAACATTATTATAATTCCTTATTTCCTCTACATTCTTTTTCTATGGTAGTTCTTTGCCATTGTTTACAAATGGTGAATTGGATGCAATTTTCTTAATCCTCTTCATACTCCTCCATTTAACATAACCAAGAAATCTCCATGTATTATATTTATACATCTAGACCCCAAACCTCCACACTCTAAAAAAAAATTTTAAAAAAATATTAAGAACAAGTCGACATAAAAAAATCCAAAGACATTTTCACAAAACCTACCTCAGAACAAGATTTTTTTTTAAACTCTAAATTTATCGCTATGCCTCTACACCTTATAGCTCCTAGCAATACCTAGTGAAAAAATTCTTCCAAATGTGGGACCACATGGTGCCCTACTATATTTCTTAATGGGAATGAACGTACTAAACATTTCAAGAAGTGGGTCAAATGGTAGCTTTCATTGTAGAATTCTTTTGTTGTTGGCCAACGATCATTTGTGCGACATTCATTCTCTAGCATTTGTTTTTAAACTACAATCATGCACACATTCTATAATAGTAATTCAAATTGACACAATAAAATGTGTAGGGTAAACCCCTTAATATTGGGCTATATCATAATAACAATTTACATGAGGCGCATTAAATTGCAATAAAGTTCACTACCAAGGGCTTTATCAAATATAAAAGTGTAGTTCCTTTTTTTCTTTTTCATGATACCTATTGGATATCAAGGGGTTCTTTTATATAAAAGAAGGTGTTTCAAAAAATGGAACACTTGCTCCAACAAGTGTTGTGTTTTTTGAAACACCCTCCAAACAAAAAAATGAAATTACATTGGTTAACATACCTTCTACATACACTAAAAAAAGACAAAGTTTTTACAAAAATGAATAAAAAGGTGGGATTTGATGTTGATGTTATTATATCATTTGAATTATCATGATTGAGTTTTCAAAATCACTAATATTGAAGGCTCCATGTTAATATTTAAACCAACCCTATAGTTGCAATGCAAAATATTAGACAATACAAAGATTTCAAACATTATGAAAAGGATGTAAATTGCACACAAAAAAGGAATAATGTAAAACTATGTAATTAATTGTAACACAATTTGAAATTTCCATAATTCAGGATTTTGCTACTTTTAGAATCACATTGTGATTTTACTTAGTGTATTTGGAGATATGTTTTACAAAATGTAAAATTTCATGGGGCATTTTGGAAAATGAAACATTAATACACACATGCATTTTTTTTCTTTGAAATGCGTCACATCATTTTTTCCCTCATGCAACACATGGTGGGTACCCTCTAGATACCCACCAAATATCATAAGTAATTTTCCAAAATAAAAAATAAAAAAGTCAATTTTTATGTTTAATAACACCTTGGGGGTGAGGGAGTTCTTAGAGTAAACACCCTTCAACTCCCTAGAGGTGGAATTAAAGGGTGTTTATTCCTAGAACTCCCCGCTCTTCATGCGTTACCACACACATAAAAACATGGTCCAATTTAATTACATTAAATTATGTGGGTGTTTCAACCAAAAAAATCCCTTTTGACATCACAAGAGTTAATTTCACACTTACATGAAATTATTGTTTTTCATCCTTTCCTACAAGAGATTTTGTTTTTCCATCCACTAATGTGGGGCTTTTTTATTTTTCATCATGCTCCTTTCTAAAAGTATTTTCAAGGTTGAAAACCCTTTAAGGTGTACCAACTAGTATGAAAAAACATATTCCTTACTATAGTTTTTTTTTTCTTTACATTTTAATCCCCATCAAAATTAATGAGTCAAAAAGTGTCAAATATTTCATAAATACCATTTTTTTTACCATTACAATTATAAATTCCATCATAATAATCAATAAATGTGTTTTTACATGCTTAAAAAAACAAAGTAATTTTTTTTAAAAATGCGACATTATGAATGTCACAATCGTAGCCTTAGGCTTGCAACTAAGGCTAGGGCTTGCGAAGTTGCGGGCCAAAAATGAAGTTGGGAATCACATTTCATGCTCCCAGTAGTTTGGGAGAGTGTGAGAGAATGAATGGGAGTGAATTCCCACTTGGGGAGTTGAAGTCTTGATGGACTTCTGAATTTTCAGAAGTTGATTGCATGGGTCAAAACCCATTAGATTGAGGAGTTTTTTATATTATGAGAAAACTTTTGGACCATAGATGTTTAAAATGGGCTCACATGACCCATTTGGGTTCTTGAAACATAATTTATGGCCAAAAGAAGGGTTGAGAGTCAAATTGGCAATTTGACTCCCGACCACTAAAAGTCAAAAATCGCCCTAATTTTCTTGTGTGTAGGTGGCGTGCCACATACGATTGGAAAGCTCTCAACAAGGGATACAACTTTGCTTCAAACTTCATTTCAATCATAGGTCTGCACACAAAATTATGGGTGTCCAAAATGGCAAGAGTCCCAATTTTGGGAATTTCAAGACTCCCACTTGAGAGTCCTAGGAGAAAATGACATTTGGGTGTCGGCCTCGTGGCCATAAATAGATAATATTATAAAAGGGAAGGTGATGACTTCCCCCAAGTCCGGGTCGTGGTGAGTCTTATGAGTTTGTGTTTGTCTATGGCTCGTCCGTGCACCAAAGTGTTCAAATTACGCATTAACCAACTTGTTGTTTGGTTTGTGCATGTCTGTGTGGATAATTGATTTGCTTTTCAATCTTCATAGTCCCCATCCCGGAACTCCAACATGCCCCTCTACCCCCGAAGTGCTACGAGCCATGGAGCGCACCCCAATTCCTTTTCCTTCCATTGTCTTCACTTTTGGACTTGTGATTGAATCCATCCAAGAGCTTGGGGTGTGTCAATGAAAGGATTTTGATACACGCCTTAAAGAATTTGAACTCTAAAGTGTTTCAATCATCATGTGATGTAAATATCACAAATTAAGGTTTTACAAAAAAAACAATAATCCCTTAGTTCCCACCTTGGGATTTTTTATTTTTAAAAAACCCCAATCCTAGGGCTTTACCCTACACATAAAGTGATCCTAGAAAAATTTTAATGGATTTGGAAGGCACTTTATATATATGAACTTTCCTTTTTTAAATCATTTCCACTAATGAATTGTGTCATTCAAATGGATAAGAAATGCAAGTATAATAATGTGAAAATTAATTTTGGCACCACACATTTGTGTAGGATACTACATTTATATTTGGGGCAATACCAACAAAATGGGTTCTTTCAACTAATGAGTCACAATAATTGGCCAAAGTGCCATGATCTAAATGGTGTTTCAATACAATATTGTCCAAAGCTCTTATTTATGGATGGGTTGTAGGAACATTTAACCAATACTTTTTTTTTGGGTAAATGTAGAACAAATAGTGGTACCATCCCATCTAATGGAGGTGTTCACAGAGTGGGAAGGATATTATACCTTACTTATAGGTGTAATATGCTTTTGACTTTAAAAATGTATTTGTAAAAACCCTCCCTTTCTACACCTTGTGATCTTTATATGGTAATGTTATTCATGTTTTACAATGGGTAAAACCCCACCAATAGGAGACATTCTCAAACGTAAGAATGAACTTCCTTCATCCTAGGCCTTTTATTTTAAAAATGCCTTTACATTTATGTTTATTATTTAGGACAAGAACCCTATGTGCATAGTTAGGAGCATAAAATAAGTATGTATAAGTTTCATTTTGGTCATAAATAGCAAATGTAAGATCTATTTTACTTTGATTGTTTGGTTATTTATGTATATGTACCCTTATAATATGGCTTGCATGCTACTTTGCATCGCGTAAGGTTCTTGAAGCAAGGTACATTCCCAAAATGTGGGGTAATTGATTATCACCTTGTTTTAAACCCTAAATTTTGGTAATGACCCCACATGTAATTTTCATTTTTAAAAAAATCTTGTAAAGAGATTTTTTCACTTATAAAATTGGTCTAAACCTATTTTAAAGGTTTACAAAACATGAGCTTCAATAAATGCGAATACCAAATTATTGAATGTGTTGCATAACATGCCACCAAAGATAGATTCCATGTCCTAACAAGTTTTTCAGCAATCTTTTTAAGGTGAGCTTAAGGGCACACTAGGACTCAATATCCACCTTGGGCAACCAATTATCTTGTGTTTAAGGTAGGAAAATTACAAGGGGAACCTATAGGAATAATACAAAACTAACCCATTGTAGAATTGGCAACATGGTTAGAAGTGGCAATAGGGATGGAATTCGTTTCCATATTAGGTCATAAGGGAGCTTAAATAGGCCTTCCCATCCTTTACCGTGAAAGTTTGTTTTGTAAATTTGAATATAATAATTCAAAAAAAAAATCAATAAAATGTCCATCAATGAACAATATGATGGGAAAACCTCTCCCATGTCCATGTCACAAAGTTCTAAAGCAATGAACCTTAGGCTACCACACTTGTTCCCAAGCCCTTCAATTAGTTTGACAAATTCAAAACCAATTATTTCATACACATAATCAGTTTTGGTGCCTTCATCTACAAGTTCCATTCTTGGTTTCACCAATTTCCACATATGATGCAAATCAAATATGGGGGAACATTATGCACAAGTGTAAGCATAATAAAATGGACACCAACTTTTTTGGATAAAGTTGGATGCAAGTATATTGAAAGTAACAACAAAACCAATCATAAATTACTACATGCTTAATTTTTTAAATAAATGATTAAAAAATCATTATTCATGACATGAGCATAACATTCATATTAAAATTTTGTCACATATAATAAATTATAAAGAAATTTTTTAGAAGTTTTCATAAATATCCTCAAAAAATAAGTTACAATTTTTTTGGAAATTTTTAGAAAGATCCATGAAGAATATGTTTGGAAGTTTTAGAAGTTTTTAGGATATATGTAATTAGTAAAAGTTTATAATTTTTTTTAAAAAGATGTAGTTTTTTAAAAAGTAATATTTAATAAATTTTCTTAGAAAACATGGTTGATTGAATCTTCTAAAAAACGTAGGCAATGAAAGTTTCTAATTAGAAGGCTATTCGTCATAAACTTATTTTTAAAAATGTTGAGGAATTTTTTATAAGGTTGATATTCTAAAAGGTTCCATTTGGTAATATAAAAGAGGTCTTGAAGGTATAACCCCTCAATTTTGGCAAGGCAAGTTGTGACCTTTATATTCATAATCCATTTCATGTTTAACTTGCATCATGTCTTATTCAAGTACTGAAATCATGTAATTTTTGTTCATTATCTAGTTATTTGTTTGTTAAGTTTTTTCCAAGTTGTGTTTTTGTTTTGTCTTTGAAAAGGTCCAAACCTTTAACCATTGCACAATTTTTTCAACAAGTGATAATTTTGTCATCACATCGATATGAACATTTATTCCCATTGTACCTATGTGGTTTAACCTACCTACCTTAAGGACATGGTTACCTTAAACTACTTTAAAATATTCTAGGTTACTTTAGGTTGCTTTTAGGTCATTTAAAATTTTATTTAAGTTGTTATAAACTAGGCTACCCTATGTTATATATATTTTTTAAATACACTAAACCATTCCAAGTTATTAAACCTTATATTTGTTTTGGTTATTTTAGGTTATTCTAAGAAAATTAACCCTAAGCCATTTTTGGCTATTATAGGCTAATTAAACCTAGGATATTTCAGGGTTTCTAATTCAAAACTATTTTAAATTATTATCATTTATTTAAAAATATTTTACCCTAGGTTTTTAAATGTATTATTAACTATTCTACCCTAGGTTATTTTTTATATTCTACCTTAAAGTATTTTTGTTTATTTTAGGTCATTCTATTTTAAGTTATTTCACTTTAAATTATTATAGGATATTTCACTATAGGTTAGTTTAGCCTATTCCATTATGGGCTATTATATGTTATTATGTACATTTATGTTATTATAACCTATTCAAATCTTTTCAAATAACTTTGAATAACCTAAAGTAAAATAATATAGGATAACTTAAGGTATATAATTTACAATATGTTATAATAGCCTAGGATTTAGGTATATAACTAAGGCCTAACAAGCAGACTAGTTAGTCAAATTAGTATGATCAATTTGACTAAGAATATATTGTTTAATATGTTTTATTTGACTAAACAATGGTCATATTAATAAACCTTTTTTTTTTGTCCTTTTTTATTAGATGTACAACATGACACTTGATAAAAAAGTCATTTTACTCAAAATAATCAATCGAAAAATCATGTGTCTTTCATGCACCATGTTTATAATCAAAGTGAACATCCACATTAGTCAATGCAAAACATTTTTGTCAAATTGAACCATGTTCAAAGCTATGATTTCTTATAATGATTATGCATTTATTTTCAATTTTTAATTTTAAAAGTAGTTTCAAAATAAATCTTTAAAAAATATAAGTAATTTTTACAGTTTACTTTTTCAAACGTGAGTTTTTGTGAAATATGAATGAAATAGGTTCTAACAAATATAAAATAAAATAAAATGTGGAACCAAAAATTTAAAATATAATTGTCTTTATATCCTAATTGAATGTATATCGATTACATTGAGTTATATTTTGCGTTAAATTACCAACAAACCCAAATTTTTCAATTTTTGGAAATCTATGTTTCAATTATTTTTAGGTTTTTTTAGTTTAGTTTTTTTCTTTTTGCAAGTAAACATCCATTAACTTAATACAAGTTTACATTTTTCTATTGTTCCTCAAACCATTTTGATGTTACTTCATGTTTGTATACACATTATATTCAATACAAATAAATATTCACTTTTCTATAACCTTTACCATGTTTATACCATGTGACATGAATCAATGATGGGAACATTAATTATGTTATGGAACAACCTTTGGTAGAAGCCATCACCACCTATAGATGGTCTATTAAACTCAATGCCTTTTAAGGTGAATGTGCATGTTAAGCTCAATCAGAGTACAAATTACATTGGAACCCCTAATCAAAAGGGACCACAAAGGGCAAAAAAATAGGAATTTTGAACATATATTTATTTTGCATATGTTGGTATTTTTTCCCACCTCAAAAACATTTAAAGGCCTTTAAGTAAAGATAAAACACTTTGACTTGTCAATTTTGTATTAAATTTTTAAATTTTTTTTGTTAATTCACCTAGGTAATTGCTAAAAGGTCAAAGGTTATCAAACATACATTCCTTTACATCCATAACCTATTCAATAGGCGGATTTGGATCATTTTCATCCATACTCAAAATGGACCTAGATCACTTTTCATCTGCACATAGAAATCATACACACATTTTAATATGCAATGTAATAAATTGAGCATAGAAATATAACCAAGAAAAAACACATCAATAAATCATTTCCTAATTAAAGTTGGCTATGGGTACTATAAACAACCAACTTAAATAATAAAAAATATTAATTAATACAATTGGTTTGTATTCATTTAGTTTTTTCCAATAAATTTATTTATTTATTTATGATTCATAACACTAAACACAAACTAATTCCAAACCCAATATCAAATAATTACATATGTTTAGTCACTTTTTCTTTTTACTTGAATTTTCAATAAACATGCAAAACATGTAACCTTGTGTTTTGAATATTATTTTCAAAGTTTGAATCTAATATAGTTTTTTGAACATAGGGTGTCATTTGGTTGCTAACAAGTAGGAAATATTCTTGCAAGTTCAACATGAATCAAATTACATGTTGGAGATAAAGCAATAAAATATTTCAAAGGCTTGTGGCAAGAGGTTTCAACCAAGGTATAAAGTGGATTACATGTAATGGAACTTTACATTAATGACAAAACTTGCCACCTTATGTTGTGTATCCTTGCATTTGGTGCAATGGAGAATATGGATGTCCAAGAAATGAATGTGAAGACGATGATTTTAAAAGGAATGCTAGAAAAAGAAATTTACATAGAAAAACATGAATGATTCACACAACAACAAATTGAGCATCTTGCACAAAAATATTTCACATGTCTTTATATGGTTTAAAACAATTTCAAATGCAAGGAATAAAAAAGTTGAATTATTTTATAAATTTATTGAATTAATGAGGAATGACACATATTGTTGTGTACTTATGTGTCACAAATGGGAGATGTGAAATTTTTCTTCATTATTTGCACATTGTGCAAATTATATTATCATGTCTTGATGTTGAATGACCAACCAAATTCATGCAAATCAAGGGAAAGTTTGTGACAACATTTGAAATGAAAGACTTAAGATATTAATCACATTCTTATTAGGCCTAAATGTTGAAATCAATAAATACATTATATAATTCATTTCAAACAATGCAAGTACTTCAATAAGATTCTTACAAAATTTTAATGGAAAACAAAAAAAAGAAAAGAAATGTCTTTGATTAAATGATAAAAACTAAAGAAAATTTGGGTGAATACAACCATTGAGGATGATCATTGAGTTGTTTATTCAAGGGTTATGGGATATGTGATGTACATTGTTTTGTGTAGACAACCAAAATTGGTATACCCTATAGATGTTTTAAAGGTTTGGCATATTCCGTAAGTCAACATTTTTTGTGGTAATTTTTGGTAGAAATTTTTTTTTGACAAAAATTATATTTGTCATCCATTTTTCATGTCAACTTAATACTAAGGGCTCCATGTCACTTCATGATTTTGACAATGTTTGGCAGCTAGTCATTAATAGGCATTAAATATTAGGTACTAGGAATTGTGTGATCATTAATTCATTAGTGAGTGGTCATTAAAACCCTAATTGTTAGTGGTCGAACAAAATGTCAATGACCAAATATTCAAAGCCCAAAACCTTAAACTCTAACAACCATCTAAGGTTCGCGTTTTGTAGCTTGTCAACGTTGATTCCCAAGTCCTGACTCTCAATGTTTTTTCTTTTTCATCTCGTGCTACTCAATGTTAACATCTACAACTTGCAACTTGCAACTTGCAACATTCAAGATTCATCGCTCAATGATGAACATTTAAATCGTCTATAATACATTGGGTATGAGGGTCATTGATGAACACCAAACAAAGATTTGAGAGGTCTTCATCTTGATTATTGGATATGCACATTGCAAGTTTGCAAAGGCTTAAAATTGATTTGTTACATTGATCTACCATCTACGTGAAATGGCAAGTGGCATAATCGAACAATGTGGATTTCTTGAATTAATTACTATTGGCATGAATGAGTTTTTTTTTCTTTATGTTTTATTCTTGTGTGCATTATGCACTCAACACTAAACTAGTGAGCCTTCCATGCCTGTGTTTCAATAAAAAAAATTCAAATTGGTCTAAAATTTTAATTGAAGGTTGTGTGTGTGATTGTCATTCTAGAATATATATGTGATTTTGTCACTTTGGAATTTGTGTGTGATTCTATCACTTTTGAATCTATGTGCAATTTTGTCACTTTTTGTGTTAATTCACGAGTGCTTACATAATTGAAATTTATTGATCCAAGTCCAAAGTTTAAACTCCCTCTTCTTTAAAATCTAAATGGCATTGAAATTGAAACCTTCAAACTCAATTTCAAGTTCAATTTTTTTTGGTGAAAGAACAATCATTATTTTAAATTCACAACATGAAGAGGTAGAATATACTACACATGGAAAGAAGCATAATGCTTGCAACCTTGAACACATACTTGATCATGTTATTCTTAATATCCAAAATGACCTAGAATTTTTTTGCTTTTGTCCCTTCAAACTTATAATATGAGCCCTAATGATATTATTCTTGAAACAATAGATGATTTAGAAAGTCTAACTACAAAGGAACCAAAAAAATCCATAGCGAATGTAGTGAGGAAGTTCCAAGATGTTTGGTTTGTGAAAATGCCAGGGGTTGAAACTATTTTTGATGCAAATGGAAATTTGTCAATTGTGAGATGTAAAGTCTACACTAAAATAGAGAGAAAATAGAAGCTACTAATCCCAAAGTGGGATTCACTTGAAAAACATGCAAGGAAAAAAAAGAATGAAGAAGAGGTTAAGGTTGTGGATGTCAAGTGTGCATATGCCAAAAATGAAACAAAACTTTTTTCAATGAATCGTCCTTCTATTCTAAAGTTCAAAATGGATTTGAAAGAGAAAACAAGAGGAAGGTGATTCAATTTGCTTCTATATTCATGCTTCTTGTTGAAGGAAGACCCATGACTAATTACAAAGATTTATGGCCTTTATATCATGAGTTTTTAAAGCTGAAAAACACTTTCAATAAACATTGGAGTGATTTTTTCAAGTTAGGAGATTATGGAACATCTCCATAATCAAGTTTTTTCGTCCATTACAGTTAACTATCCATGGGGCCAGGTTTGTGGCCTTAACATATTACTTTGGATAGTCAAAGTTGGATTTTTTGTTCATGGATATTATGTCCAAGACTAGTGTCACATTCCTATTTTGCTCGTAGTTGACCATGTTGTGAAAGGATCCATTGCACAAAACTTGATTGAAGTCATCATGGACATTTTCATGGCTATTGGTGGTTTAATATAAGTTGAGGTATCTAAAAGCTTATTCTGCTTTGGTGCAAACTGTGTGAATACCTTTCAAGGTGTT
>Ga0209208_10010257_pt1 | contig 12190 bp, 11 predicted proteins | sample S1TSphfallax_3_FD_187694 | JGI IMG/M metagenome (GOLD analysis project Ga0209208, IMG submission 187694) | Host-associated microbial communities from peat moss isolated from Minnesota, USA - S1T2_Fd - Sphagnum fallax MG (SPAdes) (version 2) | ecosystem: Host-associated > Plants > Peat moss >...
TTGAAGTCACAATGTTGGCAACATTTTTAGAATTTGCACCAAATGGTTTTCCTTAGTTTATTATTTGGGCACACCTTCCAAACCTAACCATGTCATTAATAGGGCTAATTATGATTGATCTGATTAAGAGATTGTTTTAAGTACCAAAAAAGTGCTTTAACATGCAAAAAATAGGTGTTCATTTTAGGTGATTGACACTTTAAGGTTTAGTTACCTTAGTTAAAATGGTTTTTTTGAGCTCAATCACAAGTCCCTAAGCTCAAATTATGAGTAGCCTAAGCATGGATCTGACAATTGAACATTGTGTATTAAGTATCATGTTGTTCTTCATGGTCGTTTTTTTCCTTTTCTTTGTTTTTCAGATTTTTTTGTGCATATTGAACAATTGAAGAATTTTTCCAAAACATTAACAAAATTCATCAAATTTAAGTTTTCAAAAACTTCCCTATTTCTTTTCTTGAAAGAGGACAAAAGTTGTTGAAGGTTTTTGTTGATTTGTGCACACACCATTTTAGCTGTGCATAAACAATGCCATCAAACACAAAGTGGCAGCTAGTAACCACACTCATCAGGAAAGCAAAATTAAACTTATGGCCAACAGCAAGCAAGCATGTTGTGCAAAAAATGCACTCACTCATGGATGACAAATGAGCATGTAGCAAGGGTTTTCTTCTTCAAATTTGTGAGATCAAAATTTTGGCAAATATTTCCAAAATTATAGCAAAATTAGTTGAATTTACACTGGACAGACAAAATTTTCCAGAATTTCCCAATCTCATGATGAAAAACCAACAAAATATGTCAAAAATAAAATCAAAGCTCAAAGCAATTGGGACACTCAGTCCTTGCATTTTACTGGCAGTCAAGTGATTCCGAAACTTGGGAAGACCATTTCTTTGGTTGGAGGCTGCACCTCTCCCTGTTTGGGGATGGCATATAATGGCACCTGATCATACTTCTCTGTTGCCAAGACACATGGGCAATGACCTAACTTGTCAGATGATGGTGTGCGAATCAGCATCCTGGGCATAAAATCCTCAAGGAAAAACATTCATCTCTTCACCACATATTGACATGGGCACTCAAATGGCCAGCACAAGCAGGCAGAATTTTACTTTTGCTTGAAATACCTGAGCCAGTGAGAATATTCTTCAAGATTCATGTTTACCCTCTGTTCAGTCCCTCACAAATTTCTGAAAAGAATTTCGCAAAGAAGATACAAGTTCAAACTTCAAACCATCAAATTACATGCAACAGATAAAAGTGACAAGAGTTTCAGTCCATGACATCAAAAGTTTGAAATGGGCTTTGTGATGATCTCCACAAAGCTTGAGTAGTGGTCAAAGAGAAATGGAACAACTTCAATGCACGTTCTGGGGCATTCAATCAGTTCAGAGCACATGTATTAAGACAGGAGAACCTGAACAAAGAAGGTGGAGGCAGGCTCCAACCACATAGCCTTTTGCTTCAGGCACTCCCTGACACTGGCTGTCATGATCCAGAAAACCAAAGAGCTTCACTAGCAATTAGGTCTGAAGCTCCCAAACCTGCATGTGTAAGGATAAATATACAACTTGGACCACTTCAAATCAACCCCGATCTTTTTCTTCACCTTCCATCTTGCCTTGACATGTCATTGCCCTCTGTCTTCAGGAGCTTGTATCCAAAACAGATGGTGTCCCAAGACCCTACATTTCTCAAACAGCACATGAATCAGCTACCATGGCATCCTCAGGACAGACTGGGATTGTACCACAATAACTGATCAAACTATGGCAGTTGACACTTCCACCCATTTGACTGCAATGACAGCCCAGAAACTGAGCTTAACTGAACTTAAGATGTAAGATTGCAGGACTGAGCAGAGTCCCTAGGGGTCAGGCTCATGATCAGCAACTAAGAGATCTGTACACCAGAGGACTATAACAGAGATTGGCGATAGCAGTCCAGGCCATGCTCCCTGCTAGCAATTTGAAGCTTGCGCATGGCTGCTGTCTCCAGCTGTCGAACTCTCTCTCGGGACACACCATACCTGCAAGAAGAATAGGCCATCATCACACACTTGTCTCCCAGTCCCATATTCTAAAATAATTTATATTTTTGCCCATTATTCCTCAGGTGAGTTCTGATCTCTTGGGAGCAAGACAATGTACTTGTTAGACTTGGCCACCACAGCTAGATAGGCAGAATATGGAGACTAGCCTGTGACTGATGCTTTCAAGGGACATGGGGTTCCCATCTTGGCAACCCACTCCATAGTGCAAACGTACAATGTCGCGCTCCCTTGGTCCTAACTCAGAATTGAGCAGTCTATCCACATCAACCTGCCCTTCCACATAAATACCCCCTCCAGTCTTACAAATCCCATCTTTGACATCAAAGAGGACAAAGAATGACTAGACCATTTGTGAGACTTCATATGACAATAGGGCTAAAAAGTTCTACCCAAACCTCGAAATCAAAGAGAACTACAAAGGATATGCAACCACAGAACACAAGAGCAGAGCTGTAGCTTCCCAAGGTCTATACGAGGGGAGTACATGTGGAACCATCAAAAGTTATGGAAAATATTTATTAAACTGCATAGAAAACTCCATAATAACACTTTGAAGGTAACCATTAAATAGTATAGAACAAACTGACACACATTATGCACTGTGAGATTGTTAGATACCAATGCAAGTACCCAGATGGTGCTGAAGGACATACCTTCATCATCATCTTTTCAACAACCTTCCATGGCTGACTGCGTCCATCTTGGTCTCCCACCAACTGTCATGTATGGATACACAACAAACTTTTGAGTCTCTTAAATGACAGGTGAATGCTCACAACTAGAAAGTGCTTGAAGCCATTAGTGTTACCATTTGGTTCCATATTTCACCTGTGACAAAAAGATCATTGCTTTCATGTTCAATCTATCCCAGGCCTCCACCTAGGGTGTAATTTATCTAATGTTAGACTGAGTAAGATCCTTGACCTCATCTGGATCCTACAACACCTTGGATTATCTTCACCTAGACAAGCCAAATCAAGCAAGAAATAGAACATAAACTACAAGAAGCATTTTGATTCCTATTCCAAATTTTGGGGTCTAATCCATTGCTAAGTTCTGCCAGTCAGACTAAGAGACCACAAAGCTAAAGAAGTCTGAAAGGGATGTCCTATTCTGATTGTTGAAGATACCTATCAGTCGCTAATGCAGTGAAGAGATAGCAGCTCTGCTTAAAGTACTTACACCATGCAGTGTCTCTCCATCTCCCCTTTGGAGGGTGTTGCGTCCCATTTCCATGTCCAGAGACAACAGTTTCTTAGTCACCTGCAAGCCAGTCCACTTCTCAACATACACATGCCTGATGCACAAATACAGGAAATGCTAAAACTCTCTCTACAGCTTAATCCAGTGGGTTAAAAAATCGTCAACAGGCTGTGAACAACAGATACTGTCATGATAAATAGACTGCTGCTTGCATCTCATAATAAAAAGTTCTCCCACACCTTCAAGAGGCTGTTGCTATCTCCAAGCAAGACAACACAATCTCAGTGAGCTTGGAAAAGATGAGATACCTTGAGGGCATTCTTGACCTTGGTGCCAGAGAGACTAGTTGCTTCTGAGAGGTCCTGTTATCGCAAAGCACTTTTTGTTAAAAATTGCCTTAGGTTCAAATGTAATCTAATCGAGAGAGCAGCTCAAGAGATTATAAAAGAAACAAAACACATCATTCTCACCTGAATAGAGGCCCTGGAGCCTTCAGCTAACAGCTTTGACTTGGCCTTTCTGATACGGCCTAGAGTGTCATGTACATGGACAGGCACTCTTACTGTCCTAGAGTGGTCAGCTATTGCTCTTGTTACCCCCTGCTTGTCAGTGAATGAAAAACTGTAAGTGACATACAGTACTCAGAGACATGGCTCATTACCAAACCAAGCTATAATTGCAGAGATGGCAAGCACCTGATGATTCTTTTTTGAAGCAAGGTGAGAAAGTCAGATTGTCGTCATAAAACATTCCATCATAAATCAGTAAGCATCCTTTCCAACCATTGGACATCAGATCTTCATGCTTAATTTCTATTTCATATGATGATAATGACTCAGCAGTCCTGTATCGTCAGGTCAAACTATACACAGTTTCAGGAGCAATTATGAAAGATCTACACAGACTTAGAACACAATCATATACTCCAACTTAGTCTCATGTTAAACACATTGTATTCTGCAGCACTGCAGGCACTTTTTTCATCAACAAGTACTCCCAAAATATTTACCCTACAACAGTGGCTAAATTTATTTCTGAGCAAATAAGGCTCCAAATTAGGCCAATGAATCACCTGACGAATCCACCAATGGACATAAGTGGAAAGCTTGTAGCCTCTGGTGTGATCAAACTTCTCCACCCCCCTAAGAAGTCCAATGGAGCCCTCCTGTAACAAATTGCCAAAGAAACCACAATCACATCCTCCAGCCTCAAAAAATATACTGTAACTAGAATGAAATACCGTTTTTGGAACAGACATTTACTTTGGCAAGCAGTCAAGATGTAAATCATAAACCATAACAAGGACAAGCATGCCCCATTCACTTTTGTGGAAATGGACAGGAAAAGAAAATCTCATTCTCATCAGGAAAAAGATTCATGCAGATGGATCAACAAAACCCTTAAAATCTCTATGAAATCTCCACAACAACCATTTGAAGTTAACATGACAGTGAGTGCACTCATAACCTTATGAGAGTTGCTCACACAGTGTCAGACCATCACCTTCGTCACAAATAGCAGTGACACACTGCAATGACTACCCACTGACTTCATCCACTCCAAACAGTGGGAGTAGAGAAATATATTATAAGCAAAAGTGAAGGCAAACCATTACACAAAATCTGCATCCTGAGTTTCTGTTGCATTTCCAGAAACAACAGGAAAACTCAGTCATGATTTTGCTAATGCTTAGTTTGCTGATTTGCCGACTTACAAATGTAATGATGCTTTACAAGGACTTGAGATTAAAATAAACAGCAAGCCACAACATTATAGCAGGCTTTATAATTCTGGTGAATCCTATTCAACCCTGAACCCTTAAACCCTATGCTCCTTTCATTTTGTGTTACAGATTTGTGTTACTATCAAATCTCTGAACCTGGGTCCGAACACCTATCATGGTAATAAACCATATTGTTAATGACATGACATAAAACTTCTAACCCTGCATGCACACTCTCAAACCATATGGCTGCACTATATGAGTGAAAGTTTGGTGTTCCATCGCCAAAAGTACCCACTCAACAGATAAACAAAAAACTGTGAACAGAGTCTTGTAGCTCTCATACTAACCTGAATTAGGTCTGCCATTTCAAGTCCATAGCTATGGTAGCGCTTTGCAACTGACACTACAAGTCGCAGATTTGCCATAACCATTTTGTCTCTTGCAAACTCTGCTTCCTCCAGCTTCCTCACCAACTCACCTATAGGCATGTGCAAATATTCTGCCCACTCCTTCTTTGAAGGCTCATAGCCCAGCTCCACTGCAAGTCTGCAATCGGCAAATGAGTTTGTCAATCAAGAGTTATGTAGGAAAGTATTTCTCTGCATTGATATGCCTTTTAACTAACATCTGGAGCAGCAAATTCATATTATTTAGATAAGTTTACAACAAAAAGTTACTTTCATTTGAAAGCCATTAGAGTAGATGTACTTGTAGAAGATACTTCTCCTGTACCAGAAGTTGAGGGGATGGATAACAGCAGCCCAAAGACTCGACCTTCAAGTGAGAATGGACTAATCCAGACAACTAGTAATCACACTGCATTGAACAAAGGACACTGACCAGATCCCAGAAATTACTGACTCTGAAAACTACCACTACACAGCAGCTGATCACATTGAGAGCAGCTCATAGTGTTGCCAAGGGCATTCAATTGGAATCTTCTTTGTGTCCAATTCCACCTCACTATTCTATACATCCCTGAAGGACCAGGGAATAATCCTTCCATCAGACATGATCTCTAACAAGACCTGAAGCCCTTGCCTTTATCTTCCAATATGTGTAAAAGAAGAGCTATAAGAATGGATAGATCTCTGTCATACCTCAACTTGGGAGATTCTAGAGACCAGTCTGACATAATCAGAACTCAATCAACACATTTAACACATTTTTTCTCCTTGCAACTAATGAGATCAACAGTCAGAAATGGTAAACAAACTTCAAAAAGCACCTTTTCCGGCTGTCTCTGAGTTTCAAACCAATTTGCATCTTCTTAGAGAGCACAATTTCTTCATTCCTAGTGAGCATATCAATCTTTGTGATGTCCCTCATGTATGTGGTTAGATAATCTTGCAGGGCCTCAGGCTTGACATGCTTCACCCTTCCTCCCTTCTCGTACTTCTTCAGTGGCCAAATCATGAGAACCTCAGGTGGCGTTGGTGGCCCACTTGTTGCCAGACGTTGCTTCCTTGCCTCCAAACGTCGACTGCGTGCTGATGGCCATCCTGAGCTCACTACTGCTGGTTCCTTCACACTCAGACTAGCTTCAGAACCTGGAGAAGATTCTTCTTCTTCTTCAATTGCCTTCTTCACTTTAAGCTTCGGTTTCCTCCTCTGCTTGAGCTGGCTTATAGTTTCATTTGATAGCAAGATTTCCTCTAGAGACAATGCCCACTGTACTTCCAGTATAGCTCGCTCCAGAAGACTCCTAGCATCATGATCAGGAAACATTTCTACTACCATAGAAGAATCTCCAAAATCTTCTTCCAATTGAGCACTGTTTCCATGTGGGCCCACAGATATATTCTCATGCATTAGCGTAAGAGCTCCTCGAGTCGTTCGATGATCCTTTAGAGCTGTAGGTTCCAGAGGCCGTAAGCCTTTATTGGCTTGCAAAGCTACCTTCTTCTTGACTGCTGCAGCATCCCCAATGCTCACAGTTATGGCAGAGATGGGAGGCAAACAAATATGCCTAAAGCAGGAAGCTCCATCCTGAGCATCAAATGGGAGCAACTGTCCAAGATGCTTCAAAGATTGCAGCCCCATTGTCCCAGCTGCATGCTGCATTATTCTACTCGTAAGGTTTCCAGGTTTATGACATCCGTGGAAGAAAATATAACCTGCAACACACAATGGACATACGGAGGTTGCCAAGCTGCCAACCGACCTGCAAATCACACATTCTTTAACATCCAAAATTTGCCGCAGAAATTACGAATTCAGAAGAAAGAACTTGGGTTGCAAAACTGGTGTTGAAGAAGAGATGGCTAAATGACTCTCAAAGCAAAATACCTGCTCAGTGCTACAAAAGCTATTCAACCCTCTGCCTTAGCGCAAAACCCTCCATGCTACAAACAAGGCATACTATTATAAGTTTGTCCGCAACAAACAAACGGAAGAGTTCTCGATCTATGGCGATGTCGTACCTAGAAGCGTATTGCGGCGCAACAAGTGGAACGCGTAATGCCACAGCTCCAAAGGCAGAATACCCAGAACGTGCCGGAGCTGCTGCTGCAGATAGACCTCCGAGGGTCCAAAACTGAGCCGAAATAGAACATGGAAAAAGAACTTCCCAAAGGCTGGAGAGACGGAGAAGAAGCTGCTGCGACCAAAAAACAGGGCCTCCGAGGTTTGTGACTAGTGTCACGCTACTACTACTGAAGATATTCTCAGCTTCCCACACACAAACCCTGGCTGCCAACGTCTGAAGAAAATCACCACCGCCTCAAGGCTTGGAGCTCTTCCTCAGGCGGGGATTCTTTCGACAACGACAACAACGACGATACCCTCTGAACCTTCGGTTTCCCGTGCCAGGATCCGACGGGTCAGTACTTTCGCCGCGTTTCGCCAGAAACGCTTTCCCTTCATAACAATTATATACGGCGGTTTTATTAAGGAAATTTTTTAATCCAAGAAAATTGGCTATGATCGTAGATAAGAAGCAATTTTTTTTTTTCGTGGCGAATTTTCGCGATTGGGTGCAATGTTTTCTCAAAAACATGATCGCCAAATTATTAAAAATCACCATGTTCCTACACATTGTTCAAGTTTGTAGCCAGGATATAAAAGGATTTCATTAAATTCTTACTTTCATAGGTGGCCTATAGCCAAAAATGGCTAAATCTCCTTGTGGATGATCACCAGTGTGGCAACATCACAAAATTGGGGGAAAAAAAACACACGCACACACACACTATTAGAAAGAAGTAGAAAAAGTGGCGATCATTATTAGGAAGAATAAGCCAAATCTGGCTATGAACCAGATATGAAGTACAAATCCTTTTCAATCTCTTCCTTCAAAACCACTTCATTTTCGAAATTTTGAATTTTAATTTATCTTTTTGGCGAAATTTCGCCATTGAGACCAAATAAAAAGGGCTATCTCGTATAGGGCGGCTTAGCATTAATAATAAGAAAGCGGCATGCGTCTGGCTATACGGGGCACACAGGACGAATCGCCGGGTGAACCCGGAACGGTGAGTAGTGGGCAAATGGAAGGTAGTCTTTAGACCAGCACACAAAGATAACGTTTTGCCCCCTCCCCCCCCCCGAAACTCTGCCACAACCCTAAGTTCTTTTTTCCTAATTAAAAATAATAATTAAAACGGCGACAGAAGGAAGCCACAACAAACACCAAGATCTAAACACCCAATTTTCCGTTGGTCCACATGCTTATTATCCTCTGGACCAAAGAATGTATAGGGGGGGAAGCCTGGCCAGAGTGAACCAGCAGCACCCACCAGTGCACCGTGAAGGATGGATGATAATCGGTCAGGAAATAGTGACTCTGTTATCCTGGAGAGACCATGGTGAAACCAGACATTAACTCAGTTGAGATTCATCCATAAAAGAGTCATAACGGGCATCCATTGGGCATCCATCGATTGTAGAAGGTTTCCATCTGAATTATGGAAAAAGAAAAGCATTCAATCGATGAAATGGTGTTATCTAATATGCAATAATCTACCCTGATTTTTCTAGTGGAATTTTTACCTAATGGAGATTTATCTTCAAATTTTGTGAAATTTTACCTTTTTTGGGTTTTTAGTCATCCAATTTTGAAAAAAAACATTATTTAAATATAAATTGCCAAGTTCTATCCTAAGTTCCAATCGGCAACCAAAAATATGGAAAGGATGTTAGTTATTTTTTTTCATTCCTAAATTTAGCAAATTCATCTTTGGATGATCGCCATTTGATCAGCTACATCACAAAATTGAAAAAAACCATTTCAATATTAGATGAAAAATTAAATAAATATTTTAAAATTGTACAATTGATTTCCAAGTCAATTACAAAAAATAATTATTTCAAATTACATCAATAACTGCTAATAACTTTAGCATCAACCACACATTTTGTAATTCAAGGTGCCATGATTTAAAACACATTGTTATATATATTTTTCAATAACGTGTTGGTCCTCAAATTTTATTGTAAATTATTGGTAGGCTAGGTTGCTTAATCTAGCCTACATGGCCTAACATAGGTTAGGAACTAAGAGGTTAGCTTAGTGAATGGACTATTAGAAAATTCCATTATCCATTAATGAATTCAAAATGTTTGCATTAGTTTCTATTCATTAGGGGGTTAGTCACTTTCATCATGGTATATTTGTCCAAGTTCAATCAAAATCTAATGAAATATAAAGGGACAAAGAATGTTAGAAGACCGAATTGTTAAATCATTGCAAATAAATTTTTTCATAACCTATCAAAATAATTAGGTGAACCATGCAAACCTTCCAAATCACGATAACCTAAGTATGATTTCAAGATATTATCTAAATTTGGTTTATTTTGTATTTGATAAATTTTTAAAATTCTACCACATAAATTTCCTTTTTATATTCGCACCCAATTAGAACCTATGACTATTTGGATGGAAACTTTAACAACTTTTTTAAAAAGATTAAAAATATTTGTTGAAAAATCCTTAAATTTATGAAGTAATTCCCACTTAACTATTTGTTGATATGAAAAACCTTTAAAAATTGTCAAGATTGCCCATAAAATAATGTTGGAAAATTTAATTCCTCTAAATGTTTATTTAAAAATAAACCTAAAAGGTGAAATTTTGATTTGGGGCAAAAAAAGATACAGTATTTTCAGAATCCATTACTTTTGGAGCATCTAAAAAATTATGTGTCATTGAATATGTCGATGTATAATGTATTTTTTCATTATTGGAATCAAAATTATCAGATGATGCATTATCATAAGTACAAATTTGAAATTTTGAATTCATATGCAAAGCAAACAAACTTGCCCATTGATGATGAATAGTAACATTCAAATCTTTGTATAATAATGTTTCAATTAAATTTCATAAAACAACCATCACCATATTTGGATGAATATGTTTTAACATATAAGGTGATTTGTATTCAAGACCTCACTTAAGAAACACATTTATTGTTGCATTGTCATGTGGTAACGTTGTAATATTGATTGAGTTTAATCAACATTTGCAAGGATATTAATAACACTACCATGCATCTTATATTGTTCATATGTTTGGATTTATCAATTTAAGCAAAAGCAAGATGTGGTGAAATAAAACGTTCTTCTAATTGTGTTAATTTTTGGACTAATGGAATGATTTTGTTTTAAAAAATTTATTTGGTTCTTGATATAAGGGTGGTTTATTTTCATTAATATTATGTAAACAACTTGTACATATGTATGATGTTGAATTAGGTTTTATTGGAATTTTGAAAGTATGTAAAAAGTTATTTTGACAATTGATTTGAGAAACATTTAATTTGTTGAAAAAAAACATAACCTTTTAGAACAAAAAGATGGAATTATAGGGTCATCCTGGATTTGTTTATTATAATTGTTAATGTATATTGAATTATGTGTATTTTTCCTTTATATTAACATGTCTATTTTATTTGATTGAACACCATGTTTTGCAAGAAATTATTGTGTGGGAATCGATTGTTTAATTTCTTCTAAAGTGCATTGAACATATGATGATTGAACTTTGTCATTTATGAAAGACTCTTGTGATTTTTTTACATACATATATTTCATGTGGTCCATAATTTGTGATTTGGTTCTTTTAATATTTTGAAACATATTGATGAATTTAGATTTTTTTGCCTAATAAGTTAAATTTGGAAAAACCTCCAATAATTCAAAAATATTGTTGTCATAAAGTGCCTAATTAAAAAATAATAATAATATATATAGTGTTACATTAAGCTCAACAATCAAATGGGATTGTTCCATTTGAATTTGGGATTTTTAAAACTTTGGTAACGGAAACTAAAGTGAACAAATTAAACAAAATCTCATTGATAGGAACATTTGTGTTATTCTTCAATTTTTTTTGTAAATATTGAATACGATTTCTAATTTTTTTTTTAGTAATATTTTTATTACAAGAATTGTTGAATAATCACTATTACGAATCATGACTTTTTTAATTGAAAATTTTGACCAAAAAGTACCGCTATTGGACATTAGTAAAAAAAACCACTTCAATCATTTTTGTCAAGTTGTTTTTGACATGATGGATTTGGCTAGTGTGTAACCAAAAGAGAGAGTGCAAAGACCCTATAACAACCGGACGATGTGATGTCCCTACACGGAACTTAGTTCTGTGTGATCCCAAAACCAATCAACACGTTCTGATCTCTCCTTCTGACTCATCCAAGACTCTGCTGCCTATTGCTACTGATCACTTCACTCAGACTTCATTGACACTTGTGCATAACCAGCAGATTCTGATCATCAAAATCCGAGCTTACACCTTCATTCATAAAAGGTCCAGAAAGTACAAACATCCTTGCTGCAAGGCATACATCAAAAGACAAAGAAAACACCTCCGCTCCGATGCTCCTCAGCTAATCCTACAAGTCATTCTTAATGGTCCAACTAAAAAATTGGCACAGCGGAAAATTTCAACCACTAGCCAGAGCCAAAAAAGTCTCTTCACTGTCTATCTCTACATCTCTATGCTTATCAACCATCGTTAGTGTTTTTCTCTACTGGCTATTCTGTCAAGAAATTGAGGACCCCTTTCCATAGCTTATCCCCTCAACACCTCCAAATCGCCTCAGCTCATAATTGCAGCTCCATTCCTCACCATAATTCAGCGTCGCCTCTACCACGCGTGATCAGCCTCCATGCTCATTCAATAACAGCCGCAATTCATTCCTTCCTATACAACATCTCACACACACCTAGAGAGAAATTTCC
>Ga0209208_10010258_pt1 | contig 12190 bp, 9 predicted proteins | sample S1TSphfallax_3_FD_187694 | JGI IMG/M metagenome (GOLD analysis project Ga0209208, IMG submission 187694) | Host-associated microbial communities from peat moss isolated from Minnesota, USA - S1T2_Fd - Sphagnum fallax MG (SPAdes) (version 2) | ecosystem: Host-associated > Plants > Peat moss >...
TCATTTAAATTGAAATTTAATTCTTACAAATTTATAGTTTCAAAATAATAATTGAATATTAAAATTGTGAACCAAAAGAATTGTTAGTACAATATAATAGAACAATTCAAATAAACAAACACAAATAACAACGATAATTTCACTTTAAAGCTACATACCTAGTTCATTATTCACATACTTATTTCAAATTGTTTTGAATAAAATAAACAAACAACACAAATATACATACGTGCATATTTACCTATCTACATACAAATCTATTTATATCGTTATACTATTAAATAGGCAGGGCCTCTGTGTCATGACGCCTTGTTCCTGAGCGCCTCCACTGTTGCTACAAATATTTTCACTGCTCCTACCTGTACAACTAGTATAATTACTTTCGAACCTTGTGCATTAAATCAGCATATATCAAGTTTTTTTTTTTGAAATTTCAGGAGGTTCTCTAGTTATTGGTTCTCACAAATGTAAGAATAAATTGATCATCTCCAATCATTCTCACAAACTAGTTATTGAAGTTATTTTATTCAAATAATGAGGTGTGCAATGTGCACTCAAGATATTCTCCAATTCAACATCGTAATTTGTCCCATATTCTTTGCTAAAAAAATGTAGGCATGTATTGTATATAATATTTTTTAAATTATTTTTTTGATATGTCAAATTTAAGGGGAATTACAAAAAAGGGAATGATATGAAAATTGGTGAAAACTCAATAGCTTTTTGCTTCATGCCAATCCATCATTGGAGACCAAATATCCAATAATCGACAACATTTCTCAGTCCTATAATTTGGTGAGACATTTTATGTCTCCCCATTTAAAAATAAATAAATAATAAAAATTGTTGTAAACTGAAGTCTCATTATGTTAAAGACACAAAGTCTAGTAAACCTGCCAAAAAAGCTCCCTATATTTATTACTGAACTTTCATAATTTTATTTATTTATTCTCAAATTGGATTTTGAAAAATAAAATAATTATTCAGCACCCAAGTGTCGAATTTGAAAAAATATTACAATATATAGGTGACCTAAGAGAAGCCCTTCCCACATAAATCTGTTGGTTCCAACTAACACATTGGCATACTACCTACCACTTAGTAAGTAGCCCCTTAATCCTAAACCTCTAAAACTCAAAATCACGTTTGGTTTTTTATATTTTGAGAGCTTCTCATAATTTTCATTTTTAATTTGTAGAAAGATTCTCAAGTGAACGAATTCTCATAATTTTCATTTTCAATTTATGAGAACTAACACGGCGAGGATGATACCCACCCAGTTCTTTCAATGATCACTTTCAAACCAATAATTCTCCAATTCTAAAATACCATAGTATTTAGGTGGCTTTTGCACTTGTTAAACAAATCATAAATATATTTAAAAATTTTAACTTTGGGCATTGGAGATTTTTTTTCAATTTTCTAATGTTGTGTCATTGGCTAGCATCCCAAAAGGGATTTAGCATAAAATGGGGACAAGTTTTTAGAACCTGTCTACATAATTTAAAAAACTAGATCAAATAATGCTACACAAAATAAAATGAAAGTTCAAATGTGACAAAAAACTTCCAAAGAATAAATATTCAAATTTGATTTGGTGATTTTTTCAGGAAAAGATAATATTTTGATAGAATGTTCTCTTTTCATTTCTATTTTTCATATTTTGGTGAAACTTTGTACCAAGAAAAAACATTGTTCAACATAGGAATTTTTAATTTTCAAATTTTTGATAGGTAAAGAATATAAAATTAAAAGCGTATCTGTCATAAGTTTCTTCGTGTATTAATATTTTATATGGTTCACAAGTATTACATCTGAAGGAACTATGCTAGGGTTTCAATTTTGGTTGTGTTGAAATACCATTTGTACGATATTGACACAGTTTTCAAATTTTTGACATAAAAGATTGATAATTTTCCAGAATTTTAACAAAATGTTTAAATAAATTTTATTTATGCCAAACACACCCATGTACTCCAATAATATAACTAGTTGTGTTTGCCCTCATACATACTTGGTAAAACCTAAAATTATACATCCATGTCTACTAGCTTAAGGCAATAATAAATTTTTATAACATAAAAGGCAACAACAATAGAAACAAATTAATCAATTAAAATTTGATTTAATTTTTATTTTTGTTATTAAATCTTCATCAAAGCCTTATTGAAGTTTTAAAAATAACATCAAATTAATTTTAAAAATTTATATCTCCAAAAATAGTTTTATATTAAAATTTTGATTTATTTTAAAATTCATGTGTTTTATTTTAGTCAACTCTTGCATAATCTTCCAAATCAGTTTTTTAAAAATCTCATTTTAATGAGACTTGAAAAAATTGAAATTAATTATTTGTATGTTTATAAAAAAAAATTCATTTAAAAAATTAGTCATATGATTTTTTTTTTACATTCCATAATGATATGAACATTGAGATACAAAAAGGCAGGTGACAACCCAAAAAAGTAAAATGATATAGAGGCATGATTAGTTACCCAACATTCATATTTTGAGAAGAAACCCAACAAGTACATGTGTAGACGTCAAAATAACCCATCAATTGTATGGGTGCACCCAAAATCTACACATGCACATTCATTAGCCAATAAAAATAGCTTAGTCCACAATTCTTTATAAATTCAAATAATTGCACAACACTGAACACTGATGGTTTTCATTTGGCCCCACATTTTGAGGAATGTTCATTAGGTGTTAGTATGCAAACAGTGAGTTCAATTATTTGAGAACTTCATAGAATGTTTCCTATTTCGCTAGTTGGTACCTAATTTGTTCGAACTTTTGAACCGCCAAAATGGGAGGTAGAGCCAATGAGCGAGCCGCTTGCCTTTTTTTCTTTTTGGGTGAAGTTCTGGCCTTTTTTTCATATACGGGGTCCCAAGTGATCCGTCTTGATTCGTGGGAATTTAGGGTTACTGGAAGGCGGATTTCCTAATGTTTATTTTCACTCAGTGTCCTCTGTATTTCCTCTCGATGTCCACAGACACACACACTCTCTCTCCTCTAACACAAAAACAATTGTGGGTTGCTCTCTCTAGAGACAAAAGCTCTGACTTTTGTGGTGTGTATTTTGCACCATGTCGCGTTTGGAGAAGAGGAAGATGTTGAGGTTTCAACCTGCTTTTTCGGAATTCAGGGTTCGTGTATTTGATTCGCTTAATCCGCTTTTGTTTGTGTCAATACTTGCTTTTTTCGCTTGCCAATTTGTAGCGCTTTGGGCTCTGTCACTTTCGTCTTTATCTTTCTCCTTCTGTTTCTGTGAGGCCTTCTTTCTCTGGATGGCTTTCCTTGTGTCTTGTCGGGGCGGCAACTTTCGATTTTGAAGTCCTGGCTGGTTTGGGTACAAGCAGACATATTGTTTTCTCTGGTCTGCATGTTTCTGCTCGTTGAGACATCACTGTGCTTGGACTTGGTATGTGTATATGCACACCTCATGTATTCCACCTTAGCCTATTTGGATTGGGAATGTGTGGAAACAATTGCAAGAGAAGAAAAACGAGTAGACATCAAATCTACAGTATGGTTACAGATCAATGAGGTCTGCAGGATCACCATTCCTTGACACACAGCAGGGATGGTATGGAATTTGATTCTAGAGAGGAGGTCCACTCCCCCAACTATGGTACTCTTTTTTTGAAAGGTTATTCTTCCAACCCTAATATTTCTTGGCCATTGTCAAGTTTAGTGGACTGCTCTGGATGTTGCTTTTCTCTATGTTCTATTCAGAGTCTTTTCTCACTGACATCATATCATCCCCAATATCCATGGGTTCCATGTTTGTTTTGCCAATCGTGGGCAAACACACAATATTAGGAGGCACCTCCATGTTGCTTGAAGTGTGCCCTTCCACCTCTGAAAAAGTGGATGAGGTTTGGTTTGACCAGCAGGGGTCGCCAGGACAGTCTCTGCTTGTTGCCAGTGCCCTTCACCTGTTCTAGTCCAAATCATCAAGTTGGCAAGTTGTGGTTGACAGGATATAGCTGAATTCTCACATGTAATTGATTTTTGTACAATATACCTTTTCCCTTTTGTCAATTTTGATGAGATTGCAAATTCTGAGTGTGGTAGTAGGATTGATTCTATTCTTTCTTTTGGCAATACAGAGTTTTAGTGTCTGATTTACTGCACAGTTAAAGGCTTACAGTCCAAACATAAAGAAGTCCCCTTGTCATTTTTATTTAGAAAGAGTGGAAGTGTAGTACCTTGAAGAAGCAGTGGCCTCAAAGCAGCATGACAGGGAAGGTGTCCCACTTATCCAGAACCTTGTAGGAGAGTCCAAGAGCCTTGACTGTGAAGGAACACTTCAATAGGGAGCTTGTTCTCCAGGTCAAGACAGAGGCAAAAGCTCACATGCTCACTACCATGGCTTTAGTGGTTATACAGGATAGGCACCTGAGTTGTTCAAAGAAGGTCTGAAGGTGGCATATGGTAATTGCATGTGTAAGATGTCAGCTTGGTTTTGGAATAGTTGTGCATGCATTGTAAAGGCTTATGAGATTTGAGCAGAGGAATCTTCAAATTGAGGGAAACAATTCCACCTGTCTTGGAAATGTTGTTTGGAATGCATGCAGGTCATCTATTTGTAGGAGGTGGAGAAAGAGACCAAGTGGAACTTTCACAGGCTTTACCCCGAGAGGAAAACAAGTTGTAGATTAGCGATTGTCAAAGACGGCTTTGCTCTTACAGTAAAAATATTTTCCCCTTCTCAAAACAGAACCCTAAATCATGCAAGATCTCTTAGTATCCTTCCAGAAGAGCCTCTTTGGTACATTTTGATATTATGAGATTCAGATTCAAAGGCCACACACAATGCAGAAGAACTGAAACTGCAGGCCTATTTCATGCAGCAAAATCTCTGATGTTTACAATGTAAGAGCAAAGTTTTTATGAAGAATATGTTTTTTAGAACAAATAGAAACAAGTTTATGTGTCTTGTCTTCAGGCAGAAGTGCTTGTAGATTTTGAGAATTTGTGTTCTTCAGAGAAGAGATTTCAGGTTTTATGCAGATAAGAGTGTGAATACATCCTCTTACAAGCAGTTAGTTAGGGTGCTACCATGTCAAGGTTAAAGCTAAGCTTAGCAGTACAGATAAAATCTAAGTTGAAACTGGTTTTCTGCCTTTTTTGAAAGGCAGGCAACCTTCATCTGCTGCAATTTGAAGGGAATGAAGTAGCAAGGGCTGAGAGCTAGGTAGGAACCCCAGTGAGAGGAGAGAACATTGTATGTCTGGGAGATTGGGCACTAAGAGCAGGAAGGTGGGATTGTATTTTGCTCTGGTGGAAGTGGATTTTGTTCTGCCATTGCATCAGAACTGCTTGAATCTTTTAGGGTTAAGTGTACTTTAGCTCCAGATGATTTGTTTTATTCAGCAACATTGCGGTGTTTGGTAAACATTGTTGAGTAAATATTAAGTTTTTGATATTGAAAACGTCATGAACACCTGTGAGGACTTACAAAAACTCAGGAGTTTGTAATAAAAGAAAAGATCAATTCAATGATTTGTGTTTTATGAGTAGCTGAACTAAGAGCATATGATCAACATACAAACTCCTAGGTCAGTGATTGATTAGTCATATCTTGTAGAAGCATTACCACCATACTGCTGTGTATTGAAGAAAGTTTCCAACACTAAATTTGGACGGATGATTCCCATGCTGCTCTGTGACTGACTGCAGGTGGGGAGGATGGCAGTGGAAGCATATTATCAACAGGCTAGTTTGTAATACATGCAGTCCATTAAATCTTAACTGTGCGGAACCTAATGTAGCTTCAGTTACAACGACCATCTACTTGCAAAAATACACTTGCGAGATAAGGTTCAGGTCACCCAAAAGCAGGTGCCCATGCAGTTAAATGAGCACTGCCAGAAACAAAATGCTTTTAAGTCGGTTCTATACAGATGTTGCAAACTGTTTTTGGCTTTTAGCAGAGTTCACATCTGAACATGTGTTTAGCACATAGACCTTGTCAAGCGGATGGATATATGCTACCCTGCCAGGGGCTGTGTTCTTTTATATTTCTGTGTATGTCATTTGACTATCACAACCATCTTGCTAGAGCATTTTATCTATGAGTGGCATTTGTTCATTACTTCTACAGGCAGAGTCACACCATGCTCATGAGCCACAGATTTGAACACCAGCATCTGGGAGTTGTGCAAAAACAATAGACAAGGGAGCAACTGAAATAGGTGTGGAGCTGTCCACTTGCACAGGAGTGAGAGTTGGAATATTACGATCAAGTGTCACTCCCAAAGCATTTCCATTCAGCAACATAACTTGGCTGTGGAGATCCCCATTTGCTGCTGTCAAATGGTACTCAAGCCTTGTTGATGTTTTTGATGGAGCAGTGAGCAGCACTGTACTCACCTTGTATGTTATCAATTTGCTTAGATTTATCAACAAGATTGTAACACCTCCCTGCAGAGACAAGTTACACATCCTTAGTCTTTTGTCCACACAACAAGTGCCAACTTCATTATTTGAGCCATAATAAACAGCTTCCTATTGCCCAGAGCTCCCTTATCTAACAGAAGCTCTTAATTTTAGTGCAGGGTCCTATGCAGATCAGGAAACTCCACAAATCCTCTCCAATGGGGTAAGAGTAGACATCTGCATAGGACCATTTTAGGCATCTACTGATGATTGTTTGCAGGATCAAAGGAAATTCTTGAAGTCTTCTGCCTGAAAAGGGCATGACTAATCTGCAACTACCAACTAGGAATGCCTTGAGATATACCTAGTCCTATTTGTGGACTTTGCCCAATGGCATCCAAGAAAGGTACAGATGTACCCAATGCTTGCAGACTCTCAGAGATTCTATAATCTTCCCAAGTGACCAGCCAACTTTTCTTTCTTCCTTATTTACCAGGATCTCTGTAAGACTTGCTGAGAAGGAAAATCAGTCAGTCCAAACAGCATCAATCCACATACCTGAGTTGTATTCTTCTGGCAATGTGCATATGCACGCAAGTAGAGAGCTCCTTTGAAGCTGGCAGCTAAAACAGTAGTTCCCATGAGTCGGTTCCACAGAAGAGCACTGCACCCCAACTTTGAAACAACTGCTTACATAAACTAGTATGATGCATCTCACAGGAGTTGCTCTAGTATCCACAAAAAGGGGCAGATGCAAGGGTGATGGCTCCCTTTCAAGACACATTCCTGTCTCAAAAGCAATTCAGGCTGAAAGAGCCAAAAACTGTCCAAGAACTGTGAGCAACTGACCTGTAGAAATCTGGATTTGGTTCAAAAGTTGTGGTGTTCAGAAGACCATAGTTTCCACCAATGAAACTTTGGCGACAATACACCTTGGTGCCATATGATGCTGCCATCCCAAGTTGATCCAGATACCTGCAAAATTATTCTCACAGAATTATTCACCTTGTCAAGCTTCCAAAGATAGCACACCAAACAACTCCCTGAACTCCATCATATATCCAATAAAAGGCCAGAGGGCTAAACCAGAGCTAAACAAGAGATCATATAAAACACTAACACATCAAGCCCCAGAGTTGCAAGAACAGAGTGGGCAGACCAGAAGCTGAAGATGAAGGCATCAGTTACAAGGTGGTGGCCACTGTTATAAGCTCCTCCTGCTTCACCTACCCAAGCTACAGTTGATGGTGCAACTGCTTGCAGCAAAGACTGGACGGTTTGGAAGTTTTTCTTCTCATTGTTTAGATAGTTTGGATTCAGTATTTTACTCTCAAGATCCTTGCTAACCCCTGCACAAACAAAAAGTCATTCCACAGCAACAGAAATCCTTCTGGGTGAACTTCAACTCAAACTGGATAACCCATCGGTATTAAAGTGAGGCCTCCTGACCTGGTCCAAGATTGTATATATGGCGGGTTATGACATCAACACCTCCTGGTCCTGCGGCTGTCAGAAATTGTTTGAACCAACCATAATCAAAAAAACCATCAGGCGCAACTACTAGTGGCTTCAGAGAGGCTCCATCATAGAGGACACCAATTACACTCCGAAGCTCTTTCATGTCTGCAGCAAACTGTACTGCAGAGACTTTGGTCCCGACACCACTCCCACTGAGCTCATTTCCTGGCCCAACATGTTCCAGAGTGATCAATTCCACATGTCCAAACTTTGAATTGTGCAATTAATCATGCTTAAGTTCAGCAAGGAACAAGAAGGAGTTATCTTCATAGGTGATAGAAAAAATTTCCGGTACTCACAACTCAAGTCATTATGAACTCATGAGAAACAGAGTAAATTGGAATAGAAAAAGGACCTGGGTGTTTTCTCACCCAGTTCCCAGGCCTGAACCTCAAATCCCTGATCAACTGTGTACTGGATGAGGTCATAAGCATTTGATGAGTTCCAAGGCCCCCAAGCTCCTGATGCTACCTTTTTACGATTGTATAAGGCATTTAGTCCAAAAGCAATTACTGTCCTGCACAGTATAACCACTCATGAAAGTTTCACCTCTCTCTAACATGAATCATCCATCCCCTTCTCCCTCTGATGAGCTATTCCACTTCAGTCTCTCTCCTCTCTGCCCTGAAATCTTACAGTTGCCAAGGTCCTGGGAAAGAGGTGCTTGGGCAAATTGGCTTCTATGGGTGTCTACTCTATTTCTCCTGTGTGCATTAGGGCAACCTCATTGAGACTGATTGGGTCTGTTGAGTGCAAGAAATCTGAGAACTATGAATGTTGCATGAATACATCTGCCTGCATATTTGATTAGCTTGGGTGTTGTGACAAAGAGGTAGAAGCATTTCTTCAGTCTTCATTTACTCTTGAAGACTAAAAGGGTGCCTAATTTCCTCACCTCAAGTGGATTCCTTGGCCCAAAAGAAACCCACATCTGAGGTGTAATTCTTATTCTTCTGCTTCATTGTAGGGTTGGCAATTGACACACACACAATAAAACAAACAGCCTCTACAAATGTGACAATAGTGAGAAATACATAGCAACATACATAGAAAAGAAAACAGTGATTGATGTAGGTCAATAGCAGAATAATGGGCACCCTGAGGTGCAATTCCTTGTACTTCTTCTTCAACATAAGGTTGGACATTGACAGACATGCAAGAAAACAAACAGCTGCTACAGATAGTGACATAGTGAGACATAGATAGCAACAAAAATAAACAGGGATGTAGGTCAGTAGCAGAAGAATGCACACCCTGTTCTTTGGAAGAATTTCATGAGGGCAGACCAGCGAGCCATGCTAAGGCACCCTCCTTCGAAACCAAATGCGGAAGATGGTGCCCTAACAAATGGAAGGCAGGGCACAGGAGGATTGCCCACATCATACACCACTAGGTCCTCTAGTGTTCCGCCCAGCCGTAATCTCAGAGGAGATAGTTCTGCACTTCACTTACATTGTTCAGCAAGCCCCAACGATAGATGGGGTTGAAAGATCAAAGCATAATTATTGCTGATGCATGGAAATACATACATCTCTTTGTCAGACCGACGGTAATCTTCTTTGTCAGATGCAGAATCTCTTTGCCCTGGAATACAACGAGTTTCCATCTTCCCTCACTATTGATCCAATGCTCTGGGGAACCTACCATGAAGAGACAGAGACACCCACCTACGAGAGCTTTCTCTAGCAAAGGGTTTCCAAGATCCTGCACAGTCAGTTGGAGATGTTGTTGGAGATGTTAATTGAGCAAAGATCTTCAATTGCAAGCTTCAAATTGCTTTCTCACATATCCACCAAATGTCCGAGTCCTATGTTAGCAAAGGTGCTGCACTTGTCAAAGGAGTAAACAAACAAAAAGCTGCTACAAATGAGTTTTCATCTCCAATTCAGATAAGATGATCCTCAGCACGCGCGCGCGCGCGCACACACACACACACACACACACAGGCCAGTTGTAAAATACCAGGTTGAGCATGGAGTCGTTGCCCCAGCTGCAAGTGCCATAGTCGCACTTGTCAGGTGGCCACCAATCGAGAGTGGCACACAGAAAAGCAACGTCAATGGATGCAAGAGGCGCTCTACCATCAATTGTGAGTAACACATTTTGTGTGCTGGGTGCGCGCCGATCCCATATACAAACCCCATCATCTCCGAAGGAACACAGCCTCCATAGCAGCACAACCGCGGCTAGCAATTGCAATCCTAAACCTGGTAGCACGCTTATCATCTCTTCCCTTTGACTAAGTTGCAAATTCCTCAACTTCGCCGCGCGCTCGCGCACACACACACATACACACACACATTTACTTTGAGAAGCTTGCACTCGTAATATTTTTCATGTTCTGATCATGAAAAATTTCAGCTTCTGCTCAAAATCTACTACCATATCATTTCTTATGTTCCTGCATATACTTCTCTTCAATTACAAAGAAGAATACTTATGGAGCAACACAAATCCATTTGATCATCAATCCATCATAGTATCTTTCAATAACGAAGGAAAAACATTTCCTAATTGAGCAACATGCATCAATTTGACCATCAATTCATCATAGTATCTTTCAATTACGAAGGGAAAACACTTCCTAATTGATCAACATGCATCAATTTGACCATCAATCCATCATAGTATCTTCAATTACAAAGAAAAAACCACCTAATTGAGTAACACACATATATTTGATCATAAAATATCATAGTATCTTTAATTGCAAAGGAAAAGACACGACCTAATTTGAGCTATACAATATCATTCAATCATCGATTCATGATAGTATCTTCAATTTTACAAAGAAAAAACACTTACTCAAGAACACAAAACCATTTCATCATGATCCCATTTTCACTTGCAAAGGAAAACTTTCATAGAGCAACACAAACCCCTTGTTTGATAATCATTCCTCATTCAACACAACTTGGTTGTTTCCAATCTAAGCCCCATATACAGCACACCCATTTTCGAATTGAAACCCAATTTAAACACCATTTCAGGTACTTGATCCTGGATGCTGCTCACTACTACTACTACCACCTTTCATGGATGGAGACACCAATTGAATGCAAGGAAAAGTAGGTAGAGGCAAGTGGGAGGCATGTTCCCCAGATCAATCTGCTCTTTTCTAAATTGGGAAAAGAACACTTTCCTGGAGCAGCCCAAGCTCAAGCCCAAGTGGCAGCCCAAGCCTTTCTGGTCTTGACTGCAATCACTGCCTTTCTGATGCCTCTTTTTTGGGTGTTGCATACTCAGCTGGGCCCAGCTCTTGTTTTAAAACCTTGGGGTTTGCTACACGCCACTTGTGACCCCGTGGCAATGCTTGTTTTTCCTATTGTCCTGTTGCGAACACTCAGTACCCTACCTACTTTGCAAAAGTCCGACTGCTTGTTTTCGTGTTCTCTGCTTTTGAAACTCCAAAGGTACAATGGAGTCAAACATGTCCATTTATCTGTTATTTGTGTGGCCTCCACTTGGGGCCACCACTTGGGAGACCCAAACACCCATATATGAGTACATAGAGTTTCTGTTTGTGATATTTGAGTCTTTCATATATGTATGATTCTTGTGCCCTGTGAGGTGCATCCTCAAAAATGTAAGTTGCTCCACTTTTGGAAGATGCCATCTTATAAAATTGCTATTTCCATTTAGGAGAGATTCAGCAGCCCTTTGCCTTAAGCTTCATAGGGTCAATTGCGCTTTTTAAATCCTTTTGACACACATACATAACATTGTGAGGTCTAGAAAATAGACTACAAGATTCCTCGTGATGTGACAAAATCTCCCTTCTGCCAATTGCATTAGATAATGGCCATTCATCAAAACCTAGCTTGTGCCATGTATAGTTTGGCTAAGTCTTCCTAATAGCCATTACCTAATGCTTAACATGCTTACATTGTTAATAACAACCATCTCATGATCTTTTGAACACATGCACCTCCTCAAAAGCTTTCACCTCATGTTTAAGGCCATAAGAGGTCAAGGTTGCATGAAGATGAAGAGTTTTACAATTTAATGAATTTCAATCCTGTCTTCACTGTTAGATTTGGTGTGAAAGGTCAGTGCAAAAACTCTTCTTTTGGTTTAGAAAAGCCATGAAAAGACCAACCCTTTATTACAAAAGGCAAGAATTTTATGACTTGTTATGCAAAAATCTTAAAGTTTTTTTCAATCTTGAATACTTCTAGTTTCTAGGTGGATCTACTACTGTAATTGGAAAGATCATGGCCTTTGCAAATGCAAATGATTCAACAATCTGGCATCTTTCTCATCAATGAAATTGCAAGGA
>Ga0209208_10010259_pt1 | contig 12188 bp, 8 predicted proteins | sample S1TSphfallax_3_FD_187694 | JGI IMG/M metagenome (GOLD analysis project Ga0209208, IMG submission 187694) | Host-associated microbial communities from peat moss isolated from Minnesota, USA - S1T2_Fd - Sphagnum fallax MG (SPAdes) (version 2) | ecosystem: Host-associated > Plants > Peat moss >...
AAATTAGTTGCATGTGCATGAGAATCTGAGATAGCTGCCCATCTTACTTGCAAAAGTCGTTGCTGTTGAAAGGCAACAGAGGACAGCTCGAGTTAGTTTGCCATTCCCATTTGAGTGCCTCTCTCACGTTCCAGTTTTCTTCTGGCCTTTGAGACGCGTTGAGATCAACCTCCTGCTCCTGGCTTGCAGCAACGGCGTTCATAGCAACCACATGGCTAACCTCGCACCAGTCCGAATGCGGATCCCCGGCAATGTTCCTTGGAAAAGCTCTGACTGTGTCATTGTATTCCCACCTTCCACCTTCACTACAAGACACAGAAATCCAACAGACACAGTTTCTAAATTACATTACTTCCAGGATTTTGGTAGAAACAGTCCTAGAGTATATATTAACAAGCAGCTTGAAGCTGGTGCTTCCAGCTGCTATGATGGAAAAAAAATTGGAAAGAATTACTACCTGAAACAAGCAACATGAGAACGGAAGCGTTGCACTGCAGAAAGTCCTTGGATAGAAGTCCCCCGAACTCGTGGCACAAACTTGGGTAGAGTAGGCTGGAAAAAGCTCACCAAAGACGAGGTTGCAGATGAGAAATCATGATTGTCACTATAAGCTGGGCTCAAGGTCAAGAACAAGTGCCAGAAGAGCAGACCTAGCGTCCCTGCTACCATCACCAAACCCAAAACAACTTCCCACACTGCCATTGTTGAAAGTACACTCCTACTGTTGCTGAGATGAAAGCATGTCAATCCTTGAATTTGCCTCCTCATCACTCCTGCAAGCCATGAATTTTCATTCCTAGAATCCATGAACACCCACCCACCCGATCAATGCCTCCTTTCCACAATAAATTTGAGATTTCAAGCATCACAGGTGGACCATATACACATACATAAATTGCCATAAAATTGTTTTAATTTGCTGAATCTATTTTATGGCAATTTGTATTAGTGTATATAATTATTCATGATCAGCAGCCCCCATTAATCAGTCTAAGCTAATTCACCCCATGCAAGAGCTTAGTATCATGATCTCATACAATTATTATCAGATTGTTGAATTCAGCTGAATCAGATCAAAGGTTCAGCTGCACAATATTATGATTCCTAGAGCCTGGATGATTTGAAAGAGGTGAGGAATTTACAAAAAGCAAGCAGAATCATTCAAGCTAGATAGATGATCATGGGGGTACTTGCAGTCTACTACTACTTATTAAGAACCCCTGGACCCACTCACCCACCCACCCACCACGTCTCATGGCACAACAAATTCATGGCAATGTGCTACACAATCAAGGACGTGGGAACTTTAGCCAGAAAAAATTTAAAGGAAAAAATTTATTTATGTATATAATTACTGCTTCACATGATAACCTGTTGAGCTGCTATAGAGCCCCACTTGTGGAGGCAGATTTTTGCTATCATGCTATAGCCTTAGGCGTGCACATCATAGGTGGTTTTGTAACATGTTTAGACAAATTTGTGTACAAATGTAGGAGTAATTGAATATTGTACAATCCCGTCATGTTGAAAACCCAATAAAATCAAAACCCAATAGAAAGGTTTTAATGTGTTTTGGGTTCACTCTGATTATAACTGTTTAAAAACCCTTGATGAGTGAAGTTTTATGGAGGTGATTTCATAAGTCTTAGACCTAAGGTGTGGCCTAATGTATATTGAGTTTTGAGTAATTTTTGTCAAGTTGCAAATTCAGCATTAAAAATAAAATCAAATGAAGATTGGATTTCAGACTTAGGCTAAAGAAGTTGTTACAATTCAATATTACAATAATATGTGTTCAATGGCACATGTCACACTAATTCCAATGAATTTTGAAACTTGTCTACTAAGCCACAATTGGTTAAATTTTGTGCCTTTGGTAAAGATTGGGGAAAAAAGAATGTACATTGAATCATGAATGTTGATTGAGTTTTAGTCATAGATGTTTTCTTTTTAACAAAGTACACAACCTTGGAGTTTCATGATGTTTACTATCATTGTTCAGGCACTAGGATGATTAATTGCTGCAGAACTTTTAGAAGAGAAAGTATGATCATGATTCCTTCAAATGTTTAAATGTGAAAGATAACAAGCCTAGGCATTTGCCAGACTTGTTTTGTAATTGTTAACTGCATGAGAGGATTCTTATAAGAAGTTAAATGTTTTAGTTGTGAGACATATTCATGCAAACATTGATGCAAGTTTGGATATTTGTCTAAATAATTTTTTGCAAAGAGCAAAATATTGATAATATGTGATACTAATTTGATGAAGTTTTCATGATTTCATAAATTTATTTACTACATAATTCTCCTCGAGTCCTAGGTGCAAACTTATACCAAAGATGGCCCCAAAGGATGTGTAAGTCACATGTACATGTTATTATGCATTTGTTTCAAAATTTTGTAAATTTGTTGACTCCTAAGGTTGGCTAATAGTGCTATAAAATGTCTTCTCCCATTGAATGTGAATGGAGTTGAAAATCTTGATAGTCTTCTTCTTAAGATGTGGCAAGTGGTTGTCCCTGCGCAACCCAAGCTACCTAATGCTCAACCCACTTAAGTTAATCCACTTTTGCCTTATTTGGGGCAATGTGAAAAATTTCAAATCAAACAAAAGGGAGAAATTTGTAAGTAATGGAAATTTTGTCATTTTATAGTTGGGCCACCTTTCTAACTAAACAAATTTTGTGAGGAAAATTATGTTGGACTTGAGATTTGATGTTTTGTAACCTTTGCAATGCAATTCCCGAGTTCAATTCACAATGTACATGAAAAGTGCTGAAACTGGAATAGGCTTGTGTCAGATGAGAAAAAAGCATATGTGCCAATTAGATTGTTAGAATGAGAGCCTTGAATTCTTGTTTTAAGTTAATTTCAATAAACTGGTACTTAAATGTAGTAATAGCATTATAGGCTTGTTCTGACGACCTGCACAGAAAAAATATTTGAGCTTAATATGGAGAACAAGGAGCTTTTAACAAGAATTTAGAATTTTTTTAACATCTGAATTCTTTGATTTTAGTTGGAACTTTTACTCAGGGTGCTCCTCATGTTAACATATAGGCTCCAGGCACATTACTTGTGTTGTTTATTTATTAGTATATATATATATATATTGTAGCCCAGGGTCAGTTTCCACATTAACAAAACGAATTATTTTTATTTATTTCTTAAATGAATTTTCTTTTTGAATATTGAAGAAAAAAGAAAAATCCATCATCTACTATGATATTGTGATATGAGTAGTGAAATTATTCAAGATGTAGCCTATGATAATTATGATGATTTTCAACTTGTCAATTGCATATTTCCTCAAAATTTCATTTCACTATTTTGGGGATTATTTAATGACAAAACTGACCTTAGGGTACGGTATTTGAGTCTAGAGATTCTCCATCATTGTTTTGCATTCCATAAGAATCGGAATAAAACATGTACTATATAATTCTTTCATATATGTTTTGAAGTCCATGATGGGTGTTTATTTGTACCAGCCACACTTTCTCGCAGTTATTATGCATGGCATGAGGACTTGAATCTTGAAGTCTTCTTCATTTTGCTTAGGGTTGATCAATTTTTGAATCTGTGATTAAAAGCATCCACCGATCTGTATTTCATCAGTATATGACCCAGATGTATGTTAATCTTGTATCATATTTATGTTGATTCTTGGTGGCAATTGTGGATTGTCACCATGTATGTCCATTATAGCGTTGCCGGGATTGAAACCAGTTTACCAACGTTACCGGTACTTGATAATTAAAAGAGGAGGAAAATTTGAGTGAAGAGGATCTTGACATACCTAATCCAAATGTAATCACCTAAAGCTTCTGCTTCATCATAAAGTGAGAGAAACAAACACCACCAAATGAAACCTCATCGGTCTCTTCAACATCAGCAACTCTGAACATAAAGTCATTCAATCTCCCAGACCTTCTACCTCATTTCAAACACTGCATATGCTGATGGATTGGTTTATCAACAAGAGACCCAAAATCCAAAGAGCATCCAGAATAGAAAGAGGTCAAGTGAGCCTACAAAACCATCCATGTTTAACCTTACAAAGAACAGAAAGGAACATATATCTCTCATACGAATAATCGAGAATTGTCCATTCTCACAATTAAGAAAAGCCAGAACAAGCTTAAAACTTCTTCTCTAAGTTATAGAAAGACTTCCCAGAAAAGGACTTCAAAAACTGAGAACAAAAGATAATACATTGACAGAGACAAAACAAGAACGAGAAAGCAAAAAAGAATACACGTGTAGTATGAACAGCAGTGACAGTCTTTCGCTTGTTCAGGGACCATCAACAGTAACATGTAAGATAGGGACCTCTCTATCATAACATCCCCACTGACATAACTCAGCTCCATTCGGTGGGTATAGGCCAGTGTAAACACTAACGTATGTCCTGAGTTTCTGGTGCAAGTCCAGAAGCAACCAGAGGACTCAGTCATGATACTGGTTAGCAACAAGCAACAACACTAGGGAAAACTACAAAAAGAAAAGAGAAGGAAAGAAAAGGGGAAAAACAAAACAGACACACAGAAAAGGAAGACAAAACATACAGACACAGACTGCAGAGACAAAACATAGACTAGACAACAGAATGGAAATCCAATCATCATGCCTGAAACCATTGCAAAGCATCTCTCTTTACCAAGCTGAACTTAGTGCACACACCGCACCATAAATCAAACAAAGTGTGTCCAATATTTTGTTTTAGTTAAAGTTTGGAACTCGCCCACCACACAGACAAATATGCTTGCAATGAGCTGCAAAGCTATGGCATCAGAAAGCACTCACCTTCATAGATGTGAGTTAGGCCAGACCACAATAGTAGGCTCATGCACAGGGTTTTGACAGCCAGCTACCAAATGGATTTTAGGATGACATGCAGACTGTGCACTTGACACTCAGAAATTGAGCCTTCTGCACTACCACTTCAGTAAAAAGAAGCATTGTTATATAGCATTTCCCAATGCTCAAAAGTAATAGGAAGTAGTCTTCAAAACCACAGTTTGTCATACCAAATAGCAGAAAAGGAATCGATGATTCTTTGCCTCACAGCCTCAGGAATTTGGACTGTAGAACGAACAAAAGAATAATCTGTCCCATATTGCAAATTCTAGAACATTTCACCTATTGCTAACTGCTATTGTTACAGAACATGTCTCCTCCTGCTTTGTTCTTGTTGTTTGAAAGCCTGAGATGACTAATGAATTCTGTTTGCACAATCAACCTGTTTGTGTAACAATGTAGGAACAGTTCTACAGTTGGACATATACACAGACTTTTCAGGGGCTCTTACAAGAATTCATCAAGTTCCCACCTTCTTCCAGTCAATATGGAGACTGAAGCTACCAAAGTTCACCATCTTCAAGTCTTTGGGGAGATATGTTGACAAATACAAAGGAACTCAGTTAAGTGGGTCTGAAATGACAACCACAGGTTGGCATGGAGGATTATGTTGTTAATTGAATCTGTTGATAAGTGCCTATGAGAATCTCTGGATTCTGGTTTCATCACCACCATTTTGATAACCCAAAGGGATTCTGCGATGCTCCATCTGCTTGCACTTTCCTGCAAAATCCTTCAGAACATCAATAATGCTCTCTATAGAAAAGCATGTTAATTGCAACTTGAGAGATCTGAAGCAACAATGCAAGGAGGATTGTTTTGTTACCCGAAATCAATTACAATGACACTAACATTGTCTTGTCCATTACGCATCTGCAAAGGAATACCCACAATTACTGGCTGAAAGAAAGTAGATATTATGAGCAGCAACTTTACTAAGTAGGCTTGCCTGAAGAATATGAAAGTAACATTCCAATTATTCAGCAGCAGAACATGGAAGTTGGAAAGAAGAGGGGAGATTCACCAGAGCTTCTTTGGCGATTTCTTCAGTTGCATGCTGGATTTGACAACCCACAACAATCTGGTGATCAGAGCTCTTTACCAAGAAGGTAAAATCATCCCCACAAATCAGATCCTTTCTGAACTTTCAGACAAGAACACATGCATATGTAATTGCATACCTACAAATCAAATTGGCATTTACCTGTGCATCAGCATGCTCCCTCAATTTCTTTCGGATAAATTGTACAGCATCAGCACTGCCAGTACAAAGGTATGTGAGTTTTTAACTCCGTATCTACATACACTAGTGAAAATGACACTCTAAACTTGCTCTGTCTTAAAGACACACAAGCATGATTTCCAATAGGAAGAAGATCTATCACCAAAGTTCTTACTAGAAATACCGGATGCAACTAATTGAGGCATCTCACTATAAAACCCTGTTGTGTATGTTATCACTGTTTGGTAAGTCCTGAAGACAAATCATGAACTCATGAGCAAATGTGGACTAGACTTACCTTTTGAATGAATCCCAAAGACCATCAGAAGCTAAAATGATAAACTCCATGTCTTCTTCAACATACATGTGACTTGTGTCCGGTAAAGCCACTAGCCATTCTCCATCCAATTTTTTCCTGATTACACAAATACATATCTTTACGCCCATCAAACACAGAAACCCAACTGAGGTGTAGAGGGAGGGCCTGCAGGTTACCAGACATCATGTATTTGAGGAGCATTATGACAATGATGGCTACCAGTATTTACCAAAGTCCAACAAAAAGCAGCACAAAAGTTGCAACTTTCAGAGAAACTCACGTGGATGCAAATGCTTCGGTCCAGCGTCTTTCCTTTATTCCCTCTTCAATCATCCTGCAATCAAGCAGGCTGAGCTCAGCACCCATGACATTCATCAAAATAGAATCAGGACATTTAGCCCAGCCATAGGATTAAGAGTACTTACTTTTTCTTCTGTGACTTGAATGGAACATCTCCAAAGGCACGTGAAACAGACAGAGACCCACAAACTCGTCCATGGCTGACCTGGATACACATATTGAACCAATTGCTGTTCTTTAGTAAGAAGTGACTGGCAGGTATACTTGATTGCAGCTTCATGCAAGCAGACTGAATGGGAGAGATTCTGGTCTTGCCATTACACACCCAGCCACCTGCTGCCTGAATTCGTTTAACCTCTGCCATAGAGGACTTGCTATTTCCATATGGTCGATGGTCTGAACAGAGATCCACAGCTCTTCCCCCCCTGCTCAAAACCTGTAACAATTTCCGCTTCACACACATTCAAATCTAATCAGCTAACTCTCTGCAAATTGACCCTACATATTCTTATTGAACTGGTTGATAACAACTTTAAGCCAGCATGAACTATAATGCAGAAGTGAAGATTATTGTGCTTTCATATACAGTGTGCCACAAACACCCTGGCATTTGCATACAATTAGCCAAGAACATTGGCCAAGAATACTGTGAAGAGGCTTATAGTGCAATGGCATTCAGTTTCCTTCTGAGATATGATTAAACCATCCTGTCACCACTGCAGTGAAAAGAAGCACTACCCACTTTCACCACCAAAGATAACATTGTGATCGTCAGCCACATGAAATTGAACAAAGCAAGAGGGGTATGAACAGAGAGGGATCAAGAGAGACAGAAGGAGATGGTGCAAGCAATTACCCACCGCACGTGAATCCCCCACATGGGCTAGTAGCAACCGATCAGAGCGGATAAACATAACGGTTGCTGTTGATCCTGAGTCAACCTCTGGCCCTATTTGAGTCTCTTCCAACCTACAGCCATATTACCCATCAAACGAAGCACACTGAGAAATCAAACAAGAAACCCAGTAGAATCTGTACAAGTTGTTAAATATGGTAAATGCATTTACTGTCAACAGACAATTTGCATAAGGCTGTATGGTCCATCACCTGTAGCCCTCTGTTCTGTGCAGTACTGGAGTGATGAATAGATGGTGGAAGCAAATGCAAGTTCCAATATCCCCCACAATGTTGAGGAACGTAATAATCCAGATTGGACTCACAGTTTGTAAATGCAATATTTCTCTAATTGTGCCAGAGGATTCTTTGAAGTGTTGTCCAAGAATGTAATGTCATGTGAAATTAGTCATCACTGAAAGTTTGTTTCAGTGGTATGGGCATCTCTAAGACAAGGTTAGTACCTCCTTATTCACCACTTGTGCTATAATCCACAGAGGGAATCTGGGGCAACAGACTGCATACCATGAAAGAAGCCGTTTGTCAGCATGCAAAAATGCATGAGTTAGAGCTGCCTCTGCCTCACTCAAATCCTTAGATTCCAACAATGCACCTCCATCCAAGGCTGTTACACATTCCTTGTAGAGCTCATCCCTGTGAACATGTGGACCAACCATACAAAAATTCAAATTCCTTCATAAAGGTCACACATACTCCATGTCAATTAGATAAAGCACATCAGAAGTATGAAAAAGTTCCCATTCTAGCCAACAAATATTCTTCTCAATTTTTTCAGAAAACCGTGTTCCTCTGCAAAAATTGTCTTAAGAGTAAATCTTAAGAAAAACAAAAGCATACACTAACAACAGCCTGGTCCCAATTTGTGTTCCCATGTTTTTCTGGTAACCATAGCCACCACCAGTTTGCAGGTCACCACACATCAGTTTGCTTCACAAGTCTTGCCCACATGAATCCAACCATCTTTAACAAGGTTTCCAAAATCTTCCGGTTAAGTGCCACATACTCCGAGGAAAGTGACCATGGCTGGAGCTGGTGCAGAGCCCAAACACCTCGTAATACATTCAACATGACTGCCACAAAAGATTGTGGCAATTTGTAGCACCTCTCAAGAAGCCCTGCTCCAATTTTATGAGACTAAAAATCAGAAACTGCTTCCGTTCTTGATCATGTTTTCTTACTGACACTTAGACCACTTTCAAGCGGAGATTGACTTGCTTCTTTTGTGCCTACCTCAAAAACTGAGCAGAAGAGAATCCCGCGTGACCGTCGAAAATCGCGGCGTACACGAATCCGTTTGGACCATGTGACTCCAACACGACTTCATCTTCCATCTCCTCACGAGGTCCCTGAAGCGCGACCTGTCCAATAGTGATCCCCCTATCCACAGCAACTTCTGCCTGCGCCGACCCCGACGCCACATGAAGAGCTCCCTCGTGCGCTGCTGCTGCCGATGATTGTTGCTGCCCCGTCTGCATCCACCTACTACTACTCCGCACCGCCACTCCACCTCCTCGTCCGCCGTGGGTGTATTTGTGTATCATACCACTAGAAGCCGAAGAACAACAACAAGCGGAAGACGCAACACGAAGAAGGTTCAAATAAACAACACTGCGTTCTATGGCTCTGGAATGCAACGATGCTCCTCCATACAAGCTCCCAGATGAGTACCGTCTTGCTTGTAGCAAAATGCTTGGTCTACCTGACAGCGTTAACCCTGCCATTGCTCCTCTCTATTCTCTCCCCCTCCACTAATTCCTTCCGAGTATCTCAGACAGAATCAGAAGCATCCTTGGTTAACCCTGAAGCTCCACTCTCCATCTCTCTTAAAAATCAAACCCTACTGATTCATCGCTTTCTATTCAAGCTCGCACAGAATTAATTACAAAAGAGCATGTTCGATCCACAAGCCGCCGCCATTCATTCAAGGCCCTCTCTACAGACACAGCTCCCTCCTCATGTCTCTAAACTCTCCCTAGACTAACATCTCAAACAAAAAAGCTTCAATTCTCCACCTTTCCAAGGAAAAATAGCATCTACGGGTTCTCAGACGCGATTTCCGCGGACTGCAGACGCAAAAGACGATGGACGCATTTGAAAATCGCGCAGCAGCAAGTGAACAGGTCCCCTAGAGGAAGGAGACAAGGGCGCCTGTTTCCCTTCCGACCGTGATCTTGAGAAATGCAAACGCAGCAGGAGTCTCCTCATCCGTCCGGCGCACCCGCCTCGCCTTGTGTGTGTGTGTGTGGCTCTCCATGCTGGTGGTGGTGAATAAAGGGTAATTTCATCATCCAGGAAACAAAGGATGTATGAATGAATCTTTGTGGATGATAAAGTTACTTCTGTCAATTTCTTGGAGGACAAGATGGATGAGTTTCTTGGGATGAGAAATGACTCCTATCAATTTAGTGGCTGACCTGAATGGTATTAATTTTCTGGATGACATGAATGTATGAACTTTTCGGATGAGAAAGTAACTTCATTCAATTTCGTGGATGACACGAATAGATGAATTTTTTGGATGAGAAAATAACTTCATTCAATTTCGTGGATGACATGAATGTATGAACTTTTTTGGATGAGAAAGTGACTTCAATCAATTTCGTGGATGACACGAATCGATGGTTTTTTTCCGTTGAGAAAAATAACACCTATCAATTTTCGTGGATGATATGAATGGATGAATGTCTGTAGAAAATTAACTTCAATGAATTTTGTGGATGATATGTTATGGATGGATGTTTGTGGATTTGAGAAAAATCATTTCTATCAGATTTTTTGGATGATACATTTTGTGGATCGATGTTGATGGATTTCAGAAAACTAATTTCTCTCAGTTTTTTTGGATGATATATGTTGTGGATGATATATGTTGTTGGCCTTCTTGCCTTTGGTAGGCAAGGATATTCTGTTTAGATTCATTATAGAGTGTAGCAGTTTAGGTGATAGATTTTATCCGCAAAGTCACCCTCTGTTTCACCCCCTATTTCCTACTGCTTGCTTTCGCCCCCTTATCCCCTCTTTTTCAGTGGTATCCGCAAAGTAATGAAACTTTATTAAATCTGGGTATTAAATGCTGGAACTCAGCATTTAATTAATCCACAAGGTTCGAGAGTAACTATAGTAGTTGTACAGGTAGGAGCACTGACTGCAAATATATGTAACAGCAGCAGTGGAGGCGCTCAGGAAAAATGAAAGACAGGATGAAACTCAGTTTACCACCAAAATTGGTGGAAAAAACTAGTTTGGGTTCCCAGTTATTTTCCTTTTGTAAAAATTTCCATTCCCAGTTACGCGTTTGATGCCCTATTATGCCGAAACTGGCTGTTCTCGCCCCCTAATCGCCTCACTTTTTACGGATAACTCTAATAAGTCTAATTTTTATATGAGGATTTTTTAAAGATGATATTTTGGCTTGTGTTGGAGCTTGAGATTAGATATAGAATTGGTCGACCCTGCCGATTCTGCCACTAAAAATTGGCCTGTTTATTCTGCCATGTTATTCTGCCATGTAAAACGACCTGAATTTTTGCAGAATACGTGTCCGAACGAGTAGGCCTTCTGGAACTGACAAACGACGGACGAAAATTGACGTCGCTGATGATTATTTCGTCAACTGTACCATCTCGTCGTCCAGCCCTAATATCGACGGCCACGATCGTGTTCCTGGCGAAACCCTAAACGGCCTCGTCTCTCTCTCGTATCTATCGCGTCGCTGCAATGAGTTGCTTCTCTTTTGTCTGCGATAAGGGTGGCTGAATCTTTGTGCCCGATTGCAGCTTAAGGATTGGAGCGATGGCGGCTGCCGCGCGACCTCTAGTAACAGTGCAAGGAGGGGAGGGAGATGCGGCAATCGACTCGGCAACTCTGCCTGCGGTGTTTCTCTCACCTATTCGCCCAGATGTGGTGCAGTCCGTGCACACGTCTCTTGCCAAGAACAAGAGACAGCCTTACGCCGTGAGCACGAAAGCCGGGCACCAGACCTCTGCGGAGTCATGGGGGACCGGGAGAGCTGTATCGCGTATTCCTAGGGTTCCTGGAGGTGGTACTCATCGCGCAGGCCAGGGAGCTTTCGGCAACATGTGCCGAGGTGGTCGGATGTTCGCTCCAACCAAGATCTGGCGGCGATGGCACCGTAAGGTGAACCTGAACCAGAAAAGGTATGCCATTGCATCTGCATTGGCAGCCTCCGCCATTCCATCTCTGGTTCTTGCTAGAGGACACCGTATTGAGAAGGTTCCGGAAGTGCCTCTGGTTCTCGAAAACTCTGTTGAGTCCATTGAGAAGACATCTGCTGCAGTCAAGCTGCTAAAGAAAATTGGAGCTTATGAGGACGTTGAGAAGGTAAGGGCCAGCCATAACATCCGCGCCGGTAAGGGGAAGATGAGGAACAGGCGCTACGTTTCTCGCCGCGGCCCTCTTGTTGTCTATGGCACCGAGGGTGCGAAGCTCGTGAAGTCGTTCAGGAATGTGCCGGGTGTGGAGATTGTTTCCGTGCACCGCTTGAATCTCCTTCAGCTGGCTCCTGGTGAGTTGCTCTGATTTGAAAAAACCCTGCTTTCTCTCCTGATGT
>Ga0209208_10010260_pt1 | contig 12187 bp, 8 predicted proteins | sample S1TSphfallax_3_FD_187694 | JGI IMG/M metagenome (GOLD analysis project Ga0209208, IMG submission 187694) | Host-associated microbial communities from peat moss isolated from Minnesota, USA - S1T2_Fd - Sphagnum fallax MG (SPAdes) (version 2) | ecosystem: Host-associated > Plants > Peat moss >...
GTTTAGAAGGAAAAATCAGTGGAAACCTCAATGTGTTCACACTTGGACCAACGACATAAACTACACTAGTACCTAATGATTGGATGTGTGAGATGTAATATGCAATTTGATTGGATGTTGTAAGCTGCAATATGGTGCTAAAATTGTAATATTACAATGTTTATCATTTCATCCGTGGAGGTGTTTGTTTTTCATAGTCATTTATCTAGTCTTTTTTTTTGTCGACAAATCTTAGTAGCCCATGAAATAATTGTTAAGGGGTGAAATTGTAGCCCCTAATCATTATTGCCCTCTAGGAGGTAAAATTGAAGGGATAAAGTCAACACCTTATTATTCAACAAAAAAAACTACTCTCACTAATTCACTTTATTATAACTATTTAAGTAGTAAGTAAGAAGTCATACAAAGAGGAATAAGGAAAGTAATGATTTGTTGTCCAAGAATAAACATACCTTCCTCTAAGTAGTTTAATTAAGGGGGTAGAAGGAGACAATAGAAAAGTGCAACATCAAAAATGGTCAAAATTCGAGAATAATTACTCTCCTTGGTTTCACATTACCTTCAATGCCCTTGGATATTGCCTAGTGGGGTCTATAGATATTTTACCACTATTGTCCATCCTTCCCCACGTTTGCAGGTCCTTGAATGGCTCTGCTTGCTATTTGCAACACTTCAAGAGGTTCCCCTTTTACTCTTTACCATCTACAACTAACTACCTTCCTTCATAGTTAGTGCCTATTGCTTGTAGTAATACCTTTTAGTCTAGAGGTGTCCTTCCAAGTTTTTTCCCTTGTTTTCCACCATCAAGAACTAACTATTACCTTCTTGTGTCAACTTGTAACTTAATGCTTACAAGCTACCAAGTGGTATGCCTTGTTACTCTCTGTCCTAGAAGAAATGCAACAATACCATCTCAAAGAAGCATCCTACATGTACAATATTGACTACTCTACCTTCCACACTTCTTATAAAATAAAAAATTCAACACAAAAGACTCAAGTCCACTCATCTTCCATTAAAATCACACACACACAAAGTATCTACACAATTCTCCATTCTCCTCCCATTTTACACAAGTCGTGAATGCCATAGAAGTCCCCCAACACCTCCTTTAATCCACCTTCTTCACACACCACACAAAGCTTAGATTGACCTTTAGAAAATAAGGTCCTTATCTTAATCCCTTCATACTTTTTTTTTGACTGATTGAATGGTTTAGCCCCTAACCACTCACTAACCCAAGCTACTTAATCCCACTTAATCCCTAATCTTCACGATCTTAACATTCTTGATGTTTCCCCTTATTGTTTTACCCAATGAATTTGTTTTTTGATGGCGAATTTTTGCCATTTTGTGAAAAATGTTTTGGAAAATGGAAGGCAAGTTCCCTATTGTTCTGGAAAAAAATATCGCCAAATTTTTTTGTTTTAATTGAAAAAAAAAATCCCAAAATCGCCACAATTGCCTACACAACATGAATATATTAAGTGCATGCTTTAAGATTTTCCTACTTTCATATTTCAAATATCACCAAATTAGGCCGCCAAATACACACTTATGGAAATCACAATTGAAAAAAAAATTTAAAAAAAAAAAAATTCACTTGATTTTACTCTATTTAATTCTAAAGTAATAATATTTTATAACGAAAATCCAACCTACCAATTCTCATACTCACGATTTCACTAATTTACTTTCCTTTTACCCTCTTCACTTATTAACACTGCTGTACATTAAATTGACGCATCACGGTAAAAATTCAACAGACGACGAAAACGAGGCGACTTTATCTAGCGGCCGTAAATCATTTTACTGCCTATCAGATACGAGAAAATTTCGCATGTGGCGAAATCCTGGCCATCCAAAAATTAACCAGGAAAAAAAAATAGGCAGCAGAACTTACTAGAAGTATTTACGATTTACTACTACTGTTGTCGAAATTTTCAAAATAATAATGCATTTTTATTATTTCTTTTTTCTGTAATTGGCCGAATTTCAAAAAAATAATTCCGTAAAATTCTACCGTTTAAATAATCAGTTCGTTTAAAGAGTCTTTTCACTAACAGGATTAATAATAATAATTAATTAATTAATTAAATAAAAAAATTAATTAGTGTTGTTTAATTAGCACTAATCTGTGATTAAGCTATAAAGGTTTGTTGAAGAGTCTTTTCACTAATAGAGGATTAATAATAATTAGTTAATTAATTTATTAATTAGTGTTTTTTAATTAGCACTAATCTGTGATTTAGCTTTAAAGGTTCGTTGAAGAGTCTTTTCACTAATAGAGGATTAATAATTAATTAACTAACTAATTGATTAATTAGTGTTGTTTTAATTAACACTAATCTGTGATTAAGCTATAAAGCTAGCTTTGTCGCCAGACGAAGAGGGGAGAGTTGCAGTTTCTCAGTGGTGAAGAAGAAAACTGGGCATCGTCGCTGAAGAATTTTTTGGTGGAAGATTTTTTGGGTGTTCGTCGTGTACTAGGATTGATGATAGAAAGAAGAGGAAGAAGAGATTTGAATTGGGTTTTCTTTGAATCTTTCGGTGCAAATTGTTGTACACATGTCTAGAATCATCAGTTGCAGAAAATTCAAAATTGGGTGTGAGATTTTTTTTTTTGCTGCAGTGATTTGAAGGCATTTGGTGCTCAACCAAACCAGATGATACTAGATGCCACGCGTTCCTTGAGTTCCTGCAGGAGTTGTTGAAATTCCAGTAGACTTTGGTGATGAGCAGACTAGTTTGAAATTCTTTTGTTATACGTGTTGTTGTTGTTGTTGTTTGAGAGGAGTTGATATCAGAACTCTTTGCTGCATGAGGTATGAGTTAGATCAGTTTGCTTGAGAGAGAGAGAGAGAGAGAGAGATTTTGATTCTTGGGTTTCGATCAGTTTCTGGGTCAGTATTGTGATTGACATATACCAGACTCATCAGTGATCTGTCTGCGGCAATCTGCATGCATGAGTTTTGCGAGATCAAGTCCTGGATTCATTGGTTTTAGGATATTGTTCTGAACTCTTGTGTGAGGGGTCAAGACTCAAATCATCAAACTATATACAACGTTTCTGTGCTGCAAGAGATCTATATATGGAGTGGGGAAAGCCTGCAACAGCTGCAGAAATCATGGCAACGAGAATCATGAACCTGCAGCGGCGCAGCTCTGGAACCCAAACCCATGATCATGTCATTCAGAGCATCAGGCCAGCCAGTGATCAGCTGCGGAGGTCTTTGACACCAAGTCGGGACCCCATGAGTCTAGCGCTCAGCTTGAATCATGGAATGTATGCCACCTGCATGCTCTTGTGGCTCTCCTTCCAGATTCCCTGGTTTTGCGGAGCGCAGAATACAACAGGTATGAATCATGATCTGGTAGCGTTTTTGTTGTGACCCAATTGAAGATTCATCGTTTTCTCGCGGCGTTTGCATCCTGCTATTTGTATGCGCAGATTCGACAAAAAGAAAGCGTGACCGGATCTGTGAACCTTGTTGCAGCAGATCCGCAATACACTTTCCTGTACAATGCGACGTCTGCGCCGCTCATGTCGGAATACGACTACATCATCGTGGGTGGAGGCGCAGCGGGTTGTCCTCTTGCAGCTACGCTCTCGCAGAACTACTCTGTTTTGCTGCTGGAACGTGGAGGCAGTCCATACGGGGATCCCATGATCTCAGAGCAAATCAACATGGCCACGGATCTACTGCGAGAAGGCCCTCTCTCTCCTAGCCAGGCATTCACTTCCGAGGATGGAATTCTCAACCACCGCGCACGGGTCCTGGGCGGTGGCACATGCCTGAACGCTGGGTTCTTCACCCATGCGAGTAGAGCCTTTGTTCGAGCTGCAGGATGGGACGAAGGACTTGTGCATGAGGCTTATCTGTGGGTGGAAGGGCTGATCACGTCGTTTCCTCAGCTGGGTCCATGGCAAACAGCAGTGAAAAATGGGCTTCTGGAAGTGGGTGTCACCCCTGACAACGGCGATTCTCTGGAGCATGTCTATGGGACCAAAATCGGAGGATCTCTCTTCGACCGCAATGGTCACAGACACACTGCTGCTAACCTTTTGCAATATGCAGATCCCAACAATCTCAGAGTCCTGCTCTTCGCCACTGCCCACCGCATTCTCACGCATACTGGTAACATCTTTTCCACCGAACGTTTGTATGAATTCCAGGAGAATTCAAGCCTGGTATTGGGAGTCATGGGTTCAATGTCCTGCTCCTGTTTCTGATTGTCGCTAACTGGTTGAGCTCAATTTGCTGTCGCATGATCAGCGAGCAATGGAAGTGCACAAGCATTCGGAGTACTCTACACAGATCTGAACGGAGTTGAGCATCAAGCAAACTTGACGCAGAGAGCTGGGAGTGAAGTCATAGTCGCAGCAGGAGCGTTGGGGAGTCCCCATCTCCTTATGTGGAGTGGAATCGGACCAGCAGAGCAGCTCACGGCGCTTAACATTCCTGTAGTCATCGACCAACCGAATGTGGGACAAGGCATGCGGGACAATCCCATGAATGCATTGGGCATTCCTCTGACACAGCCGATCGAGTACTCCGCGCTCCAAGTGGTGGGAATCCCACAAACGTTTGGCGGATTCGTTGAAAGTGCAAGCATGAACGCTGCCAGTTCCATCAGTCTGCAAGTCCCCACCGCTCTTGTGTCGCCATGCAACATGTCCACCATCTCTCTCAACTTCGACACTGTCACCAACTTCGCTGCTCTGTTGCAGAAAGTCGCAGGTCCGGTATCAAGCGGTGAGTTGAAGCTCAACGGCTCCGAGTTCAGCACCACTCCCTCTGTTCGATTCAACTACTACTCGGATGCGGAGGATCTTCGCTCCTGTGTTGCAGGTACTACAGTAGACTTTGTGCTCAATACAAGCTCCTGCAGCTACTACACAGGCTCAAGGGTTTGGGATTCAATCTGGACTTGTTCCTTGTCTGATTTTGTCACCACATCCACCAGAGGACACCATTCCGATGCTACCCATTCGCCAGGTTCAGAGTTCAGAATGTGACTTCTTGTTCTTCTTCTTGCAGGTACCAAGACAATGCTGGATGTTCTGTACTCCAGGGCTCTGGCGCCCTTTGTGACAGATGCTATCTGCTTGCCTGCAGTCCTCGAGTTTCTGTATGGTTTGTCGCCGAGTGTAAGGAACGATGATGCCCAGCTTTCTTCCTACTGTAAGCGAACAGTGCGAACCATGTGGCACTACCATGGCGGATGCGTTGTGGGCAAAGTGGTAGACGCGGATTACCGTGTGCTTGGGACCAATGCGCTTCGCGTCATCGACGGCTCCACTTTCGTGAATTCTCCCGGGACCAATCCTCAAGCTACTGTCATGATGCTTGGACGGTATGTGCATGCACGCGTGCATATCCCCTGCATTTGTTTAGGGTGTTATAGCTTGGATATGACATTGTGGGTAGTGATGAGGAGAGTCTTGCACGATTTCCTGACAAACCCAGTGGTAATGCTGGTTGATCTGATCATCATCTCCTTTTCTCGCTTTGTCTGCAGGTACATGGGAGTCCAGATTCTCAGAGAGCGGCTTAGCACAGGGCAGCATTAAAACAGACTGCATGTGCAGCTGGATGCTTCTGGCCCTGGAAGATCTATGCAGCTCAACAGCATTTGCTCAAATCTGTTGTTCTGCAGCTGCTGCTGCTGTATGATAGCTGCCATTTAAGCTGGATGGTATTGTTCCCTCAACTGTTATCTCGAGTCCTTCAGAGTTGCTGCAGAGGTGTAATGCTTCTTCTTCATCTTTCTTGCTAATCTGAGTAGCTTTTTCTTCTTCAGATCTTTCATCCTAATCTGAATATGTTCTTTGAAAGCTTTCTTTCTCATCTGAGTATCTTCATCTTCTTCATCTTTCTTTCTAGTCCGAGTAGCTTGTCTATTGTTCTTCTCATTCTTCTTTCTTCCTGATCTGAGTAGCTATGACATATCAGGTCAGAATTCATGAGAATGGTGATGGTACATTGTCAGAATCAAATGCCCAGGTTTCAAAATAATCATCGCGTGCATTTGCTGCTGCTGCTGCTGGGGTTCTAGAGTTTTCATCTCCAAGTTCATCCTCAATTTTTGTAGATCTGCCTCTGCTGCAGACATTTAAAAAGTTTTTGCCAGTAACTAAAAAACAAAGTTGTAGGACAACAAAATGAATAACAAGGATTGTAAGACACCCTTCCTTGCCTGCCAGTTTAGATAGGAGAAATTGGGTGTTTTGGAATTCTTTGCTTTCTTTAAATCTGTTTTTCAACAACCAGGACATGAAAGATACAGCAAAAGCTGAACCAGAGACATTTTGTAGTGGATAATTTGTTGCCATTGGTGGGGCTCCATCTGATTTTCAAAATTGGATGTTTGCATGATACAACAATACCCATCAATGGTCTTCTTTCAGTAAGTTAATAATAAATGTCCACTTCGTATTACCACAAGGAGCTCAAATCTTTTAGGCTTTAGCAAATTGCCGAATTGTATCAGCTGGTATCATGTCTTCAATTGCTTGAATAGGGAATTTTAAGAGCTAAGGATATTAACCTGAACATGCTGTATTTATTGTCACCTTTCTGACCCATGCAAATGAACAAGTGAAGAAGCGTATAATTTAAAGCCTTCATGTGAGCCACTCTGTCTTCCAAATTAGTCATGTACAGGTGGTTCAAAACTTGAAGTTGCAAAGCTTTGTGGAACAAGGGAGTTATTCTTTAGATGGCATTTTCCTGTTGAAAATGCATATACAGCTTTTTTCTTCACTTGACAATTGCATACAGCTAGCTTTGCCTCAAGATCTGATGCTGAAATTTAATAATTTGGCATGAATATCTCAACTAGTTGGTGTATTCTACATGAATCATGCTCACACCATGGATGCATTGCCTGTCTTGTTCCAGTTGACACCTATAGCATAAGGTAGACATTATCACTTATCACAAGCCTTAAAACATACATCGATCACAAGGTGATGGGAGCAAGAGGCCCTTACTCTTATATAAGGCCCTCTTGCAACAACGAAGTACTTGTACAAGCATCTCCACTGACAGTAGTTCAATGGTCTGTAGTTCTGGTTAGGACGGGAGAATATATGTTGGGTGTGGTAAGGGTTTAGGGTTCAGGGTTTAAGGTATAGAGGTGCAAGTAGGGGGTGTGGGTCCAATACGCGGAAGAAATGCAATTCTAGAGGCAACAAAGAATACCCCAAAGTGTTGTGCAAATGATATAATGAACACTTAATTGTTTTTGTTAAATTAATCTATTCCTTGCATTTTCCTGCTTGCTTCAATGTTTAAGTGTGATTGGTCCACAGGACCTCTTGTTGAAATTCCCAACCTCAATGCAAGCCCAATAACACCCTTGTGATTTATGTCAAAAAAAAACTCAATCATTTGTGATACAAGTCCAGAAGTTGAACAAAAATTGTTGGATTTCTAGGGTGTGAATATAAATCTTCTTTCTCGTGGGCAGTTGATACATTTTATACAATTCTATGTTCTTCTTTGTCTTCTTCATGGGCATAAAAGTGGATTTTTTGGTCACCCTTCAATAACACCCTGTAGCTTCAACAATTGATTTGCAAACTTTGTTCTTGCTTTGTCCAATTTTATCCAAAACATTACCCATGTATGTGTAGTTGTCAATTTGTCTGGGTACTTCTGATGGATGATTGAAATAGTGTTGATGCTAGAAGCTATGCACCTATGACTCTTCTACCACAAATCATAAAAACAAAATCCATATTTCGAATCTAAGTGGGTGCAGCAAAACTAAATGACTTCATCATCTTCTTCTTAATCAAGACTTCATCTTTCACTTAAGCAATGGTTGAGGTAATGGATTAATTGACACAACTTAAAATGGATAACTTTGTTTAGTCAAGTGTTGATGGTAGCAAGAAAACTGATGCAAATTACTTGGGCAAAGATCATCTAATAACTTGTTCATGGGATTAGGTTACCCTTTTATTAAGGCAATTCTCTTAACCTTCATAGTCAGCCCAACACTGTCACCCTCTTTTTTTTTTCCCAGGAGCTCAAAATCCTCAAGGTTCCACAACCATGGGTGCACCTTCAATTTACATAGTGTATAACAAGTCGATTGGATTTCATGAGTACAATTGAACTCACTACCATCTTGCCAGAGTGAACCAGCACCCACCAGTTCACCTACCTGACAACATTGAAAGAAAAAACCCTAGTCCTAACCTAGTAGCCACCATGCGCCTTACCTACTTAGTTATCTTCATTGCAGCCACTTACATTCCCGACCTACTTAGCTATGATACTCACCCACGTACATAGGTAGTTACAAAGGTTGCTACTTAAGTAGTTTGAGGCAGGAGTAGGAGGGTTTACAAGATAGGTTACAAAGGCGTAACCACAAGTGAGTCATAACAGGTTTCTAATGGATGCTGTGCTGGTGGGTGCTGGATCACATAGTACCTACCATCCACTTTGTTCTTAGTTTGATCTTGAAGTCAAATAGGATACACTGCCCACAATACCATGTATGGACCCCTATTATGACATATAATAAAAATCAGTAATAGAAGGCGTCATTGGAGAAATTTCCATTCTTTTTCATTCTTTCTATAATTGCTGCTGGAATTTTTTGCAGGGCCAAAAAGCAGAAAACCAATTTCTTTTGAGTTCAAAAAAGTCATCATTGTATACTCACATCCAAGGGTCCAATCTTTCAGGCTTGATTTGAGAAGTACAGAAATTTGTGTTGTAAATCAGCAAAGCTTTAATCGACCTGTAACTTGATCAACAAGGTCAGCAGGTCCTGCAACAGCGGTGCACCAAGATAGCATCAATGAGATGAATGAAAATGTAAGGGCACTGTTCACGACAAAATAATAGTACCTATGTTCATACTTGCACACCTAATAGATTATATCATGTGATGTGGCCTGTATATGTAGAAATATCATGGGTTCAGTTTTGGAATGAGTCACTGTTAATTTGCTCCTGTGTGATTTTGCTGAAAGCCATTTCAAGCATCAAGGTCTTGTGACAGGTTACCAGACAGGAAACGATGGTGAACAGCAGTTGCAACCATAATGCTCAGAAACAAAGCAGACACTATTAAGGTTTATGGACAATGGCTATACTGAAAGCAACAAATCAACAGGTTTTTCTGCAGGATTTACCTAGAAGAGCCATCACAGTCCTCGAGTCTGCAAGGAAATAGAACCACATGACAAACAAATTAAGAGGCATTATTAAGGGCTCATGGAAAGTTACATCTGAATAATGAAAAGGTTGGGACTTTCAGGTTTCAAGTCCAGGAGTCAGAGATGAGATACAAAACTCCAGAATTTCCATCTATGTTTTCAGGGTTTTGGATTATCAGAATTTTGAACTGAGTGAAGAAGATCAATTGCCTCTTAATGGCAAGACACATACTGGGATTCATCTGGGTGAGCCCAGCATCGGTGGTAATGTGAGACGGAACTTTCAATCTCCTTGCTTGGCGCTGTTCCCGCACAAATTCCACACAAGTGATCCTTTTAGAAATAAAATCCAAATTCTAGACATTTTAGGGTGGTCCATTCAAAAGGGGAATGAGTGCCAATGAAAAGTACCATGAATGAGGATACTTTGTAATGGAAGTCCTGGAAAAGAAAAAATCTGGACGAGGAACAAGACCTGTAGGGAGAGCAACTCAGCCTCACTCTCAACTTTTGTAACCACCTTAGCTTGACCACATGTCTCCCATCTGCAGACAACAGCCATTAGAGCCAAGAGTTTGAGATCCCTGAAGGCCAGGGTTCAAATGGCATGATCACAGTTACATACCACATGCCTTAAGATCTACTGGATTTACATAACCAAAACATGAATTCAACAGGCTTACAAGTCAACCCTAACCCAAACTTTCCAGTATGCTTCAAATTGATCCACAGCCATTTGAACCAAGACAAAATAACAGAAGGCAGAAAGGCAAAGACCCCAGGGTGGGTCTAGAGAATTTTGTGTTCAGAGATTACCTTTGAAGTGCCTTGGGAGCTCTGTTGCAAATTTTCTTATATAACCCTACAGTTGCATGGCTGCATTTTCACCCTAACACAAAACTCCAGTTGAGTTGCCAGTAAATTATAGCCTTCAGAACAGCTGCCCTATGAAGTGTGAGGAAAAGAGACTCTGTGTAATAGCACAATTGCTTTGTTAGAGAGAAAAAAATTGCAGAGCTGAACAGACCTGCATTGGGAAGCCAATTTGCCTTTGCCCATTTTCAAGTCATTTCTCACTACGAGCACCTACAGACCCCAACCCATCCAACCACAAGCTACACATTGTTTTCACATCCTTCTACACAAATACTCCTGGAAAGAAGGGGGCACTAAATCTCTAGCAAAAAGGAGTAATAAACTTCTTCAAGAATCAGACTGTAGAAACAGGACATGATTCTGCTTTGCTTTTGAAAGTTGCAAATGTGCGCAGCTGTGCTGCAAGTTATGGCAAATTTTTCACTTTTCAAATGAATGTTATCCAACACCAATGTAATAATTGCAACCAGAGTGCATCAATGAAATAACCTTGGGCTTCAAACCCTAAATCCAGGCCTAACCCTAACCCTAATTGTTTGTTTGCGAGAAACGTACCATCTTGAAATCTGAGTGCAGTTCTGCGAGCCTGTCGATATAGAGCGGCTCCTTCTTTCCATCTTGGCCACATCTTTTCTTGGACGTTGCAGCAGCACCAGAATCAGCGAAACACAGATTGCAACGGCCTGCTCTCTGTCTCCCAAGTATGTAACCCAATGCAAAGAAGCCTGCCCCCAACGCCAAAAACTGTGAAGTTCCATCTTGTGCGATCTTTCCTTGACCCATCACACAAAAACTTCCTCCTTTTCTTTTCCTCTCTAAACTTCTCTGAAAAAAATTAGACAAAATCAAAACTGTCTCTCCCTCCCTCGAATGCTCTTCAGATTGCCCTAATTACGATACACACTCCAAATAACTCAATAATGTCTCCTCCATATCCTTTCACAAGAAGAACCCACGACACCAAAACCCAAAATTCACTCGCCAGTGATACAAACCTCTTATTCCATGAATCCCTTACTGTACTCCTGTTCCCAAACCCTAATTAATATGACGATTCTGCAAAACTCTCTGTGTCTCGTCTCTGTCTCTCTGTGTCTCTCTCCCTCCCCAATGGCTCTATAGAGATCCTATTCTATGTTGCCACGAATGCCAATTCGCTTACCCGAATGTTTTTTTGTTTCCCCGATTTTATCATCCGATCCCCCTCTTCCCGAAACAAAACCGGAAGAAGAAAGAAACCACTTCCACTCCCCATCAACCAAATCCTAATCAACACTTCTGCAATCAGAAAACTTCTTTCTTGTCCAGATGTCTGTATGTTGCGCGAGCACCAACAGTTTTCGTGATGCCTTTTCACGACATCTCTCGAGTCTCTCCCCCCGCCCCCTTCAATCTCGCAAACCGTATGCTCGAAACTGGTATTCGACAAGTGTATAAATACAAAATACTGAGAGGATACGTAAGTCTTGGTATTTCGTACAAATACGTATGTATGAGGAGTTTTCATACACAACTTCCAATTTTAGCACAAAAACTAAAGGACTCACAAATCTTCAAGATTTGCTAGATGTGTAACTGAATCTACATTTTTGTGGAGAATCACGTTACCCATTGGTACCTAGTGCCACCACATTCAAAGTATGTGGGTGGTGGGAGAACTACTAATAGCAAACCACTTGGAACAATCAAAACTATCTACCCAATCAGAAACATGGAATAGTAAAAAAAAATACGATTCCACTTTGTGTTTGGAACCCTAACCCTAACCCTAACCCTAATTGTTTGTTTCCAGAGAAACGTACCATCTTGAAATCTGACTTGTGAACCTCATCATCCAAGATTGATTTCCATTGCAGGGTCACATACTGAATGAACGTTGATGGAGATGCTCTTATTAGCACATAAATTTACAGGACCAGAAAAATCTTCAAATTTTGATAGATGTGTGTAACGGAATCTACGTTTTTCGTGGATAGGTACTCTAAAACCCTAAATCACGTTACCCCATGATTAGGGACCAACCTAGTAACCTAGTGCTATCCTCGCACGTTCGCAAAACAACGTTATTTTTCCGGACAAGGGCCCCCAAATTTCTAGTCAGCCCACGTTCGTTCGCAACTGCGTTGT
>Ga0209208_10010261_pt1 | contig 12186 bp, 6 predicted proteins | sample S1TSphfallax_3_FD_187694 | JGI IMG/M metagenome (GOLD analysis project Ga0209208, IMG submission 187694) | Host-associated microbial communities from peat moss isolated from Minnesota, USA - S1T2_Fd - Sphagnum fallax MG (SPAdes) (version 2) | ecosystem: Host-associated > Plants > Peat moss >...
AAAAAAAAAAAAAAAAAAAAAAAAAAAACCATCCTTTGATATTTTTGGCTTCCATAACTTGAACCATTTTGTATAGAAATCTTGCAATTTTTAAAAAAATGTTGCTCAAATTATGGCTATTGAAAACCCTTAAAGAGCACTTGATTTTAGCACTTTTAATTCCAATGATGAGTAATTAAAACTTGTATATGGGGGGATTTTTTTGGACTCCTTCATATGGTTGTCCATGGACCATTCCAAAGACAATTTAAAAAATAACTATGTGATTTTCAACCCTAACTATTTCATTTTAAAAAATTAAAAAAAAAAACTGCTTCAAGGTTTTTATTATTATTATTAACTTTCTAAATAATTATCTCTCACCTTTCTTAATAACTACCCCCATTTTATAATTACCTCACTCTTTTCCTCTATCCACCAACATGGATGTGAAAAACCAAATTAAAATACGTCTTTCCCAAGTCCATGAAAATGTATATTAATTTAAATTTGAGCTTCATGAGATCTCGTGCACTACAAGTGAAAATCAATTTTATTTTATTTTATTTTTCTTCCTTATGTTTTCATATGATTTTCAATAATTCATCATTATTTATGTCAATGTCAAATTTAATTAAAATAAACATACATTTCACGCACGTGAAAAAGGACACATGTTAATTTATTTTTTCATATTCACATTGGTTGATGGATAGATAGGGAAAAAGAAAAAAAGAAAAAAAGAAAAAAAAGAGCGAGATAGTTATAAAATCGATGCACATAGTTCATTAAGAAAGGTGAGAGAAAAATACTTATTATAAAAAAATAATTAATACAAAAAAGTTATTATTAAAAAAAGAAATAAAATAGGTAGTTATTTTTTAAATTGTCTTTAGAATGAATGGTCCATGGATGATGACCATATTAAAGGATTCCAAAAAAAAAATCCCCCAATATACCAGTTCCAATTACTCATCACTGGAATTAAATTTAAAATTGACATAAATAATGATAAATTATTTTTAAAAATAAATTAAAAAAAAGATAAATATATAATGCCAGAGGAAAAAAGGAAAGAGGTTGACAGAGAGAGAGAGAGAGAGAGAGAGAAAGAGAGAGAGAGAGAGAGAGGGAGAGAGAGAGAGAAAGAGAGAGAGAGAGGGAGAGAGTGTGATTTTGTCTCTTTCTTTGGTTTGGTTTGGTTGTGTGTGTCATCTTTCTTATCTTTCTTTGTGCTGGAGTATGATATTTTATTCATGGCAAAAGTGCATCCAGAGTAGTTGTAGTAGTTGTTGTTGTTAGTACTTACCAAGACATCGCAAAAGGACTGCAGCAGCAGGAGGAATGGAGGAGAAACGAGAAAGAAAGAAAGCAAGCAACAAAACAAAACAAAACAAAACAAAATAAAAGAAAGGAACAGTGTTGTTGATGATTCTGCAGTAACAGCAGCAGCAGCAGTAGCAGCAGCAGTAGCAGCTTGTGTCTCTGTTCATGTCTGCAGACTGTGGCTTGCTTGCTTGCTTGCTGGCTGACTGGTTGGCTGGCTGGCTGGCTGGATGCTGGCTGGATGCTGGCTGCTGTTGCAGCTGTCGAAGATTGTGGATGCCAGTCCACATTTGTCACCTAGTGCTCCTTGTGAAGGTGATAAGAGACTTTCCCTTGTTAAGCCATTCCCTTGCTGCATTCATGTGCTCTTCTCTGCTCTTCTCTGCTCTGTTCTGTTTTTTTTCCTTTCCGTAACAACTTCTGTTTTTTCTGTCTGTGGCCAGTTTGCAGTTTTGTGTTTGTGTGTGTGTGTGTGTGTGTGTGTGATGATTCTGTGATCTGTAGTGATTCTCTTCGTGTAAGATTATTCTTGTAATAGATATCGGAAATTGAGATCCATTCCAGATCTATTTGCAAGCTACTACTGCTTCAATCTTCAACAAAAATAGGAGAAGACAGGAGAGGACAGGAGAGTCTGAGGTAGTTGAAATTCTTTTGGTCTGAAGAAGCTCTGGAGAGTAGATTTTTTTTTTTGTTTTCGGATGTGCTGTGCATTCTCCATCTTTAGACCTGTTCACAGTATATATGTATTTGTATGTGTGTATGCGTAAGTTGACGTTGAGAAGATGTTGTATGAGATTCTGAGTTAGTTGGATCGGAAGTCTCTCTTGGATTTAGAGAAGCTCTTTTGTTTGTTTTGGTTTTGTTGTTTCACTTCTGAGCTCTGCAACATCCTCAAGAGGTTTTTCTTTTCTGAGCGGGCATGCAAGAGTAGGGCTGAGGAGAGATGATGGATATTGTCAAGATGATGAAGTTTGTGGCTGTTGTGGAAATTAGATGTTTGGTATCACCAGCATGAGAGTGTCCAAAGAGGAGGAGAGAAAGGAAGCAGGAAGAAAGAGAAAATCAGCTCTGTAATCAGCTCCAGTTCTCTTTTTCCAAGTGCTCATTTCTTTCTTCCTGCGTGTGAAGAAATCTGCTGCCATGGAGAATTTTGTCTGGAATTTGAGGCTTTTACGAGCCATAATATTGCTGTTGCCTGGGCTTTGGCTCCTTGCCGCCGGATCTGCAAAGGGACTGTCTGAGGAGGGTCAAGTACTCTTGCAGTTCAAGAACAATATCACAGATGTTAGCCATCAGCTTACAAACTGGGTGGCAACAGATCTCCTTCCTTGCAATTGGACAGGGATCACATGCACAGGAAGCTCAGTCACCAACATCAATCTGTCCAATTTCAATATCTCAGGCGAAGTTCCCGAAGGTGTACTAGGTAAAGAGCTAATCAAACCCAGATCTCCTTCAGATGGGTCCTTTTTCTTCACAAGATTCCAATGCAGCTCCCCTCCTGTTCAGATCAGCTCAAGTAGGAACAATAAACTTGCTGTTGATCCTTTCTTTTGTCTCTGCAATTTTTGTCAGGAAGTCTGTTATTACCTACTGTCGTCATCATCAGCTTCTCTTAAGATAGAATACTTTCCATCTCTTTTATCATTTGGAGTTTGTTCTTGTCTTGTCATTGGTTGCACTCACCAGGAACTTAGTTCACAAGCGTTTGTCCAACTTTATAATTGCAATGTTGTACTCCTTTCCATGCATTCGTTTGTACACATGGTTTTTCTGTTAAATTTTTTTCTCTTTCAATCAAGAAATGCAAGATGAGCTTCACCCAATGATGTCAAAGTCTCTGTTGAGACTTCAATGTTCTTAATCTATTTCTCTATCTTGTTTGGCTTGGTGGGTGAGTGGTTGTTGTTCAACACTGGTATCTTCTTCCATTTCTCCTCTCTTTGCCTTTTTTCTACCTTCTACAGTTTCTGTTTGGTTGTGCTGTTAAGTTTTCTTGTAGAGCTCTGCAGGCAGGTTTTCATTGGTGGAAGCAATTTGTATTGCTCTTGTTAATTTATGCTTCATTTTCATGTTGTGCAAAGAGTCATCATGAAGCCAGACAATCTAGTCCAAGAGGCTCCATGCTTCCAAGTGTACAGGTGACTATCTCAAGCAAGTCTTGTACTTCCTATGGTCTTCTATCAGTGGTCATATCAGGTTCTCCCTGATACGTTTGGCAGAATGGTCTGCCTGACTGCGGTAGGCAACAGTAGTGCTTGGTGTCAAGAGGTCATCCTGATCTCTAATATGTGGAGACTAGAGTGGTCATCCAGCTTCTCCTTCATGGAGAGATTTGCAAACTGTGAGCTTTAGATCAGTTTGAAACTGTGAGCTGCAAATACATGGCATTAACACCATTGGTAGTTGATTTTGGGTGTTACAGGTCAGTTGACAAATCTTACAGCTCTGGACCTTGGAAATACAAACATGGGTGGCTACTTTCCTCTTGATTTGCTCAATTGCAGCAACCTCATGACCTTGAACCTGAGTATCACATACATCGGAGGTCCTCTACCCACAATGATTTCACAGCTGACAAAACTCCAAATACTAGACCTTTCATACTCAAATTTTGTAGGATCAATCCCTGATAGTCTTGGGGAGTTGCCGGCACTGCAGCTCTTGAATCTCAAAGCTGCAAACTTCACTGGAGTTTTGCCGTCCAGCCTTGGGAAGCTCACAAACCTGACCGAAATATATCTTGGCCTTGCAAATTTCACACTTGCAGCTATACCTTCATGGTTTGCAAGTTTCACAAAGCTCAAAGTGCTTGACCTGAGCTCCAGTAACTTCACTGAGGGGCCGATTCCAGAGTGGGTTCAGGTGATGCCAAGCCTGCAGTATCTTGACCTTGCATACTGTAACTTGACCGACCAGATTCCAGGATTTCTGGGAGGCTTGACAGCGCTTCAGACTCTCTGGTTGAGGGGAAACTTGCTGAATGGATCAATACCTGATATCTTTGCAAACTTGACAGAGCTTGTGAGCTTGGATGTCTCAGAGAATCAGCTTACAGGTTCAATCCCATTAAGCCTGATGGAGCTTCCAAATCTTGAAGTGATTGAACTGTATGCAAACCAGCTCTCAGGGGAACTGCCTGCAACTATTGGAAACCTCAGAAGCTTGTCACAGATTGATGTCTCACAGAACGAACTGACTGGTGCAATACCAGAGTCAGTGACAACTTTGGCAAACCTGTCAATCTTCCACCTCTGGCAAAACAACTTCAGCGGCAGCATACCACCAGGTATGGCTAATCTTCAGGCACTGACAGAGTTTGTCCTCTTCGAGAACCACTTCACAGGCAGTGTTCCAGGCAACTTGGGGCAGAACTGCAACCTTACACGATTTGATGTCTCCACAAATCTGCTCTCTGGACCCGTCCCAGCTCATCTTTGTGATGGACAGCAGTTAGTTGAACTCATCTTCTTCAATAACATGTTTTCAGGCATGATACCTGATGTCTATGGAAGCTGCATGACTCTTGCTCGTGTTCGGTTTGAGATCAATAAACTCTCAGGACCAATTCCCGATGGTCTCTGGGGGGCACCTCAAATGCTGATTCTTACAGCACACAATAATATGCTCAATGGAAGCATACAGCCCACCATCAGATCTGCTTTAAACTTAGGCACACTTGACATCTCCGGCAACTGGTTCGTGGGTCCACTTCCCCAAGAAATTGGCAACCTCCTTCTGATACAAAAGCTCTCTGCATCTGGGAACAACCTCTCAGGTTCAATCCCTCCACAGCTCAGTGATCTCTCTCGGCTCAACTGGCTTGATCTCAGCCAAAATGCTTTCATGGGTGGGATACCACCAGCACTTGGAAACTGTTCACACCTCAGCACACTGAACCTTTCAATGAACTTGCTTACTGGACCGATTCCGAGTGAGCTTGGTGAACTTAGCAGCCTCACAGTTCTGGATCTTTCACATAATGCCCTCACAGGAGAGGTCCCATCCATCCTCAGCAGGTTGCCACTTGAGAATCTTGATGTCTCATACAACAACCTCTCTGGTGTGCTGCCGCCAGGTCTCCTTCCAGTCACAGATGCCAAAGGTAACCCGTATTTGTGTGATGTGGCCAGTAACTGTGAAGCCAGCGGGCAGCAAACAAGCAGCAAGTCAAATGGAGTGATGGTGTCAGCAGTGGTTGGAACTTTTGTGGCAGCAATGATTGTACTCATTGTTGGCTCATGCTGCTTTTACCGGAGGTACAAAATTTTCAATGAGCAGCGCAAGGGGCTTTTACGGAACACCTCGTGGCACTTGACTTCATTCCAAAAGGTGACAGTGAAGGAGTATGAGATTGCAGAATTCTGCAACAATCCAGATAATGTTATTGGAAGTGGTGGATCTGGGAAAGTGTACAAGGCAGTACTCAGCAATGGCCAACCTGTTGCTGTGAAAAAGCTTGGGTGGGGGGAGATGAAGGGTGATGCATTACATGATCATGGATTCCGAGCAGAGGTACAGCTATGAACTGAAAAACTCCTTACATACTCACTGTCATATCTGATCTGCACCAAACATTCATGTGCAAATTGAAATAGAAATTCTGATTATCAGAGCATCTTTGGCGTCATGCAGGTAGAGACATTAGGGAAAATCCGACACCGGAATATTGTGAAGCTCTTGTGCTGTTGTTCAAACAATGAGTCAAACCTCCTTGTGTATGAATACATGCCCAATGGCAGCCTGGGCGACATCCTGCACAGCACCAAAGGCGGCACTCTGGACTGGGCTATGCGCTACAAGATTGCACTAGGGGCAGCACAGGTACGGAAGAATAGAACGCTTGTGATCACCGTCCCTCTCTTTTGTATCTATGGTGTAGCTGTACATAGAGTATTACATCATCCTGTTGCTTCTGGAAATCAAAGAGAAAACTCAGGATGCAGGTTGTGTTGAATATTTGCCTGAATTTGGTGTAGATTATTGTATACTTATCTACACCCATTGTAAGGAGCTGATGAAGCAGTGAGTAGTCATGGCAGCTTGTCACTGCAATTCATGAGGAAGCTGATGGTCTGACACTTTGTGGGATTCTCCCACAAGGTTAATGACTGCACTCATTGTCATGTTACCTTCAAAGTGTTGTTTTGGAGATTTCTCTGCAATCTCATATATACATAGGGAGTACATGATCAGTGTATTGTGATGGCCAGCAGCTAGAGAGCTTCAACAATGATATGAAAAACTGGATTCATTTCTTATTTTGCAGGGTTTGGAGTACTTGCACCATGACTGTTTGCCACAGATTGTGCACCGGGACGTGAAATCAAACAACATACTTCTTGATGCTGACTACGAGGCACATGTTGCTGACTTTGGGCTTGCTCGAGTCCTTGAAACCACAACCATCACAACATGGAGGGGAGAATCTATGTCGGCGGTTGCAGGCTCCTATGGTTACATTGCTCCTGGTAAATTTTCTATGAAAGAATGTACTACTGTTCCTCCATATGTCTTTGTGTATATTTTTCATTTCTTCTTGCTCACTGTGCACCTTGGAATTGTGCATTAACATAACTAGCTTTGGGTGATGGGTTTGATAGAATAAATTCTAAATTGACAAATTTTGGGTCATGGATCAATGCAATGAATAAATTGCAGGCCGTGATTTTGATGAATAGTATTTTTGAGCTAACATGTTTTGGTTGATGGCATATGGAATGCTGCAGAGTATGCTTACACCTTAAACATTGGTGAGAAGAGCGACATCTACAGCTTTGGTGTTGTGTTGCTGGAACTCATCACAGGGAAGAGACCAATTGAGGCCATGTTTGGCGAAGGTGTTGATCTGGTGAAGTGGGTGATGGACAAAATCCAGACCACTGAGGGGCTATATGAAGTACTTGACACAAGACTGGGGCGTGCAGCACATGATGACATGATCCTGATGTTGAGAGTTGCAGTGCTGTGCTTGTGCCGGCACCCAAACAACCGGCCATCAATGCGTGAGGTGGTGCAGTTGCTTGTAGAAGCTGAACCCAAAAGCTATGAGGAAAAGTTCAACTCCAAAAGTAATATCTCTGACTCAATCTGGCAGGGTACTGATACTACACAAATGAAGAATATTGCAAAGGACATGATGAACAAAACAAAGGCCACTGATACCATGAACTACATTGTTGCAACACCCAACTTTCTTGGCTTGTGATAGACAGGGTAAGAGCTTCCAATTCTTACAGCAACTGTCTCCTTACTGGAGATTTCCAGAAGAATCGAAACCACAGACAGTGGTGCTGCTGAGCAACAAGAGTGATGGAGTCAATGAAGCATGCAACACTCGTGCTTTCTTCATGCCAAAATTCCAATTTGGGTTTTCTTTGCAGAATTGAGTCTCGCCATGTTTCAACATCCTCTGCAGCTGCTGCTAACTACAAGTACGTGCTGTGTTACAAGAGTAAAGCATTTGGACTGCAGTTCTTGTCTATGGTAGCAATAGAAAGTTTCTTAGTACAAAGCCACACCCAAAGGGTGCAAAATATGATGATACAAGTCCACTGAAGATGATGATGATCGAGTCTTTCCGGTTGTTGCAAGTCTTCCCCTAGCAGTTGTGAATTTGAAAGTGGCCATGAAAACCCAAAACCCGTTTGGGGGGGTAATTGCTGAACTGTGTGGTAGATGCTTGTCAGTTCTCATCAGCCCTCCTATTTGAGAACAAATGGAGAAGGAGGAGGCTAGATAATTGTACCATAAACACTTCCAAGGGTTTTAAGAGGATCACGGGAGCTTGTATAAAAATTGGATGGATTTATTGTAAGAGAAGTTAGCACTTTCACTACACAAGTAGTTTGATTTTTTACTTAATAGTACAAGTAGTCTCTTTGTACTCTTCATGACAAACTTGTTAATTTGCAAGAGCAATTCAATGCAGTTTTGATTCAGCTAAATTAGATCGCACAATTGTCAATAGCATACTATGCACATGATTTAAATGGTTTGTGATGTCATAGTTTTTTCCTTGAGAACTTTGGTGCGTTTTTTTCATGAAATTTCTTTATACAAGTTGCATTAGGTGATTTCGGTGCAATTTTTTCACAAAAATTCTTGAAGTTTCGTGTTAGATCTTTCTTTCTAATCAATTTTTCTTTCTCTTTTAGTCATGAAAACTTGTCCAAATTTTTTTTTGTTCATGATTATTGGTCCAAATTCAGTTTCAATCTATTTAAAGGCTATACTTCATCCAAAGTATTGTTTACAAGTCATTTTATTGCTAATGGTGGAGAGATGCTCTAATCCTCAATCCTCATTAACTAAAAAATTAGTGTTGTCTAGTTCTTAATTATAGAAGGAACCTTTGGTCATGGTTATGAATCTTTTAAAGAGTTTTGTATGGACCCTTTAGTCTGGTCCTAAGATCAATTTTTTTTGGGTTTATAAAACCTGTAGTTGTGCTCATTTCTTGACAAAATTGAAGTTTGATCTAGTTTAAAATTAGGTTCAATCTCATCTCCATTGCACTTTATTAAACACATTTATTTTGTTTAGTCTTATTTTGTTCCAAAAATCCACTCAATCCAAGATAAATATTATTTAACATTAAATACGTACAACCAAATTGAAATTTATTACATGCATAAAAAGCAAGGTCAAGTTTAGAGAGTAAAGAGTGTTCCTCAAATGGAATGTGATGGCTTTATGTTTATTGAAGGGTTACCCCTAAAATGCTAAAGTGTATTGAAAAGGTAAATAATTAACTATGAGTTAAACTAAACTAAGGTCCGTTTTACACTAGGAGTCAAGGCTGAAAGAACTCGGGGCCAACTTTGAGCATTTTTTGGATTGATTGTTTTGGCCCTTCAAATGCTAGAAAATTGATGTCAGGATATTAATAAATGCTGGAACATTGGTCCCAAGGCTTGCAAATTGGCTTCCCAAATTCAATGGTATCCTTTTTTTCAGCCTTGGGGCCAATACAAGCCCATAAATTTCAGCATTTGTTAGTAACTTGGGGTAGATTGAATTTTATTTTTTTTCTATTTCATACTTGACTCCTAGTGTGAAGCCCTTGGGGCTGATTTCAATTTTTGCACCAATAGGAATGCTTGATTTGAGTTGAACATTGGCCTTGACTCCTAGTGTAAAAGTGGGCCTAATAGTAACTAAAATTAATTAAAATCTATTCATTCAAACCATAGCACCACTTGGTCACTTTATTCTACCCTTCTTAAATAATTCAATGCCACAATCTTATTTTGTTGTGCTTACTCATTTTCATATCATTTTTTGGAACCTTTTATTTGACATTTTGCACAACTTTAAACCAAATATTTGAACAACTTGTAGATCTTCTCAAAGAGTATGCTCCAAACTTCAAAAACAAGCTACTCTACTATTTATGTTTGTCACTCCTATTTATAAAACTTCAATTCCATCAAGGTTTTGTTTCAATCAAAGTTGTTCCATAATGAATGTATTAAATATCATTTACTCAATTTTGTCACTAAGCACATGACATTCATCAATTATGAAAAGAATGCACAATTCCACAAGTAGTGGCATGTACTATTGTTTTCTCACCTCCACTTTGAATTTGAAATTTTCATTGGCTAAATCATTGGAAAGTTTGAAGTAATAAATTTAGATTAATAACAACAAAAAATGTAAAAATACCTCACCACATTCCTAAAACACCTTGAACCCTCTTGTGTAAAAATCCTTGCCCATCAAAGCAATGTAAAAATAACTTCAAAAAAGCCTCGACTACTTAGTGTGAATACATCTATTTTAATGCATTTTGGATTTCAAGAATCCATAGTCCTTGTTCCTTATGGGGGACATGGCCCAACAAATGTGGGAAAAACCTACAATGGGTTTGGGGTGAATTAATGATTTTTTTAGCTAGTGATTTTTTTCCAAATTGTTTTCCTCACAACTTTCAAAAGGAAAATACTATTGCAAATTCATTTTCCTTTGGAAGAAACTGCCAATTGTTTAGGGATTTTTTTTTTCTTGGATAATATTTTGCCACAATTCAACACAATTTTTGGTTTTGGGACAAAAAAAATTCAGTTTTCTACAGTTTCAACAATTTTCTACAAACTTGTTGCCACTTAATGTTAAATGTTTTTTTTTAATGATCATGAATGATGCTACATCAGAAAATTGAATTTTTTTAATTAATAAACATACACTTCTATGCACATGCCAATAGTAAAGTTTGTTTGTTTCAATTTTTTTGAGATTTGTAAAGGATATATAAAAAGCTTCAAGAACGTTTGATGTCAAATACCTTTGCAATACCTTTTAGGAAATTTGCATCAATAAATTGAAAGTTTCATGTTATGAAAATCTGAAACTTTCAACAATGTTAATACATGTTGAATCTTTTGTGAGTTTTCAACAATTCTATGAAATCATGTTGTATAACTCAAGCAAAAACTTAGCCACAATCCTCTCTTGTTCACTTCCATGAACATAGGTACCAATTTCTATTCCTTTTATTGGCTTTGCCTTTCAAGAAGAGTTCATGCATATGTGCAAGATTTCAAGGGTAAATTTTTTGACCGAAACTTGGAACCAATGTGTGGGTGACAAATATACCCTAAACTTTAACATGACATAAGGAAATAATAAACTACTTAACCCCTAATCAGGTTGTTGTCTTCTACCAGATTTTTTTCCACTATCTAAATTATTAGGTTTTCTTAATCTAGTATTGTCTTATAATTAATTGAAATTTAAATGGTATGGTGGGATTGGTAGAATGTTTTGATCAGTGTTTTTTTCCTTACAGTTTTTCTGATGTAGCATCATTGGTAATCTTCCCAAAGGAGATTTAGCACTAGTTTGCAACATGTTTGTTAAAAAGTGTCCAAATTGTAGAAAACTGGAGAAAAAGTTGCCCTGAAACTAAAAAAACTGTGTCTAAATGTGGCAAAATTATCCAATACTTAAAATTTATATTAAATAATAATAATAATAATAATAATAATAATAATAAACCTAATTTCTTCTTTTTAAAAAAAAGGGAAATTTTCAATAGAAAATTTCTTTTTGAATTTTTGAAGTTGAATTTTGGCAAAATTTCACCACAAAAACCAAATTCATTGCTCCTGAATCTAGATTGTTTCAAATGCCTAAACTCTTTGGACCTCATTGAGTAAACATATTTGAACCCTTACACACAACAGTGCCTTCCCCTAAACAATATCATCTTTGAAGTTCTCAAGTTCTGGAGACCTACTTTGATCTTGTGTTTGGGACACTTATGAACATATCAGCCGGGTCCACGTATTGGGCACTGTTTAAAATTTTCATACCTACCAGCCTGATCCTGGTATTGGATTCTTCAAAAAAAAGGCTTTTATATTCCCTTGATAACCGAATTTTGATTTTTATTCCAATAACTCAAATTACTCAACATTCAATAACTTCTGCACTACACCATAGTTCTGAAGATTACAAAACCACATCTGTAATCAAGGTCCAAGAGAATACTCACATTAGGCATCTTGAATATCTACTGATACTTCACCATCAAGTGCAATCAAGGGACACCAACATTCAACCCTGCAATTATGGCGGAACACTCACCATCCACATTAGGCACAACTATCGTTTCATCAATTCATTCAAAACATGGAGTCAACCATCAATGGTGAAACACAGTCAAGTTCAACCAATTCCTAAGACTTGAAGCCCCTTGCTGAAACTCCAAGCTTGCTCTAGTTTGTGGCCTTCTGTTTCTGAGTTAAAGAATTATGGATCAAAAACCTGCTCATAACGTGATCAATGTGGCAAGGGCTTCCAAAACAACATTCTATTCACAATGTCAAACATCCACCAATAAGCATATTGAAACCTAGCTGTGATTCCTGC
>Ga0209208_10010262_pt1 | contig 12185 bp, 5 predicted proteins | sample S1TSphfallax_3_FD_187694 | JGI IMG/M metagenome (GOLD analysis project Ga0209208, IMG submission 187694) | Host-associated microbial communities from peat moss isolated from Minnesota, USA - S1T2_Fd - Sphagnum fallax MG (SPAdes) (version 2) | ecosystem: Host-associated > Plants > Peat moss >...
CTTACACTTTGTGGATGGGAAAAAGGATAGGCCACAAGAAATGTTTCCAACAATTGCCCATGTATTGAGCATTTCAAAGATAATATAATTGTGTTATTTGTGTTGCTAAGATCAATGGGTGGGTTCAAAAATGATTGGATAGTGTTCTAAAACATGTTAAATTGTTGAGCCATTTGTGGAGTGGGGGGTATTGCAAGGAAATCTCATGGATGATTTGGTTAATGTAAACAAAGGAAGCCCAAAAAAATTGGATGTAATTTTCCAATTTGTAGGTAGTACAAGGTAATACAAAGGAGTGATATATTGTATGTGAGATTATCATCAAGTTGTAGGTGCAGTTATAAACATTTAGATTTGACTAGATTGTTAGCCATGCCATTCCCTTGGATACCCATGTGAACTTTTACCTTACAAAGACGTGAATTGGGTGGTCATGTTATTGAATATTTTAAAAATTCTAGGTGGTGGTGATGTGATGAAGATGGGTGAATTGTTTTTCAAAATGCATCAAAAGTTTTGTAATTGTGGAGGAGATAAAGAGAGATGATACTATTTATAAATATGTACATGGTTTGGTTGGTCATTAAGAAGGAGGTTGCTTGATGAAGGGCCATTAATTCAATTTGAAGGATATTTTGGCACTCCAGGAGGTGGGATGATCTTGGATGTTTTGAGATTGGGAATAGACATTATATCCCACATGTGTGAAACTTTCAACTTCAATGATAGAGTTGTTTTCATATATGTTTTGGTTGGAAAAAGGGTAGTTAATGGGAAGGGATGGAGTGAAGGTGGGTATAGGAGGAGATAGAGGAGAGGGGTAAAATGGTTTGGGTGGAAAGGACAATTGTATCCATTATTTGGACAAACACATTTGGAAATGGAATGTGTGTGATGTTGAAGGTTCATAGGTTGGGATGGATATGGTAAGTTTTTTTGGTATAATAAAGATAACAATGATGATTTGACGAAGGATGGCAAGAAGGCGGGGAGTTGGTGGAAACAAACAAGGCGAAGGGGCAAACTTATTTTTGGCTACACCCATTAGGAATGTCACACCCCAAATTTTTGAAACCCTTCTAATTTCAAAACAATATAGGACTCATATAAAAAAGCTTTTCATTTCAAATTATTTATCAAAAGGTTACTAATTCATGTAGAATTAAAAATTATAATTAAATTTTTACAAATTGTGTTTTGATGTGGAAAATGAATACATAAAGAAATAATTTAAAGAATGTGACACAAAGGATTTTTAAAAATTAGGAACACAAAAAGAATCTATTTTTTGAGAATTTTTCTTGTATGTTATTTATAAGAATACTTCAATTGTCAACCTACTTCAAGTCTTTTATAAATAATTGGTTGAATCAATTTTCATTTAGTTATGATTTTTTGAAATCAAAATTGTGAAATCTTAAAGGGCCATTGATGTTAAGAACACAAATGATAATTTTTTTCACCTTTTATTATTTTATGACTGGTTTGGATCATTGCCTTGTGAATGTACTAAACAAACAAAATAAAAATATAATGTGTAAATGTAAGGACATTTACAAGAAATAAGTAAAAAAAAGGGTCCAAAACAAGTAAGGAATGGTTTATGAATCAAAATGATGATGCATATCATAAATTTAAGTGTTCATTATTTTTCATGAATGTGTGCATAGGTGGGAAAACATGGCCCACCTAGTCCAATTAAATAAATTAATGTATAAATAAATGAAATTTTATTTCTTAAATTGGGTCCAACTTTCCCATGATTTCGGCAAGGTGGTTCTTAGTGGGTCCACCCAAGGATATTTTCACTCAAAAGGCATTGGGCTTGGATCTATTTAGGTTATAAGTAGGAAAGGAATGTTGCAAATTTATTTTATTAAAATGTGTTATAGTGTGGAATGTAATATAGGGTTTAGATGTCAATGTGTGGTAAAAAGAAAAAAATTATGGTAGTGATCCAAATCTTTTCAATTTTGTTGATTGTCAATAATCCTTGGTTAATACTAGTTGTATAGTCCTTAACATCCATATTTTTAAATTTGATTTATTATGCAAAACCTACCTACATCATATAGATACTTGAGTTAATAACATCAAATTAAGTTCTAAATTGATAATTCCATAAAATTTAATACATTTTCCCCATCTAACTTATGCCCACATTGTAAGATGTGCCACCATTACATTCATTTTGGTCCATTCAACTATGGTATATGGAAGACAAATATAATGTTTAAATTGAAATTTCTAAAAAACAAATTTGTGTTACAACATTAAATACATTAACTATTATCCTAGTGATTTATTTGTGTGCACTATGGTTTTTTTCATTCCACAAAGAATTGACAAAATTGTTGAACAAAAGATGTTTGAATGTGCATTATAATGGTAATAATTTGGTAGAAAAAAAATCATGCATTGTCAAAATTCCTTTTTAAGTATCCACTACAAGGACATTGAAATGGATTTTTTTGTTTATAATGGTTGTTCCTTGTTGGAAGCATCATTATGCATTTCCTAAACACATCATGCACACACTATAGATTTGCATAGTGATGCAAATTTGACATACATTCAATGTGCATACTACAATTAATCATTTGCTTGCACACACCAATATATACATAATGGCACAAATTTGGCCCACAATTTTGATTTTGATATTGTATTTCATTTGTAGGCATGCACTAATATCCCCACCATTATGGAAATTTAACACATAATCTCAAAAGCATCCCACAAAATCATTTGGTAAAATTACATGCATGTGTTGTTTCTAACATATTCAAAATTCATTCTACACTAATTTGGCATGTGCCATTTTCCCAATTGCAAACTTGTCACTCAACTAATTTCTCCTTCCAAAACAAATTTTTGTAATTTAGTTGAATCTCCAATGACAAAGTATACTCAAAATTCAATACATCGTGCACCTTAGGTCTAAAAATACAAAATTGCATCCATTAAACCCTATTCATTAAAGGCTTTCCAACAATGCTAATACTGTAACCCAATTTCTTTATAAATTTTTTATTTGGTTTTATTAAAATGCAGTGACAATTTTGTTCAATATTCAATAACTCTTGCACAATAAGTCTAAACATTATGAAACCACATCAATGTATCCCTCTCATCAAGGGCTCTCCAATGGTATCAAATGTGTAGGAGGGGGCATCAAGTCTTGGGAAATTTCAATTTGACAAACGAAATAAACATGCAACCTTCCATAATAGACATATATATCATTTGTAATTCCTTGACATACAATTTTTTTGTTATTTCATTATTTTCATGTGTAGATTGTTGGTGCCCATTTCTACATGAGAAAACCATGTAAAAACATTGGTGGCATCAATTCCACGTGTGAGCAATGTTTGAAATTTACATTGTCACAACAAGTACAAAGTTAAATTTCTTCTATTGTGTGTTTTGGATCTAATGAAAGTGTAATTTAACATATATTTTATGTCCCCCTTGGATGAATTTCTCTATCAATATTTTAAAGTTCCATTATTTTTAAAAGTCATATTCTTTAAATGTAACTATAATGTGATGTATCAAAACTTGGTGATTTTATTAAAAACATATGAACCTAATTTTTTTAAGAACACAATAAAATTGTTTAATTCAAATTGCTTTGACTAGACTTTAAATCTTGAAGCTATCAATTTTGATTTTCTTCTTTAACTTACCAAAATCCTTAATATCTTTAGTCCTTAATTTTGTCTTTATATCAATGAAAATATTCTATTTCATGGGAAAGGAGAAGATTTTTCCAGTTATACACATGTTTTTTGTATCATCTTCTTTTAAATGCACCATTGTGTTACGCCAATTGATCAAACTTTTGGTCATTAATTTTTTTAAAACATTTATAATGAGCTTGCATTATTAAGAAGGGAGAAGAAAATAATTTACAAATTATGCATGGTCTTTTGTATCATTTATTTCCAAATGCAATGTATTGTGCCAAACAATTGATTAAAATTGTAGTCTTTACGTTTGATTTAATGTCTATGAAAAGCTCATGTTTCTTACAAAGGAAATTTCCTAGATATTTATTTCTTTTACATTGTACAATTAAAAAGATCATAACTATTGTGTAGGGTAAAAGGCTCCATTGTTGACACTTTTGGAATGCATGATGTTGTATTGTCCTGATTTAATATTGGTGCCCATATTAGTATCATCTAAAAAATAAAAAGTATAGAAACCTATTTTCAACATTCATAATGATATTGTACCTCACACTTAAACTCACATTCAATTTCTAGCATTTTTTACGAATCTTTTGCACCATTCGCATACCAATTACATTTACATAAAAGTTGTGGTTGAAATTAATAACAATACCATTTATAACTTACAATTTGATATAATAATAAAAAAATTCATTAGATATAACCCTTTTACACATACACTTTCATTATCACAAGCAAATGGTTTGAATTGGACAAGGTCAAAGATCCAACTTCAAACAAGGGTTCAACTTTCTTTTTTCAAATTGTAAATAATTCATTTAGATAATAAAATGTCATATACAATTTGGGTGTTATGATTTTTTTTCATTTCTTTAATATTATTTATATCTTTCTTTGAATGCACTTACCACATTCAATATACCACCATCCAACATAGAAAAAACAACATAAAACTTGCAAGCATATCGACTCACCTCAACTTGTAGGGGAAGGAAAAGTGCATGATAACACTAGCAAAAGGTGATGTTGCATCTTTTGTTTATGTTGATGGTATAAATCCTAATTAAACTTTTTGCATCGCATAATGTATTCCTTCGTGATGTTCCTACTACCATGTAATCAATTATCAATAGTGAACTTGTTCTTCATAAGATTTTGACAAGTCTTTCCAAAATGTAACAACAAGAATTTGACATTCTTTTCCATCTAGTTCAAAATCACATACATACAAATGGATGTTGTTGGGTTTTGAAAAGGTCAAAACAACTACAATCAATCCTTTTTTCCCAAGATGAAAGAAAGCAAAAAAAGGCATATGAGATTATAAATGATGATGTCACATGGATGACATCAAGTCAACATTGAAAAGAAAAATAAGTTCCATGCGGGGAAAAAAAAACTAATAAATATTATACCTAGCAACATCACAATTGCCATTTTGGATCCTCCACATGATTTCAATACAACCACAAAATTATGCATAATTAAATGATTGTATGTAGAAGAAAAAAATGTTTATTGTCATGTGATTTTAAAAGAATAAACATTACCACATGCATAAACATGCATTCTCCATAAATGAACACATTATTTAGAAGGCAAATGAATTTTCTTCATTTTTGCAATGTTAGAGGAGCTCATGATGTCATTTTTGTCCTATTAATAATATGTGAAGACTATTCCTTACAAAATTTCAAACAAACCAATTGATGTTGAAGAGCAATCGCTTTATAAGAGCTCTAACAAGAGCAAAAGAAATGTATAGGAAATATTTACAAAATAGAGTCTACAACCAACAACTATAATAAGTTTCACTTGTAACCAACAAGGTAACAAATATAATCCATCAAATCAACATTATAAAAACTAGTAAAAGCCCATGTAATGGAAGAAACATGCAATTGAACTAATATATTATGCAAATCTAAACACATATATGAAACGTTGTTGATTTCATTCATATTTTCAATATGCACATTAAAATGCACAAATAGAAACTACATACAATACTTCATCCATTTCATGTGAAAAAAGAAAAAAAAAGAAAAAAGTAATTGAAATATGTAAGTCATTCATGTGAATTTTTCAATCCAATGTCCATCATTCTTCAAATTGGAAATACAAAAAGAATTATGAATTACATTCTTGAATAAAAGTCTCTGAATTTTATATTGTCCAATATCACAAAAGTGTTTTTCCTAAATATATGATGTTTTGGTAGTCACATGCAATAATCAATCTTAAATACGTGTTTAATAATTATAACATTTTAAACTTTAAAAAGAGTTAAATTTTCTTTAAAATTAACTTATACTACTCAAATGAACAAATAATTAATGTTTATGGTGTGACCTGAATTGTAGAATGGCATAATTGAATCAAAATTTAGTAAACGGAAGTTTTAAGCAACTTTCTAACCAATGAAATAGAAAAAGAAATCTTCCACAAATTTCAAATTTCCATATAAATATTTTGTAATATGAAATATGGAAAATTTCAGAATTAAACAACATAATGGAAAGTAAACCCAAGTAGGCATATTGTAATTCTTCATACCTAAACAAATGTTTACTTCTTCAAATTTCCATAAGACATTTTTTTACATGTTACCATGGGATTTTTTTTGTTTCCTTGGTATTTGCTTTATTCTGCAATATCATAACTATCACATTCATAATATTGACTGAATTCACCACTCATTTTTAAACACCAATATAGTTGAATTTATTTTCACATATATTCTTTAGGGTTTCAAATTTATAAAATGGGTGGTAAATTGCTTCACCATTGGGTGAAGCAAAAAAAAAGAATTACAAAGCATAGATGGTTTGGAAATTGGGAGTCAACACTCCAAATGTAATCATTTAATATGTTCCAAGCCAATATTCAAATTGCATTGAATGAAGATGGCCATACATGAATTTTTGAAGGAGATTGCATAAAAGATCTTTGTCAATTATCAAGAGATTGTTTTAAACTGAAGGATTTTGCTTCAATTGTGATTTCATCTTTAGAAAAAAAAAATTTTAATTTTTTTTTTCATCAAGACAAATAAATCAATATATGTTAATTATGTTGTAAAAAATATATGTGAAAAATGTCAATCAACATTACAAAATTGGAAGCTTATGGCCTTTGATGTTGAATTGAAAATACTTGCAAACTTGGATATGGATTTTCAAAAACATAGGAATATGATCCCAAAATCTAGACTACAGTTTTGGATTTGTAGTGGGTCCATTCATGTTATTGAAAACCAAAGGGGTTTTCAAAATCAGTCCTTATAAGGAATGGATTAACTAGTAAAGTTGACATGACATAACATGATTAATTATTTGGGGAGAATGTTTTTAAATCATGATTTAAAAATCACTATTTTTTTTTGAAAATAACATTATGACCCAAAAAGATGTTGCCAAAATACTATTATGTAAAGTTGTATTTTCAAAAAAAATTACAAATTTATAATTTTTCAAATAATTTCAAAACCTTTTATAAATTCATGAAACAATGAAAGCATGTGCACAAGCACATTCTTGTCCTTTTTCATCTCACATTTTTGTTGTCATCATCTTTTAATTTGGATTTTAAAAATGTAATATTGAATATGTCAATGCAAAAGAATTACAAGATTCTATGAATGTATCAATTTTTGAAACCATATTATTTGCAAATCTAACTAGTGGTTACAAAAAAATTTGACTCCTAAAAGAGAAAATGGACCCTAATATAGATTTTAATGTTTGCAAACAATTGTGATGATGAAAAAAATATATATCATCATGATGCACAATTACCTTGGTGTGCTTAATCACCTCATCGTTCAAGATTACATTTGATGGATCAATATGAATCCATAATCTTAGAACAATTCAAAGGCTTGGTTATATTTTTCAACATACATTTAATGGAATGGCTATTACAGATCAATCACATGATATCATTGATGAAAATGAAAGATAATTCCACATGTATAATTTCAAAACACATGTTTTATGCAAATCCAATTGTGAATGATTATTCCAATGAAAAGACATTCATGTCCTATGATGTTGCACCAAACAAAAGTGTTAGAAATTACTATTGGGTCACATAATAACAAAATTGTTTTCAATATCATTGCATCCCCGACAAACCCCATAATGATAAGGTTATCTTGGCTTATTTTCCAAAATGCACAAATGTATTATCACACACAAGGTCTCCATTTGGAAGGAACAAAATGCAAAAAATTAAATTTTATGCCTCTCACAAGCACAATGTGTTGAATATTGCAATCATATGAATTCACTTGAAAATGAACATGCTAATGAACAAACACAAAACTCCAAGCACAAGGAAAGTCTTGGTATTATACATAAATCACAATGTTATAAGGTTTTATTTGTTAGAGCAAGGGTTTTCAAGCTTGTTGTGAGGAAATGAGACCAAATATTTTGTACATGTTCTTCCAATACAATACCTTGCGACATGACAACACTTGGAGACCCCTTCTCAATACCAAAACTACAAAGACATTTTGAAAAGAAAAGTGTTAACTTTTTACTCAAGCATCAATTATACGATTGCATGATCAACTTTTTAAAAAAGTGCACAACCCCCATTTGGACCCATTTGTAACTTGTCACAAGATAAGCTTGTGGTATTTTGAGAGTACAATGATTACAAAAATGAGAATCCAAATAAAGGGTTTGCTTAAAATTCTAAGTCTCTAAATGATACTCTAATCCTTACTATATATATATATGATTATTTTTAATGTGTTAGTTATCATGTATTGGCCCTAATACACTTAAATATTACATTATTTCCTTTCAATATATATTTGTTTTTTCACCCTAGTCAACTAATTAGCAAATTCATATTCTTTCACATCTATTTATATTATTTGAGCAATGTAAATCTTTTCTATAAAATTTTCAATGTTAGAGCAATGTACTTTATAACCATGAATAAAACCTTTTCTAAGTGTGGAGGCACCTAGTGCTAGTAGGCATATGGTGCCTCCACACCTAAAGATAGGTATAAAGTGCATTTGCATTTAGGAGGGTCACCACCTTGTGATCTATTCATCCAAAATTGCCTCATGGTCTACGAGCATGTTAAACTCACAATTCACATCATGCTTTACATTGGGTTAATGCTCATGAATGATGGTATTCTCAAATTCAAGGCTAGGTTTGGTGTAGGCTCCTTATTTCAGGACTACTCACACCTAGGGCAATACCCTACATTTAACTAAGTAGGTGCAATCCCTTAATTTTAAGGTTAGACACACACTAATTAGCTTGTCTTATTAGAAGCCTTTTGAATGATTAGCCTTTTGATTGATTGGCCATATAGACATTTTTTATGAAAAAAATCCTTAGGCACAAGTCTATGATGCTATTACGACATTTAAGTGTCAATTTACTAAAGTTAAGTTAAATCCTTAAAACAATTCAAAGGCTCCCTATTCTAACAATTTGATCGGCCATGAAAACTCTTTTAAAAAAATTCATTAGGCACAAACCTATTCCATAAAACCCGTATATTTTTGTGTATATTTTCTACACTAGGTGACCCTTGTTTGTATATCAACAGGGCTAAAAATAAAATCAATTTTGTTGAATACCATTTTTGTTGAAATCCATTTTAAAAAATAAATATTTTCAAAAAAAATTATACTCCCATTTAGTTTTGTTGTTGGGATTGAGCAACCAAGGAACCCTCTTCCGGTTATATCCGGGTAAATAACATACCCGGACATCACCTGTCCGGTTGTATGCCCGAGACCAAAATACTGCCCTCAAACTCTGAAGCTCTGTACATGTCCTGAGGGAGCGAGCGAGCGAGCGAGAGAGAGAAGAGAGAGAGAGGGAGGATCTGACCACAAAGGATTTGCACAGACGGGGATCGAGACGACAGACAGGAAGACGGACAAGCTAGCTGTGTCTTCATGGCAGCTGCAACTTGTGTGGGAATTACTGGTTGGGCGCTCCAAACAGGAGCGTGGTTTGGCTCCCTGGAGTCGCGCAAGATCCGGGAATCAGGTAATCCTCCTGGAAGCTTATCAGTAGCAAGTGCATCGAGCAGGTTGTGGATGAGGAGGAGAAGACATGGGTTTACTGCTCCCTGGCGGCAGCAGCCTCTTGTATCAAGTCGTCATCGCAGGAGGGAGACTTTAGAATTAGGGTTAGGGTTTTGTCGTTGCCCCTGTCGTGCTTCCAAGCAACAGGAGGAGCTTGGCTACATGAGATATGCTGGTTCGAGTAGGAATGATGTGGCTATGCAACAGCAGCAGCTCAGAAGGATAGCATCATTAGTAGTAGGTGAAGAATCTCCACACTCTTTGAAAACTGCTGCTGCAAAGGGATCCAAATCTGGCAGAGGGCAGGAATGGGGAACAGTAGTGGACACAGATGAAGAAGGTAGTCTGCAGAATGCGGATCTGCTTCCGAAGCCACCAGCAGGCTTTATTCTGGATGATGCAGGTAAAGTTGTGCTCATGGCTCCCACCGTGAATCGAGTTGTTAGGATTGTTGATCCAGCCACAGGAAGGGCTCTTGATTGCATGGTTCGAAGAGCTTTTAGGAGTTCCGAAGGCGAGCAATGCCTTCTCTTACTTCCCCTTGACATGCCCTTGCAAATCTTCAGAATAGAAGATTCAGAGGGTGGTGGATTGACAGAGCTAAGCGATGCTGAGCTTGAGGAGGTGTTACCATCTGCTTCCTTCGCCCTTGTGAAAAAGCGGCTTCACCTTGTGAGGAGTGGATTCTGTTTGACAGCACGAGGGGGGTTCTGTTACACAGATGAGGATGTCATGGATCTGAACACAGAACAGGATGAAGGTCTGGGGGGCTCATTGGCAGAGGGGGTGGAGATTGCCAGTTTTCAAGTGGGCGAAAGGGAGTATCTTATGTACACACCCTTTGATCCTCTCATGTTTGTTGCTCGTAAGGATGAGTCAACTGGAGAGCTGATTGTAGCTGATGATGAGCTGCTGGATGATGAAGCTGTACTAGACGCCATTGATGAAGAAAATGATTTCCAATCAACAGTGGATGAAGAGGAAGCCATCAATGAGGCTTTGAGGAAGGCAAAATGATGGATTGTCATTTTACAGAAGCTCCACTTTCAAGTGCTCATTTTGTACAGTGGATTGTCAATTTACAATTTTTTTTCCTCCTCCGGATTTCAAATTGAGATAGTTATTGATACATTTGAGTTTGTAATTCTTTCTGCCTTTGCTAACTTAGGAGCTCCAGCAACATCTGGAGAGCTCTATCTTTGACATTAGGACCAGGTAGTGAGCACAGCTGAAATTACCATGGATTACGAAGTTTCTAGCTTGGATGTATTTATGACAGGATGCTGAAGCTCCTATGTTTTTGACCCAAGTTTTTTTGCTGATTTAGAGGTCATCTCCATCATTTTGGGACATTTTGTATGTCTCTTAAGTACCAGAAAAAACACAGGGCAAGACAAAAGTAGAGCTTCAATGATCAGTACAACAACTACTCCAGGTGAGAACATCTAACAGAAATAACATCAGAAGATCTCTGTATTTTCCAGAATCATGAAAGAAAATGATAACCTGATGTTTTGATGATTTCTGATTTATTGTACACAAGAGACTATAGTATCATCCAAGCATTCAGGGATGCATCAGAAGATAGGACTATAGAGAGTTGGAGGTTATGTATGTATGTAAGCCCCATATGAAGAGACAAACAAACATGGTTTTTTTTTCATTACATAGATAAATATTTTTGTAACATGGCAATTAAATACCAACCTAGAGTTCCAATTATCGACATTAAAAGAGAATGATAAGCTTGATTCAATTGATATCAACTGGATAGAAATGATACTTACCCAAAACCCAAAACCTCTTGGCTCTAAAACATCCATGTTATTAATCCATGTTGTATGTTTTCAATTGGAGGCTTTGGGGCAATTCACTTTGTGTTTTGATAACACTGAGAACAATTGGAATTCGGAAGAAAATCCATGAATTTCTACATATGAAATTTCAAATGGCAACTTCACATGATGAGAACAAGGAATTGAAATTGGTAGAATTATCTTTTGCTTTAGGGTGGGATTGATGTTATGTTATCAAAATATTTATAATTCACAAATTTCCAGAGCTATCATGTGCTCTAGTTAACATTTTCATTACCAATCAAAACACAAATAGGTACAAGTCAATTTGAAAAATCAAGTTTCAAAATACTGAAAACCTTGTTTTTGTTATTTCATGTTTACAACCTTTTCACATTATGAACTAGGGCTTTGCATTGCTTTGCCCAACTATTTACGCATAATTTATTTAAACTAGTATTATGCCTTCCAAAATTTATATGTTATTTTGTGAAATCTTGTTCTCAAAAGGTTTGTTGGAAAAATCTATTATATAATTACAACATGGTGTGTGTGTGTGTGTGTGTGTCTGTCCGTCTTTTACTTATCTTTTCATTTACTTCACACGTTTTGGGGACG
>Ga0209208_10010263_pt1 | contig 12185 bp, 11 predicted proteins | sample S1TSphfallax_3_FD_187694 | JGI IMG/M metagenome (GOLD analysis project Ga0209208, IMG submission 187694) | Host-associated microbial communities from peat moss isolated from Minnesota, USA - S1T2_Fd - Sphagnum fallax MG (SPAdes) (version 2) | ecosystem: Host-associated > Plants > Peat moss >...
AATTTATGGAAAGATTCGCCAAAATTTTAATGATAGCTAGTCTTTTTCCTTATCATTAATTACTCTTTTACTTTAATGAGAGGTAAACCGTACCTATCGTCTTCAAAAGTGAAAAGGAAACAAAAAGAAAAGGAAAAGAAGAAGTAAGTTATAGGTACCTATTCGAGGAGGTAGGTACATAGGTACCTACATCTCCGGATTGAGTAGGTACCTAGTGAATAGGGTTCAAGAGGCGTCGTGTTTGCACTTTTACTTTTGCTCTCTTGTTTGGTGTTTCGCGATGCGTTTTGCCTCTTGGAGCAAAGATGCTGAGTGCTTGCATTTCTCGCGCATCTCTCGTCGCAACGTGACTTTCTTTTGCTTCTTCTTCTATTCGATTGCATCCTCCTCTTCTTCCTCTTTCTATCGAATGTCTTAACTACCTCCTCCGTCCATTATTGCGTCTGTATTACTGGTTCCTTTTTCGTTGTGGTCTTGGTTTACTGTTTGTCCCTCTCCTTCCTTTCCTTAAGATAAAACACCTGTGTTTGTGTTTTCGTTTTGATTTTCCTCACCAAGTTGCTGTTTTTGAGCCCCGCAATTGCTGTACGCTGTGTATGTATCTTGGTATCCTCATCTTCTTGTGAAGGCGCAAAGTTCGATTTTGATTTCTTTTGTTTTGTTTTTTTCCCGCCTTCGACAGTAGATGCTTGTGTTGCTGCTATCAGTGGTCCGGAGATTACCTAGTGAGGTCGAGTATGTAGGAGGAGGATGGCACGCACTTTTGTGCAAGGAGTGAAAGAGACTAGAGACGGAGATTCTCGTCTCACGTGGATGCTGCGGAGCAGCAGCACGGCCGCTGCTACTACTGCTGCTCGGGAGGGAGGTGTCGCATTTAAGGAACTTCTTCACAATTATGGCCCCATAAAGAGAGAAGATCTGATTCAGTTGCTGGACAAGTTGGAGGATGCTGTGGGAGCCGATCTGGACGATGTTGTCGGAACGCCGCCTACACGGCGACGGCCTGTTCGTCCTGAGCCGTCTCCAAGGTGCGATAAACCTATCCTAAACTCGTTTGCGAATTGATTTCCAGCAGCTCGTGATTCTGTGTCATTCCGGTGATTTGATCTCTTCTTCGCGAAAGAAAAACTTGTCTTGTAATGGGGTCCACTAGTCCTAGCTGCGAGGTTATTGCTAGTGTTCTGCTACTTGCTCTGACAATTGAGAATTTGTGACTCATTTTATGTTTGTGTGTGTGTGTGTGTCTCTCTCTCTCTCTCGGGGTGATCTTCTCACATTTGATTTTTTGGCTTCTTTTGTCTGTAATAGTTTTCTTGATTGCCTTGCGACTCCATGGATCCAGACAGTAATCAATTTTTTAGGTTTTAGATGTGTGCATATGATTGCACATACTGTAGTTCACCAGAAAATGTTTCTTGTCTTTTGGTTCTCTGATGCAGGTCTTTGGCCACTGGACCAGGGGTTTGCAACAAGAGCATGCAAACTGAGAATACTGCCATCAGGAAGGATGAGGAGGATGGCAACAAGCTTGAGGATGGCATGAATCACTCAGATCTGACTACTAAAACCAGTTCTGGGACTCCAATTTCTGGACAGAATGGTTGTGTCAATCCAGATGCAGAAGTGATCAACTGGAATGACAATGCTGTTTCCAACTGCCATTCTGATGGTGTTGGTGCTGGCAGCGGTAGCAAGTCTAGGAAACACTTATCTTGCAATCTGCATATGGTAACTACTATTCCTTTCTCTTTGGGAAATGATAGGCTTGCAATTGACCAAGGATTGTGCACTTCTGGCAGAAGACCAACATCATGCCCTAGAGACTGTCATCTCAACAGCAAGATGAGGTAGGAAGGGAGACTCAAGTATCATATATCTTGCTGAAGCCCCTGAGTGTTTGTAGTTGTGAGAAATCTGCGTGTGACTTTTTTTTGTTGGACTTTGTTGTGTTCATTTAGTGGGTGAAGTTATTGATCTGGAATCAATGCATGCAATAGTAAATATTAGCCATGAACCCATGAGCAGCAGCAGCTACTACATGGACTGTCAGGATCAATACTGTTTTGATTGCATTTTTTTGATAGTAGCTCTGGAAACAGCAATGCCTTTTCACTAAAAAAGAAGTGCAAGTCCTGGGACTACATCTTCCTGTTCCTTACAATGATCTGCCAAAAGCATGTAGAACAGGTCAAATACTGGAACTGGTTCACTCACTGGGTCTCTGTACTTTTGGATTGTGGTAGGGTCAAGAGGTGATGGGTCAAAAAGACCATGGAGCTCTGAAGAGGAAAAATGAGGAACAGGATATGGCCACTCAAAAGAGACCTCATGTAGAAGCTCATGATGAAGTGGTGTTTGAACCCATGGATGACACTGCAGTAGAAGAGGGATTCCCAAACAGTGGGAGAGATGTATTTCCCTTGGACTGGGTTGATGAGCCAGATGTTTGTACCTTTTGTGATGATGGGGTTGCAGAAGGTGACAAGCTGATTTGGTATGTTATCAACCTAATTGATTTGTTTGTTGTCCTATCACTTACTGATTTCTCAAATTTGTCCCTAAGCAAACCTCTGACTCCAGCAAGTTTGTGTTCTAATAGTGCAGAAATGGACTTCATAATGCAGATTATGAACATGTTTTTTTAGTCATCCAATGATAATAACTTGTTAGATGGAACTCTAGAGCCATACTGAAATCTTCATGCATGTTCCGGCTAATTTCATCTCTTGTTTTGAAAATTTCTGTGAACTGGCAGTTGTGACGGTTTATGCATGCGGTCCTTCCATGTAACAAAGTTGTCAGGGGCTCAAACCAAGTGTGAATCCCTTAATCTCTCACCAGAGGTGGTGGAGGTGAGTCCTCAGATTTTGGATAGATACAATTTGTAGGAACAACAAGGCTTTGTGCTATTTTGTGTTAGTAGGTCTGTTAGCTACAAATTTTGTTGTTTGGTTGAGTAGATTGATGAAGCAATTGTCTTGTATTCAATATTGCTTTTGGTTCATTGTGATTAGAGAAAGGACAGAGAGGGTAAACCTTTTCCATTTGGTCTGAAATGGGAGTTTTGATTCAATTTCATGGTTATGCAGAGAGATGGTTTTGTTTGTGCCAATTGTAAGTACAAGATGCACCAATGCTTTGTCTGTGGTAAGCTTGGAAGCTCTGACAAGTCATCTCAAGAGGTGACTAACCCCTGATTCTCCTTTCCATTTCTTCTTTTTGTCTTTGTCTCTCTCTATTCAGTAGGCTGCAAAAAAACTCAGGATTGTTTCATGATCCAGGGTTGGGAAAGGTGTAATTTTTAAGTTACTCATTCTTCCTGTATAGTAGTGAGCAGTTCACCCCTTCTCTGCACTCAGTATACCTTACAGAAACCTTTCTTAGTAAATCTGGCAGTTGGAATGTCATTACTTTAGTGCTCTTCTGCTATCAGTCGAGGGTTATTAGACTCCAAATTGGCCCTTTGTAAATAGTTATCTCCTTAAGCTTAGAAGTTTTCCTTGTTAGTTGGAAACACAAGTGTTCCCTTGAGAATCCAATAGGGCTTCTTTCATCTAATATTGTAGGCTTTTGCATCCAGGTCTTTGTTTGTGGAGCTCACGCTTGCCGACGTTTCTACCATCCCGACTGTGTGGCTAAATTACTTGTTGCAGGTCCTGAGCACCAAGATTTGGCTTCACGCATCCAACAAGGCTTGGAAAATTTTTCTTGTCCTCTCCACAGATGCCGCAGTTGTATGCTGGAAGGTGTAAAGCATGATAAGGACTGGTGTCTCATCAAATGTAGACGCTGCCCAGTTGCTTGGCATAACAAGTGCTTGCCAAGGTAGGTATCACTTTCTTAAGCTTGCAGGTTTCACAAGCCTTGTTTGCAGACTTGGAAAGTTTCTGAAATAGATTGCAAAAAGTATCTATTCGATAATGCACATCTGAAAGGTGCCAACAGAACTTAATTACAGCCAAGTTGTGCTACTGCAAAGCCTTTACACAGCTCTTGACATGTCTGCACTGATACAGGCAACTTCGAAAGCAGACATGGTTAGTTGCAAACACAGGCAACTCATTTGTGATGTATTGTGGGTGAGTTTGAGTTACCCTTTTCCTCTTAGCCAATTTCTTAGAATTGCAAATTAGACCTTTTTCAATATCTGAAGGTTGAACCTTCTTGTTGGACAAATGTTGGCCTCCAATTCTTCCATTGTGATGTGTTTGGTGACAGAAACAATCTAACAATAAAATTGATGCCTGTTTGTGATTTGAGCAGGAAACACAAGCTCCACCCAGTACTGAAGACACCGCTGGATAACCATATCATATTTCCTTCAGCAAGTTGTCCAGATGGTGTATGTACAAAACAAGTGGCAGTCATGTTCTCTTTGACTCATACAGTTTCCTAGGTGGTCATCTGTAGTTGGTCAACTAGAGCAAATTTGGATTGGAATGCAGGCGACAGATCTGACAGTTAAGCCTTAGAATCATCAGTCTTGGAATACTAGCAATAATAAAAACACTTGATGACACTTGCAACCAGAATAATGTCACTACAAATGATGTTGGTTGCGTTGGAGCTAACAATAGCACTCTGCTGATTCTGTGCAACAAGATAGGATGCAAAGAGCTGATGTTATTTTATAATCTCCTTTAAGATGTCCTATCTTATGTGTCAATGATTGCTAAGTTAAATTTATTTGTGCTGTTTCAGGCATATGTTGTGTCCAATGGTCTTCATTTGTCAGGTAAGGGCAGTTTTTTACAAAACAATTCAGGACTCTAAGTGCATCATGCTGTGTCTTTTTTGTTCAGACTTTGTAGTCATATTGGTCACAATGTCTGCACACCAGAGCAGAATTGGTTTGCAGTTCCCTTGGAGATGATGCTCAATTTGTGGAAACACTGCTAAGTGTCTTCTTGTCCCTGTGGTTGTCAGAAAATATTATCCAACATGGAGCCCCAGTTTCCAGACACCTGGCACCTTTTGGGAGGTATGCAGCACCCTTAACACCTGCTAAGTGGTCTTTGTTTTTTGCATGGTGTTATGCTAGACGTTTATTGATGTCTGTAGACCTGGGGCAAAATTTATGGGTTGTAAGGTGTATACTTGTTCCTTGGTCCTGGAATATTAGTCAGGAATTTTGATCCAGCAGGGAATTGATTACCTTGTGCAGTGGGAATGCAATTGTACAAGAGCGCAAAAAAAGACGCAGGTTGAAGAAGATTCATTCAAAGTTTAGTCGGCGAGCTGGTTGCAAGGTGATGAAAACGGCTACCTGAAACTGTTGGCCAGGCAAGACCTCCCTGTTCTCTACTAGGAGCTTGACCATATGTGTTGTGCATATGAACCCTGGCACCTTTGCAACTATATTTTGGAAAGTAGATGGGAACCAATTGTTAGCTGAACCACATCCAGGTTTCAGACATCTCAAAAGCTGCAGATTGGAGCCAGTTGTTAACTTAGACCACATTGAGTGGTCTGCCATTTTCTGACAAGACTGAGGTTACCTACAAATTAGTATATCTCAATTTTGGGCCTGAGCATGATGGAAGTGATGCCTTCCTAATCCTGGTCTGCTCAGACAGACTACTTTTGTATATACAGATATCTTCAAAGCTTTACTGCATACCATTCCTCTTGTTCATGCTGTTTCACTTGAATTGTTATGCTTTATCATCATGGGAAGAATCCCATAGTCACACTTTGTGTTAAGCCCTCTGATCTGATCTGAAGGTGTTCTGAGATTCATTTGCTCGAATGCTTTGTTCTGGCTGGGGGTTTGGAGTACAGATGCTGTCCATGGGCAATTTTAGAATGAGGCTGATCCAATGCTGTAAGAAGTTTTTGAGGATCTAGTTGATGACAAACATGTTTTGAAGACTGCTTCATTGACTGCATGAGTTTTTTCCTACTTAATGCACAGGATTATGGAAACAATTATGGTTTGAGAATTACTCACATTTTTTTAACATTTCACAGCTTGTCACTGCACATCACAGCTACCTGTAAAGAGTCACATGTGTGCATCATCTTTACTTTACAGCCTATATGTTACTTGAATCAGAGAATCACTGGCGCTTGCTGCTTTTACAATTTGACCATTTGCTACTCTTCAATGCAGAGGGTGCTCAAGTTTTGACCCTTTACACATCATAGTTTTTATTAGATGCAGGGATGATGGAGGGATGATGAAGGACCTACCTGTGTGTCACCTCCTACTGTTGATCAGCTGTCCCATGGTAGTATTGGTTCCAGGCTTTGCAAGTTGAACTTGCACCTGAAGTGTTGTACAATTCCGTTGTCTTGTGAGACTTTTTCTTGAGCTTTCAAAGGCATTTTAATCAGATGTTCTGCTAAAGTGGTGGTTCTAGTCGCATTCAAGTTTTGGATGCTTCTTTTTACGCTCTGGAGTTCTTCTCCATCTGTGCTTGCAGTCTTCATATGCAGGTGACCAGACTTGTTGCAATGGTGACATTGCTTAGGTACACCTTCATACCCTATGGAAAGCTTTTCTTTTTTCCTTCCTTGCCAAGGAAGTGGCAGTGAAGTACAACCTCTTATCAAAATTTGCCCCTTGTTAGTCTTGATTGTTGGCATTGGTCATTTTCTCAACCTCTATGCTTTGAACACATTGACCTGTCTCTCACTGGGAGTTCTCTAATCACCGTGAGTACTTGTTCCCCCTGACAACTGTTTCTGAATCTCTGAATCTGTTGCCGCTACTTATCAAAGATAGCTCAAATTTGTGTTGTGACTTATCAATACAAACTTGTTGGAGCAGACAATTAGTCATAGCTTGTTTCAAGCTTTGGGTACTGGATAGATTTGTTGAAAGGTATCAGGAAGTTCTTTCAGTTTGTGGAATTACATTTCATGACATGGAAAGACTTTTGGGTGTGGAAGGCAAACAGCTGGTATCAAGCTTGTTCAAGGGTGGCACTGGAGGAGGAACTATGCAAGCTCACGTTCAGGAATCCTTAGAGCAATCAATCATGTGTAAGAACTGTGAACATAATTCATCTGAGCTCCAACCAATAAGTTGAAATTTCACTCCTTTTTGTTCACAGATTGCCCCAGAAATCATTGGCAGCAGTAACCTTGTGTGCTAGCTATCACATGAATTCTGCAAAATTGAAGCTTTCTCTCAGACTACAGTATTGTGTCCCTCTTTAGCAATAAAAATTTGTGATGAGAAATTTGTAACCTGAAAAATGCAACAGGGGCAAGGGGTGGGGTCAGGAAATCACACAGAATCCAGGTTTGATTTTCTGTCATTGGAGATCACCTGGTCTCCCAACTGGATGTTACACATAACCTTGTTTTACATCAAGAAGCAGACAATCATTTTGCAGAGATGTAGAGTAAATGTGGAGTTCCAATTCCAATGGGTGTGTGTGTTTTGTGTGTGCACACTTGTATGTCTCTCTTTCAGCCTTGATAAAAAAGCAACCAGATGCAAAGAAGGTAAAACAGGTACTTTCTTTCCAGTCTTGTGCTCAACTGTTTCACAGCCAGAATGAAATAATTACTCCACAAAACAGTCTGCCTCAATTTTGTAGTTTCCTGATACATCATTCACCCAACAGTTCAATTCTTTTCAAAAAATACATTAACTATCCTAGCTTGTTTTTGTGGTTGAAGAGCTCTGCTCCAGTGTATCATCCTGCAATTTGTGCATTTGAACAAGCTTTACTTGTTTGCACCATCACCATGTTTCTTTTCTACCTTTACAAAATCAGTGACAAATTGTGGGATGATTCTGCAGTCATGCAAATGCTTGCTTGCTCGCTTGCTGAACTCAAAGGTCAGTGATGAATTGTGGGATCACAATTTTGCAGTCGTGCAAATGCTTGCTTGCTGAACTCAATTCTTGTTGTAGAGTGGGCAGCTGCGTCTTTGATGAGTTTCAACTCTTCCACCACTTGTGTCATACTTGGACGCAATTTGGCATCCTTCTTCAGGCATCGTAGCAGCAAGCACAATAGATTCTGCTGTGCTCCTTTATCCAAAGGATTAGCAGTTGCACTCAATCGTGAGTCTATAATTGGGCATACTGTCCTCCTGCTCTCATCTCGGAGGAGAAATGGTTTTGCCCACTTCACAAAAGTTTTCTCATCATGAAGGAAAGTAGCATCTTTGCTGTGTTTGCCTGTGAACAGCTCCAGCAACACCACCCCAAAGCTCCATACATTGCACTTGGCATATGCTCGACTGATCTTCATAGTCTACAACAACATCAAAAGAAGGTACAAGAGGAGATTCATTTACAATGGAGGTGGGCATTTTCCAAAACCTGCGAATCTGTTCTAATCTACTGTCAGAAGAATTGCTAGGAACACACCATCATTGTTTCATGTAAGCATCAGTGAACAATTTGTTTGTTGCACAGATGTGTGTGTATGTATGTAGATCACAACTTTTCCAGCAAATTACAAATTTTAGTTTCCTGAAAAACCTATCTAGATCTGTCTGCAGCAATGGTACCTTTGTCAAGGAGGATGATATGTCCTTGTCGGTGCGACAATTGCTTATTACCAAACCATAGCCTGCAAGCTTTGCTTTGAAGTCTTTGTCCAGAAGAATGCTTGATGCTTTGAAATCTCTGTACACAACCTGCACAGTGAAACATACAAGACTGAACTGAGATCTACAACAGTGAGTGAAAAGCTGCTTGCCACCTGATGATACTCAGGTTGACTGATTGACTGACTGACTGTGTACTAAAGATGAATCGCTGATGCTAATGAATCTTTTGGGGGTTTTTGTACAAATGCTGGCACAGATCAGTTGCACTGGAGAGCCAAGGAGGAGGATTGTTTTGCACAAATGTGCATTTGTGCAGAGTTTTGTTGGAGAGGGAAGAGGAGATTGTTTGCAGACAAAATGTTGGCGGCACAGAGTTTTGTTGAAGAGAGGGGGGAGGAGATTTGTTTTTACTGCTTGCAAGAGGCTTATTTGTTTGTGCACCTGCAAAGGAGCTCTGTCATGTATGTACAGCAAGCCACGTGCAGCTCCTAATGCAATCTTTATCCTTGTAGTCCAATCTAATAATTCTGTTTTGCTGCTCTGCTGCTGCTGCTGCTGCATCAGGCCACTCCCAAACAAGTGGTCATGGAGACTGCCATTGGGTGACTGCTCAAACACCAAAAGTCGCTCTGCCCTCCAAGTTGTTGACAATTTCTCACTCAGCAGCTGCAGCTCTGAAGAAGCAGCTGCAGCATTGCTCGCAGACTCATGCACACAGTATCCTTTCAGCCTGCACAAATTCCTGTCTTGCAGCTGCGACAGCAATTGCACTTCTGATCTCCATTCCTCAAAACCCTGCCATCAACAGAAGTCAACAGATCCGGGTTGGCACCAAAACCATACTCTCTGTGACGCTCTCTCTCTCTCTCTTTGTGGGTTTGTGTGTGTCTCTCTCTGTGTTCTTTGTCGGTCTCTGTGGTTCTCTCTCTCTCTCTCTCTCTCTGTGCAGCCTCCATGTTGATTGCAGTGCTTACCTTGAGTCCATCAGCAGCAGACAATCTCACGACGGCAACATGAATCGGGCCAGCCTCAGGATCGACAGGCAAGCGTGAATCGGCTTGAATCCAAGCACTGTACACGGATCCCTGATCGTTCCTCTCGATGCAACGATCAGGGGAGAACTCAGCCGTCGCGGAGGCGAGTTCCTCGAAAGCGAAAGCCTTGAGGCTCGGGCACAGCATCTGGGTGGCCACAGATGGAGATGGCAGAGGTTGCGGAAGCTGGTAGCTGGTCGCGTGCAAACCTGATCCTATGGGCATTACTCTCCCGCTCTGCATGCTCCAGGATCTGATCCCATCGACTGCACTGCTCGTCGGCCGATGATGAGTCGGCAATGCTACAATCGACGCTGCATGACCCCGCGACGATGATTCAGTCGATCGGCAGCAGCCGCCGCTTGTCGACACGAAGGAGCAGCTCCCCGACAACTGACGCGACTCCGAGGCCGCGCTGCTGCTCCTGGTCGTCACCAAAGAAGCTTCTGCTGTAGTTGGTGCTCCTTTGATCACAGCTGTAGCTGGAAGCCGCAAGACCTGAACTTCCCCAGTAGGCGCATTCGGCAACGGAAGCGGCCGTGGTCGACCCCCAAAGCTTTCCGTCCTCCTCAAGCTCCCGTGCAATCTACGACTCTTGTCGCTGCTGCACTGATGATCTGTGTCGTAGCCGCCTGCTGTTGCCCGTCTTGATCTCGAAGCTGCAATCGCTGCCTCCGCATCATCGTCGACGATGCTTGGCGGACTAATGCCGTAGTGCAACAGCACTCCGCTGTGGCTTGTTTTCATGAGCGGCGCGGAGAAATGGCGCTGATCGCTCCTGCGTCCAGAACCAGCTTCAATCAGGCCGCCGTAGTAGCTGTTGTCGTTGTTATACTCCTCGCGGCCGATCTTGAGAGGCGCAGACAGCACGCGAGCCGGCTGATCTCTTCTTCCCAGACTGCTTCTTGCGTGATCACGGCTCCTGCTGGATCCTGCAGCAAGTTCTGATGATTCATGCAGAATATTGCTACTACTCGTGGATATTCCTGTAACACTGCTCCTGGTCGTCTTGTCTGAGCGACCATCACTGCAGCTCGAGGACCGATCCAGCTCCTGTGCCACGCTTTGGGGACTCGGCAGCATCACTGGCTTATTATCATACCAGTTGCTGCTCCTGCTACTGCTGCTGCAACTACCTGCGCTCAGAGTACTCACGATCTTATTCGACACTCCTGCATGTCTCTTGGAAGCTGCAGCAGCAGCAGCTGGTGCAGATTGATCTCGACGTCCTGATCTCAACACTCTTGGTTCAGTGAAGCAACCCATGAATTCATGCAGCTTCTAGTGCTAGATCCTGCTGTGGTTGTTGCTGCAGCGGCGCCTCTAGTTCTGGGTTCTGTCTCAAACTTGCAGACTTAGCTTAAGTACCCATTGATCATCTGCGCTGTGCAATACAAATCTCCATTCTGCAGTCCAGCGCAGGCTGCAGAGACTCAGCATCACAGAAGAATCTATCTTGATTCTAGCAGCAATTCATACATATTAGAAATTCTCGACATATTCATTATACATGACAGGCAGTTTGGAACTGCAGTACATTGCACAATACTTTCACATCACCACTGCAAGCTGTTGTTGTTAGCTGCAAGCTAGTGAACATTTGAGAATAGTTTTTCCAAGAGAGCTCCGACTGAATTTTTGGAACAGGAAAGAATATCTGGGTGATAATCATCATCATGGTTCAAACATATCTTGCTCATTGCGTGAAGAAATCACCAACAAATATTTCCTCAGCTATGTCTACTCCAACTGTGTGCAGGTATATTCACAAGTCCCTGTTTTTCCCTTCAGATCTGGACATGAGTTCTGAAGTACAACTGGGTACTCTATGTGAAACCATGCAGCTAGCTATATATCCTGACATCACTGACAGTTGTGGAGAATTGTGGTACTTGTCAACATGCTGTTTGTTGTGGAGCTCTGAGATCATAATGACCTAGATCCAATCTCCTCTCTAGTTCAGTAACTGTTTCATGAACATGGTGATCGATGAGTGCCCTGTGTGATCAGTACTGGTACTGATCTTTCCATGGGCAGATTGACAGCACTAGTGGAGGAACTTGCAGATCTATCCTCTCATGTATTGGATTCACAAGAGTGCGTACTAATCCATTTTGTGTATATCTTTGAACTCACTCATGGGACTACAAGGAGACATGAAATAGGGAGTTGATTTTGATCTCTAATTCAAGATGTCCAAGTTCTTTGCTTATTGAAGAAAGATGCAACCAAACTTGAAGAAGACTTGAAGAAGCTAAAGAAGAAGAAGAAGAAGATGTTGAATCCATGAGCAGGAGGTACTTACTTTTGATCCATGTATTGAAATCAAAACAACAGATGCTGCAAGTAGACAAGCTTATAGTCTCTGATCAAATGATGGGTGCAAGCCAAATAAAACTCTATATAATAATAAGTAAATGGAATCATGAATGAACAGTAAAACAAGAGTGCTGTGCATGTATTTAGTTAGTTCTTGGACTTTTTGAAAAGTTCAAAACTAACAATTGACCACCATTTGGAAGTAGAAAAATTGGAGCGAAAAACTTTGATGATTTGAGGACCACTAGATAGTTAGATCATGCAACCAACTTTAGATATTAATAATGTTTTTCTCTCATTAGATGATCCAACAAA
>Ga0209208_10010264_pt1 | contig 12184 bp, 18 predicted proteins | sample S1TSphfallax_3_FD_187694 | JGI IMG/M metagenome (GOLD analysis project Ga0209208, IMG submission 187694) | Host-associated microbial communities from peat moss isolated from Minnesota, USA - S1T2_Fd - Sphagnum fallax MG (SPAdes) (version 2) | ecosystem: Host-associated > Plants > Peat moss >...
GCCGATGGCTTCCAGCGTTGTGTTGTCTCCCATGTTAATTTGCATGGGTGTAATTTCAGTGAATCTTTGAAGCCAATCCTTCTTGTGGGACAAGTGAATAGAGGCTCCTGAGTTGATGTACCGTCCATGACTATTTGAAGTAACTAACAATGATGATGAAAATGCTTAGGTGTTACTAGGGTCATTTTCAATAGTGTTTGTTGCTTCCACCTTTTTTTTCTTCTAGTTGATTTTTCAATTTTTGCATCTTCTAACCCAATGACCTTGATCATAGCAGTAGTTACAAATGTCATTGTTTTTGTCTTGTCTAGGCTTCTAATTTGACAAAGGTGTGGTTGTTAATGTCATTTCTCCACCAACTTGTGAAGTTTCTGCCTTCTCCTTTCTCGTGAATTCTTTGTTGAATAACCTTGTATTCACATTTTGCCATGTACAATTTTCAACTTTGGATGATTCCAAAGAATTGAACAAGGTTTGATAGCTCTTTGGTAAGCTTATGAGTAACACCATCATCTTTATTTCTTTAGGTATCGCAACTTCAATGGCATCCAACTCATCAACCATTGTTCCAAGTTTGTTCAAGTGCTGCTCCATTATATCAAGTGGCTCCATTCAAGACATGAAAAACTTTCTCAGGAGAAAGATTTTGTTGGCAAGCCCCTTGTCAACATGGCACTTTTAAAAAAACTCTCAAATTCCCTTGGTTGTTGTTTCCTTTTTGACATTCATGAAAGTCATGCCTTGAACAAGGAGATTCAAGGCTCTTCTCTCCTTCCTCTCATAAACCAAAAGTCTAAGAACATTTATTAAATTTGGCTTCACCTTTTTTCCACTAACCAATCCCCAAAGCTCTTTTGCTTTCAACAACATCTCGACCTTGAATTTCCACAACATGAAATTCTTGCCTTCAAACTTCTCTATGGCTCCATAATGTCGGCCCATAACCTATGAACAGTCTACTTCCTCCATAGTGAGAAAAGTAATGCACAAAATACAATATTTCAAAGAACAAAAGAAGTAAGCACAAGCACAAGTAGTCAACTTGAGACGTATGAGTGTAGCAAATAATGGACAATGTATTATTCAAATTGATCTACTTAAATACATATCAGTAGTCCCATTATCAACAAGGACGGAGATGCCCTAACACCTTGATTTTTTGGAAATTACGCTTGTTACTATTTGATTTAAACAACAAGTTAATCACCAATTTATAGCATTTTAGTTGGACCAATTCAGCTAGTTTTTTCCTATTTCGAAATCTTTGACCTCTAATTAGCAATCAACTTTTATATAAAGCTTATAAAAGCTTTTGGAATGATTTGAATTACCATATAATCTAACATGGATGACAAGCAAAAGAATCACACAAGAAGCCATATATTTAGCAAAAACCATGGCATATTTGCAATACATGAAAGACAAGAAGATGATTCAATGTGACAATCAAGGTGCAATATCTTTAACCAAGAGTCCTACCCAATAGCTAGAATAAAGCACATTGATATTCAATGAAGGAATACAACAAATGAACAATATTCAGATTTTTGTGGTAGTCATGTTGAAGCATAATGACAATATCTTACTTAAGTTTAGGTGACAATTACATCGAGGTTTAGTGTGGCTACTAAGGTTCCTGATGATAGGGTTAGGATTAAGTGATGACAAGGCTAAGAGCATCTCCACTGGTGCTCAGTATGTCACTCTGGATAATGAAATCAAATGTTTAAGTTTAGAGCTTTTTTTTGGCGTACCCACCAATAAAACTGCAACTGGAACTGCATATATGTGGGAATTACTAATAGCATGCCACCTGGACCAATCATTATGATTGACCAATCACAAATACTGAGCTGCAGTCAGGTCCAATTTATTACTCTTTTTTTGGAGTTGCACAACTGTGTGTTGCACCTTTTAGCAGCCACAGCAAGCTGCACGAATTTGGTGGAGAAAAACCAATTTCCTGAGCGAAACCGACACATTTTGACTTTTTCACAATAAATTTTACTGTCTGGAGTCACATACTGAGCACTAGTGGGAACGCCCTAAGCTGAGGTGATGACTACATTAAGGTTAAGAGAGTAGCCATGTAAAATATTTTCTGTTAGTAGAGAATAATTCTGATTCTTTTCCATCAAGGTTTTGATTGCACATGTAAATCTTTAGGGCTTGCTGTTAGTTTGTTACAAGTGATGGGTTAATCATTGTTACATGTGCTGCATTCAATCAATGTGTTCTCTTCCTAATCAATACATTTACATCTTTTGATAACCATTTGTCATTTCATATTTGCTTGTTTTATAGTTTTTCCAATACATCATGCATCATAGACACAAGCTGACCATCAATAATTTCCAATAGCCAAGGTGTGGACCCATAAAACTGTAGCTCAAGCTTGAACATGTTAACCTACCTTGCAAGCACTTCCAATCACCAAAAAGTAACTTCACTGGTTACAATTGTGCCTGTGACCTATCAATTTTACCTTATAGCTTACAAAATGGGCCACTGAATTACAAGCACATGGGCATTTCAGATGCTTGACATGTGGACCTCCACCATATTTGCTTTCATATTAGGTCTAACTTGACAGCTATAGTTGGGCTAGACTATGTACGTTTCTTGAGATCTCCTGACTTGCTATTTCTTCCAAATTGCTCTGTGACCTAAACTATGAAGCCATACAATTGTCATCCAGATACAATTTTGATATCATGCAGCAAGCTATCTTCCCATCATGCTACAAATTGAGCCCAAAAAACTAAATGATCTCATCAAGAGCACTTTCCAATGCAGTTTTCAATCACTAGAAATGATATTAGATGCAACCTGCAAATCCTTTGATGTCCCTGCAATGAACATCCTATGAGAGTAGGAATTGTGACTACGTTGTCTCAGTTGTTTACCACCATCATGAGAAGTTGCCACAGGTTCATCATGACAGCTAAAAACAATCTCACGCATGATAGGTTCATGGCCATTCAGGAAATTACCCATGCGCAGACTCTTCCTCCATGCTTGAGTGGGACCCAGAGGAGGAAATAAACTTGCCACCACCTCCCTTTCACTGGCACCTCCACCCTGGCAGAGAAACAGGTTGAAGCGTTAAATCTTAACTCAAAAAAAAGATGACTAGGTAATTCCAAATGCCAACAATAATCAACACATCTGAATTTTTTCAAGATGATAGATGGTCACTGACAAGAGTCTCAAAATCAGAAACAGTATACCCATGACTGATGACTTGATTCTCTCCAGCACGTTGTTCTTCAGCAGAAATATTTGACAATGCAGAATCTGATGGAAATCTGTTCATCATACAGGAGAGGACTAGGCAGGCAGGATGATTGAGACAAACCTTCCAATGCCTGGATCTCAAATTTTCAACCTCCACCCTTGATGTAGAGTTGCTCCTGAATCCAATGTTGTTTTCAATGAAGACAGAAAGCAACCTTGGAGCATTCTTGAGCTTTTGTCCAAGTGAGACTGCCATAAAGACATTGGCTTCTACTCTTTCAAACACTGCGCATAGCCGCAGTAGCTCTGTGTGCCAATCTCTACTGTGTTCCAGTGCATTTTTCCCTGTAGAGGTTCCACACCTCTCAGAAGTGAGAAGACACCAGTGAATACTGAGTATGCAACTATGTGGACTTGACTTGTCAGAGACCTCACAGAATTGAAGAAGGAAAACATAAACAAATTGGAAATGGATGCATGCCTGACTATAAAATGACTGTAGATTGTGTCATACCCATACCAGGTTGGTTAAGGGGAGCTAAAGAAGGAAGCACAGAAGCCATCGTTGCGAAAAGCTCTTCTATCTCCTCTGTCAGAAATGGTGGAACTGTAGAATCAGTGAAAGCGACCTTCATTCCATTGGCTACTACAAGAAATGAGGTGGCCAACATTTGTATCAGCAGCTCCTGTGGTTGCACTGTATCTAAATAGTGCATCACCTGCATGCCACAAACATCTTGAAACCCCTATGAATGTCTCTTTACAGTGAATGCTTCTAATAAAAAGTGAAGTAAAATGTCTGACACCTTTTAACCTACCATAGCTAATGCTTGACTATATATCAGAAACCTCTGCCATGAGTTAGAAAACTCTAAATAATGAAAACTCCATCAAGAGGAAACTCAGAACTGGGGAAAAAGGGGAAAGAAGAAGCGACAACCTTTTCTGCCTCAAGTGTGTAGTCAAATAGAGGCCTCTGGTCAGATGGAGTATGTGTACCAATATTGTCCCAAATATTCCTCCATAAATTTTCAGGCTTGACTACGTGGTCTGACAACCGTCCTGTTTCAATACTTTGAGTGTCACCATCTGACCCAGCAGATTTGTGATTCTCTGACCACTCCTGTGGAGACTGCCAGCGCATAAAATCTTCAAGTACTGCTCCGGGATTTGCTGCCTTGAAAGCAGCCATGTCTGTTATCACAAGAATGCATCAGTTGTCAGAAGCACCACAAAATGATCTGATGGAACATTCAAAACATTGGGTTTTCTTTTGCACTGACCTGAAGCAAGTATTCTGCTTTGGAGGCGGACATAAGCCATTTTCTCCTGCAAGAGACTACTACATATAAGAAAGTTTGCTTGAATGTATAGAAGCCTCAGTCCAACCAACAAAATACAAAAGATGACATGCTACATTATCAGTTTCTCAAACAACCTCCAACTGTTCAACCTTCCAAAATCATGGACAAGAAACTCACAGAGGGGGACTTGTATAAAGCAGCCAGGAACTGTTCTCGCTCTTCTAGCATATCCTCTGTCACAACAGGAGGTTTCTGCATCCATCCCAACCAATGTAGAAATAAGTTGGACCACTTGTGTCTGAAAATCTTATCCCACCTGCAGAAATTGCAAATTTGTACAGAATCCCCAATAACAACTTCTGCTGTAAGGGGTAAGGTTACATCTGTGCAAGGGAGCACCATGTTTGAACCTTCTACATACTACTCCATTCAGAGACATAATGAGAAGAGTGTACAAGAACATGGGTTTGGACCTGGGTGACAGGTGAATGCAAGCTGTGAGTGGAGTCCAAAACCTTCGTTTCTGAATCGCCATCCAACCCTTTTTGCCTTTCTTCACCAATCCCAAAGACAGATTCCATCTCTGCCTGCTCTTCCATGGTGTCTTCCCAAATCTCATCACTGCACCCACTTAATCCAACTCCCTATGATCAGAACCTTCTCATGTGCACTAACAAGGTCCTTGTTTTCACACCTCATTAGTAAGAGTGCTACTGAAGTGCTTAAAGTTAACCTCTTGATTCAATGGTTACATTGACATCCCCCACTTCCTGTTTTTTAGCACTCCACCTTCATAGGGTGAATCCCTTCTTCCTTTATATATATTCACACTTTCACAACAACTCTACTTCAATCCAATTCCAGCAACTCTGCGATATTGCAGAGAAAACCACAATTACACTTTGAAGGTTACATTGTTTCCAGAAGTAAGTCAAGACAAATACAAGGGTGAGCACAGTTACAACCTTGTGAGGGTCACTCACAAAGTACTACACCATCACGTTCATCCTGAATGGCAGTGACTAGCTGCCATTACTCTGCAATGACTTCATAAGCTCCTGACAGCAGATGTCATATAATAATCTGCTCAAATTCCAGGCAATATTTTTCTGAGTTTCCCTGCATCCTGAGTTTCTGTCACATTTGTGGAAGGAACTGGGGAACTTGCTCATGACGTTGCCTAAAGAGACATGGATAATAAAAGAAGGAAAAAATATTGTCAATTGAGCTCCAGCCTATGAGGGCAAGCTTCTCTTTCCATTTTACATTGCCCCTGTACAAGCAAGAATCTAAGCCTAAGGTATAGTAAGGCCTGAATAGAGGGTAGTGGTTGGGGCCTCCTGCAGCCTGGACATATCCTCCAAAACACACCACTGGTGACTACTTTGGATGTACCACATCCACTTTAGTCACTGGAAAACACATTATAGCACATGCAATTGCTGCGAAGGCACATATAGTATTGGACAGTTACAACATTCCTAGTGGACATCACAGATTTGAGCATTTTGACCTCACAAACTGCAAACTATGTTCGCCCAATTAGGAAGGCAAGACCTAAACCAGAAGAATGACATAAAAATGCAGTCATACCTGTCGTTCCCTGTAGAGAGGTCATCATGGATCTGATCTATTGCTGTTGAGCTCATTCGTGCAGTCTCAAGCACCTCACTGACATCAGGTTCTTCTTGGGTCTCTGTTGAAGCTTGCTCATCTTCGCCTTGTGGGGCTGTCATTTGTCCCCCTCCTACACCCAGCTTCCTCGCTTTTTCTTCAATGCATAGTGCAAGCTGCCCAAACCAAACACCTTCATCAGCACTCAGTTGACTGCACACACATACCAAGGAAAATAATCATCTTGAAATTTAACACCTCTGGATATGGAGCAGAACATACTAGATGCTGAGAAAAGGGGACAAATGTGGACTGTACCATGAGTTTTAGTGATAAATAAAAAAGGTAGTAAATGAAAAAGAAAAATAGTTATGCACCAATTGCAGTTTTTGGTGCAGTAAGCATGTAGACAAGTCTGGTCGTGCATTGGGTGACATACGGGGAAGTGTGCGACCCTCATCCCAGTACCACCGAACCTCCCGCACAAACTCAATCCACAGCACTGCAATTGCTGCATGCCCACGTTGTACTACTTTGTTTAACACATGTCATCCACTTAGACATGACATTGGACATAAGCAAAACGTGCTTCAAGAGGTTCATGCAATTGGTAACAGCCTTCAAAAAGATGCTGCACAAAATTACAACACAAAGAGTCATTTTCAAATTAAGGGAAGCCATACAACCTGGTTCAGGCTTGTCCAGAAATAGGGCTTCAAATCCTGGGTACAACATCCACACAAGGAAAGAAGAATAGCCATAGCCAGAACCAACACACAGGCAATTTTGAAATTGATCAGAACATACCACGGATATTACAACCACCAAGTTGTAGTGAGTGGAGGCAAAACTGAGCAAACAAGGAATCTGCTGGTGCCCCTTTAACACCATGAGCATAGTCTTGATCCATCACTCCATCACCTGAAGTCCAGGGACCTACACCAGGACCAAAAACACCTCACTTCACATGCACCCTCCAGTCTACTGAAGTTGATAAGCTTAATATGCCCAAGTTAGAGAAATTGAATGACCAAGTTATGATGGTGCTGGAGATGGTAGGCTTTATCTTCAGCACCATCATAACCTGGTCATTCAATTTCTAATTGCTGCCTCCAATGTAGTGCAGAGACTGGGTGTAACCTACATGAAGAAGGAATGCAATATAAGAGTTGTGAGGTAAGATCATCCAAGGATAAAAATGAGCACACCTTCCTGGAAGGTTTCTTTTAGGATATGATCAACATCAGCTGGAGAGGGAAGATCCAGTGACTGAGTGACATGTAGGATATAGGGTTTATCCGCTGCAATCATGGAACAAAAGCTCCATCAATAATCACACTTATGGAAACATCATGGCATGCAATACTGGAGAGAGGTATAGCAGCAGCATGACTTCATGAGAAAACTTCTGAAAGACATCAGGGTCACAAAAGATAGAACAGTACCAGCTGCAAAGTCTTCCAAGAAATCAGCTTCACCTGCAACATGGAAGGCAAGCACAAGTGCAGGAAGCTGACCCGCAAAACCAACTGACTCCTCCTTCTCCTCATCCCTCCTGCTAGTAAGTAATTAATCATACTGCTAAAGCTTAAAAGTAAAGGCCAGATTCAAACTCCATTCAAATTTCTGAATCCTACTTCTAGGATCTTGAAGACACCTCCCCCTGGTAGCCATGTTTACTGACTTACTGTTCACTAGCCTTTATTAGCGATAGCAACCATTTGTCGGCTTCCAGAGTTGATATGTTCTCGTACTCTGCCATCTCCATAGAGCTTCTCACCGTTCTCTCACTGAATGTTGCAATCAACTCAAATCCTGCAATTCAACAGCAATCAGGTTCATCTTTGCAATTTGCTGTACCATTTCCAGTGTAGACCTGATTAGATGTGGTTTATATTCTTAGGTCAGTTCTATCTTCAGATAGAGAAATGAAAATACAATAATGCTACTCAGTCTGGGCAGTGATTCAAGAAGTGGTGTCCTATTAAATGCATGCATACAGTTTAAAGATTGCAAGATTTCAACTTCATGGCAAGAGATGAATGTCAAGACCACACCTTTTACAGGATCTTCCACAGAAAGCCAGTCAGCCCATGGGCAACCATCATCCCACTCTCCATGTTGCACATTGCCAGTGTCAGGACTGACATTGTCAGTAACATAGTGTTTGGAGCCTGGCATGGGCGTCCGATATGTCAACCTCATTGTAAAATCCACATCAATACTCGGCACAATCAAGCTGCCTGCTGTTTTGAATGCCTTCAGCACACCACTCAATAACAAAATCAGTTCAAAATTCACAATGGGATGCCACCTAATCAAGTCTTTTTTGCTTTAACATCACAAGTGTTTTATGTGCCATGAAAATTGAGCTGAGGAATTTCCATAATATGCAGAAGCAGCAATCTTCCTATTCATTGGACTATGAACCTGACTGTTTGCCAATATGATGGCTTTTCTATGCAGTCCAAATTTATAGTAAGATGGCTTGGAACACTTTCTCCTATTATCACCGTCTTTGAGGCAGATTCAGAAAGGAACCTTTATTGGGGGGGAAGAAACTCTGGAAGGATTTACCAATTTGGAAAAGAACAAATCATAGAGGCCCTCCAAGTGCATGAACCTGACAGGAACCCAGGTTGAAATGCAGTTTGTCTCATAGCGAATAGTGTGCGTTTTAGTGCCTTGTATGCCCTGGTAGCACTTCATATCATGAACAGGCACAAATGCTGGAGTGGAACTGCAACAAACACCACATGTTGGAACCCCATTTTTTGGCCACTACATATCGAGATAACTCACAACACAAGAGAAGTTATGTGATATAAGAGGAAGGATGAGAAAAATCACCTGCCACAATTAGCCAGGGCAACAGCAACAGTGCTCAAAAGAAGGGTGGCCTCTGAGGCATCTACTGCTGCGCCACTTGTGCTCAATGGTGACATAACCTGCCTTCAACAATTTTCTTATCAGAACTCCATTGTGGTCACTCACCCAACAAAACAAAAAGGTTAGAGCAACAGCCATGGTACTCAAGAGCATAGCAAATCTGCAGCAATCCCTACCCCTGCCTTCAACTATTTTCTAAAGAAAACCCAGAACAAGCTCATAATCCCTAAAGGTACAAGAGAAATCTTAAGGCCAAGAACATAACCAATACTTCAAAAGAACATCTGGGAACCATACACAAACTTGAGAAGCCTACCAGAAAGTCTATCACCCCAAACCAAAGCTGCAAAGGGTGCAGACCATCACTCCAGCCTCTCATGCCATCTATATCAATCATCCTGCACACCTTGTCAGCATAGGTAATCTGCATTCAAACTTAGCCCCCTAATTCACCTTTGAACTGTTCCTTCAAACCATAACAGTGCATGTGTTCATAAAAAAAGGCTGAAAATCTGTTTGCAAAAAATTCTGTCCAAGTTGTTGATCCAGATGCTATAACATCAGGTCCTCTGTCCTAAAACTGCAATTAAGCTCACAGTTGGCCTTTTAATGCCTTCTATCAATAGAGAACTCCTGTATCATCAGCTCAAGGAAGACCCAGAAGAACTCGACACATTGTTCAGAAGGTGGCCCTAGGTGTAAGTAATCAGATGCAAGTGTGTAGTCTACTCACCTTCTCCAGTAACTTGAAAGAAGAAATCAAGCCGATAGCTTTTAGAGTCAAAAGAGAACTCCTTGGTGAGGACCCATAATTTAGGAAACCCCTCCACCTTCTTGGCACCTGCTGCCTGTCCAAGAACTTTCACTTACTTGCCTTGTCACCTAAAACAAAGTGTCCTCACAATTTCCCAAGAATGTAATTCACATGCGAAGGGGGTTATGATGCACAAACCAGAGGTGGAGGTCTTGGAGTAGCTTGCCATTCTCGACATGTTTGCTCCACTCCTGCTATGAACCTGTAAAAGCCCATCCCAAACCTCATCATCATCTACCCAAAATTTGTCTCACTTTTTGTCTATATGTGTACATGGGCCGCTTGTCACTCATAACCCTCACTGGAAATACTTCAGGCAGGCAGCAGCTTGTTATCAACCAGGAATACAGAGCCATAAAGCTGGCTCTAAAAGTGGTAACCAACATTTACCTTTCCCAAGAGGAAGCAATTGTGAAGTCATCAAATCCCTCCAGCTGCCACCACAACAACCAGAGTCAGCCTCTCCCGCATGATGACGTTTTGACCTAAAATCTCCACATTTCCTCTTCCTTCCTTTGCCACTTACGCCAGTGAGTTTTAGACAGTATCTTTAAGGGATTTAAAAGAGAAAAAACTGTGAGTCAAAATCCATCAGAAAACTCCGAGCTCCTCCCATCTCTCTTGATTGGGACACGTTCCTCACACGCATCCGGAACGACATGACCCAAACCCTAAATCTTCTCCTCCTCCTTCTTCCTTTGCGACTTATTACTAGTCAGTTTTAGACAGGATCTTTTACAGAATTTAAATGAGAAAACTGTGAATCAAAACCCCATCACACAACTTCGAGCTCTTCCCATCTCTCTTGATGGGGACACGTTCACAATCACGCCTCCCGGAACGGACATGATCCAAACACTTATCAATCAATGCAAAATTCCTAACAGACTAGAAAACACGGCCCAATTTCCAACTGGCCCGTGAACCAAAACTCAAAGCAAGTTCCCCCAACTGCAACCATATGCATAGAGCTTTGTTCCATCCAGAAGGAGGACCCACACTCAATCTTTTTCCGTCAGCGAAGAGCCATAAATTTCAAACCCACCAAAGCCACTAAGCGGCCTGTCTGTGGTGGGTTTGTCCTCTCTACTACATTGGACAATACCGCAACAGGAGGCGTTGCTGTTCACGTACATCAGTCTCTGGAGGATCGGATACTGAAGGCTGGAGGTTATTATTGCCCACCGATCCGCCTTCCATCGCCGTTCTACACCAACATCCGGACTGCGTCGTCAAAGGCTGATCGACAAAGAAGAAATCACTGCACAGAGCGCGGCAAGAATCAGTCAGTCCGAGAGGGGGCTAGAAGCACAAACGCTCATGTTTTCAGAGCTTTGCACCACCTAGATCAGCGAGGTACCGTTCTCGACAGGTTGGTAGGTAGGTACCTTGCCGGACAGGTGGTAGGTATCAATCGTGCCCTGGGACGTAATGTGATAAATTGGCCCTAGTGTGAACGACTTGGTCCTGATTTGGAGCCCTTGGCCAATCAGATCGCAGGGTTGAATTGGGACTTATAAATAGGCCTTAGTGTGAAGTGGACCTAAGGTTCAATTGATAACTAATAAGGGCGAGAATGAACAAATACCCATTAGCGCACATCAAGGATGGATGACAAATAGTGAGGAAATAATTCCAGTGACAATGATTTCATCCGATCTGGTTTAGGTGGGATGGGCTATAGTTGTAAGTCGTACAAAAAGACAATTGCAAACTGCAAATTTATTAGAGGTTGATTTCAAATTGGAATTCTTAAAAAATAAACATTTACCAAGTTGTAATGTTTCAAAATTTTCTTATGGATCCTAAGATATCGAAAGAGAAAAAAATTAATTAATTAATTAATTATCAATTTCAATGTCTTTTGGAATCTTTGTGTTTTTTCAAAAAATATTTGAATCAATGTGTCTTTCCACTTTCATACAAATGTAAATATGTGTTATTTCATTTGAATATGTTGAGATTATTTAAAAAGATTATAGACCTTCTACCACTAAACATCTAAACCCACTAAAACGCCACTAACTACACTAAGTGGTGATCGAGGTTGTCACCACTAGAGGATGAAAAAAATAGTTAACTTAGAGGTTGTCACAACCCGAGGATGAAAAAAAATAGTTAACTTAGTGGTAGAAGGTCTAAAAACCTTTTATCACTGCATGGATTAGGATGGATCAGGAGCCCAGCTTTGATTAAAGCATGATTGTTGAGTTATGCATGCTAACAAAGCCCTTTTTTTGGGTGAAGTATGGAAAAAGTTCAACATCTTGATAAGACTGCAATTGCACAAAACAAATGGTGACAACCCGAGGATGAAAAAAAATAG
>Ga0209208_10010265_pt1 | contig 12183 bp, 13 predicted proteins | sample S1TSphfallax_3_FD_187694 | JGI IMG/M metagenome (GOLD analysis project Ga0209208, IMG submission 187694) | Host-associated microbial communities from peat moss isolated from Minnesota, USA - S1T2_Fd - Sphagnum fallax MG (SPAdes) (version 2) | ecosystem: Host-associated > Plants > Peat moss >...
TGTTTCTGAATTGGAATTCCATCTGAGTATGTATGGAGCCTGCTTTATTCTCTAACGCATCATTTTTTGAGGGATGAAGTAGACTTTTGTGTAACCCAGCAGTGGGAATAATTGTTTTGGGACAAGACACTTGTAGAGTAGGAACAAAGCATTATTTTCTCATCATTGCAGGTCTTTGCTGTTGCATTTCTTGTATAGGAGAAGGTTGGTCTTGAGGCTATTTCACATTTCCAGGTACTGGGAACGTGGGTGGTTTGAGTTAGTACCATGCACGGAGGAACACAGTATAGCCAATAGAGTGGCCCGATCTCCTTTTGGGCACAGGGGTTTTTTGAAAGCATGACTAATTTTGAAACAGAGGATTTTTCTTACAGAAGTGAAGGTTTGTGAGAATATTATCTGTGAAAATAAACAGCAAATAACAAAGGGAAATAAATCTCAGGTGAAGAGTGAAGTATTGTGATACTGCTGGGTGTCATAGGAAAAAGTGAAAATAATTTGTTTTGCTGTGGCGTTTATAATGCTATCTATAGGACTACCCTCTCATATGAAGGAAAGTGGTTTGTTTGTTTTGTTTTGTACTTATGAGATGCACCCAACTGGCATGCTTCATATCACGTTCTTGGTCTCTTCAAAAAGCTCTCAAGGAGGAGGGGTGCATCCATTTGGTTCCATGATGTTTGGATGTGCGGTTTGCAAAAGGTCTTGAATATTGCATGATTTCTTCAATGAAAATTAAATTAAATCGTAGCTGAAAATTTCGGTGGAATTGGAATGTGCCTTTGGTGTTGTTGGAAAGATTTTGATGAGCAGAATTTAATGGAATTCATTTGGTAAGATTTGGATTCAGAATGTGGGAGATATTAATTTAAAGTGATTTTTGCTGCTGAGAATTCAAATAAATTCCAAAAATCCAGGTTTTGGAAGGAAAAATCAGTTGAGAATGTGGTAACACTTGAAGGCGTACCATTCAATTCAAGCATGATTTCCTTTCATATTTGGCTGTTCAAAAACAATGTTTCACATGTTGAGTTTCCTTATTTTGTAATGGGTGCGCACACTTGGGCCACCATCACAGGCCATACTAGTCTAAATGGTTTTACATGTAATTTTGATGGGGCTTAATGGCCACTTGTGGACTCAGTTTTTGGCAGACATGAATCTATTCAAAATAGGTCCAAGGTGGCTTTCAATTAAAAAAAGAAGTAAATCCAATTGGCCCCTACAAAATAATCGAATGTAGAATATGTCTTGAGGACTTTCCATTATCCATAGTACATCTAATGATGTGTCGAACTCATTTCCTAAGTACTTAATAATTTGATTGGACAGCTAAAATAACTTTCACTCGGAGATAGATGTGAAGTGCTCTTTAGACTTTTTTAGTTAGTTTTGTTTTTGTGCATGTTCCATTTGTCTAAAGGTGTTCTATCAACCATGATTTTTGAGCATTGTCAAAATTCTTTTGATCCCAAGGATTTAACTAATGGTTTCATTTAGCTTACTCAATTAAGTTGTCATGTGAGTGTTGACCAAATCCCATAATCTGTGACTTGCATATTTCCATGATATGAAGCTTTTGACTTTAATAAGCTTTAAGGTGGTATTTGGTTAATTGTAGTGTGTGAGGTGCTCTATTGATTGGTGAACAATGCCTTATATCTATAATTTTGCAACATGTTCTTTTTTTAATTTGTTGCCACATTAGTTTAATGTGTCGTTTGAACTTGGGGGGTGGTTTCAAGGTATTAGTTTATGATATTTGAATTCCTTTGGATGTCCATGTTGATTGGGTGGTGTCTCAGATGAATGTAACGAACATTTTCAACATCATTTTGTGTAAAGCCATATTTTAAAAGCTTTGAATGTTGAAAGGCTAGTTGTTTTTGCTTTTCCTTTTTGTTCATTCTTTTTATGCCCTTTAATTTCTTTTGTTATTGAGTCATTAGCTTGCATGGGGAGATTTTTTTTGTCATCCTGTCATTTGTGACCATGTGTTAGGATGATTCGTTTTCCAAGTTTTTTTTGGAGTTTTGTGTTATTTTTTTGAATGTTTTTTTTCTTCATATCATTTCTTTTCTTTAGTTGATGACACCCATATGCTTGCACTTGCTTGTGTTGTTCCCCTTGCTTTTGATCATTTTGCCTCTTAGTTGGTTGTGTAGTTTCATAAGTGCTTGCTTTGGCCCTTTTTAGCCTACCTCTTGGATTCGACCTCTTAGTTGGTTTTTGTTGATGTGTTGCTAACATTAGGATCCTAGGTACATGTTCCTTATCTTTATCCCTTTTACAAAAGGCTTTGAGTGAAGATGTTTACCATGTTAATGTGCTTTAAAGGTGAGGGGATATCCAAGTAATGTTTGGATCCTCTTTCATTTAAAGGTGTTTCTATTTGTTATTTTATTTTCCCCTTTCATCGAATTTTTGGTTCTAGTTTGGTGCTTTTAATTCGGCTCTATTGGGAGTTTTTAAAAAGCTTTTAGGCTTCGGTTTTTTTAATGCCTTAAAACTCCACTAGTTCATTGGCAAGTTTGGTTCCCCATGCCATTGTTTTAATAGTTTATTTAGGGAGTTGGGTTGTAATTGCCCCCATCATAGCCTTTAAGTTCTTGTTGGACTTACGCTTGTCCTTGTTAGAAATGATAAGAGCAAACAATTCAAATTTACTATCCTTGTAAGCCCATTTGAGGTTGGCATGAAAGCTTCTTCCCTTAGTGGTAGTGGTGTGCATACCCCTATTTGAGTAGTTGGGAAAAAAAGAAATAAATTTGTTTGAAGAAAATATTTTAGAGAAATTGCATGACCATTTTTTTTTATCACCATCTCTAATTTGCCTACTAATTCACATTAGTTGCACTTCAAATCTTGTGTGGAGCTAAGTGCAAATGCATGGTTGTTTGCTTTTTTAGTGATCCTTTTTCGTGGTAGCTTCAAATGTTTTTTTTGTTATGAAGCACACTAAGTTGTGCCTCCCCCATCCTTTAACCTTTGGTTTGTCACATTGCATTTGTGGCCAACCTTCGGACCTTATGGGATCCACCTTCTTTGTTGTGCCCGTGGTGGGGAAAAAAAAATCCCATGATGTTATGCAAATGCCTTTGAGTTTATTGAGAAAGATATTGGATTTCACATCTTATGGATTAGCAAACCCATGTTCTTATGTTGCTTGCCGTTTAGTCTTCAAATGAGTGGGTTGATATTATGGTTTCAATGGATGGTGTTTAGATTTTGGTTGATATTGTCATCATTCACCCCATTTGAATCAAATTGGTTTCATGAACAACTTTATTTTGTGGGGTTGTTAATCAATAGTCTCAATTTAAGTTAAAGATGACCTTTATTGTGATTAATACCCAATAAACATGTTTCCCCTTCTAGCTATAAAGGTTTTTGAATGTTTGCATTAGTAGGTCAACAATGTTTTTCATCAATGTGTTAACATAGCGTGGAGAACATAGTGTTGGAAGCCTTTTTCTTTTGGTTTGCATTTATTTTATAATGAAAAAATGTAAGTGGTTTTACAATGAACACATTTGGGTGAATTCATCCCTGGGTGGTACCTTTAAGAACCAACTCAAGGAATGATTAAGGAACCAAAAACAACCAAATCATTTTTTTGGGCCCTTTTTATTAAATGTTTTCACAATTTTTTTTTTTCATGTTTATCAAATTCATGGTTTAATATATGGTTTGAAGTTTATTTGGGAATTTTAAAAATTGGAAAATTTTAAATATATATATTCCTAATTAAAACGGCCCTTTAAAATATTGACAACTCCAATTTTGGAAACTCATAATTAAATCACATTTAATCAATTAATTTCCAAATAAAAATCTAAAAATAAAATGACTTCCAAATTACCTTAAGAAAAAAAATCATAAATCATGTTCCAAATTTGTGTTCCTAACCAAAAAGTTCAAGGAAAAAAACAAGTGTTACATTTTTAAAACTTTTTCTAAATGCAATGATTAAGAACATCAAAATACATAATATATTTTTATATTATTGAGATTTCAAAATCTATAGAACCTAATAAATTTGATTTTAAAAAATTATGAAAATGTTCATTTAAGTGTTTCCTATAATTTTTCAAAGTTTGATGGGTCCAAGAAAATCAAGGTGTGACATTTTTACTAGTACCACCCAAGGACATGATTGCCCATTTGATTTTTATTTCGAGGCATGTTGTTATAGTAAGCGAAAGTTCTTCTAGGCTAGGCATTTTTTCAAATGTTCTTCCCCTTTCTTTATCTAATATGTTTTTTGCAATTAGGGGGAAGGGATTTTGGTACTTGATTTGTTCTTATTCCTCTAGCGGTATACCTTGTTTGGAGGATTTTTCATTTGTGAGGACTTGGGTCTTTCCATCTTGTTCCCCCCCCCATTTTGGGTGTTTTTTCTTAATGATTGGTAGGTTTTAAAATTTCCATTGATTGTACTATGGAAGCTAACTATTTTCACATATTGTTTTAGCTTAGTGGATTTGCCATTTGGATTAAATTAGTTGTGGAGTCTATGTTGACAAGGTGACTATGAAAATGCATGAAATACCAAAATTTCAAATTTTAGTAATAGGGAACAAGTCCAAATCTTGTTCCCCTTCAAATTAAACATGTTATACAATGCATAAGAACCAATATTTTTTGTAAATGCACATGCAAACAAGAACTAATAAATGTAGCAAATGAGTAGTGTGCATCAAAATGAATGAAAGTGATTATTTCTTTCATTCATGTGAAAAATATAAATAATTTTATAATTCATGTCGAAGATATTGAAAATTAATATTTAATGTGTCAAAGCGTCAAAATGTAGTTTTGAATTTATTTATTTATTTATTTAACTTGCTGAATCCATTTGGATATTATGATAACTATTAATTAATCTCAACCCTTAATAAATTTATTTATCAATACTAACTATTCCCAAATCATTGTGAGTTTAGAAAGATTTAACTCCTCCATATCTAACCAAGAAATTTAATATGGAATATTATTTGCAACCACCTATCAATGATTGTGAAGGATTTAGTGAATGGACCCATTTATTTCAAAAAAATTCCTTGTTTGTAGTTCACATCCCCAATTTTTTGTTTGCCATTTCACAAAAAATTACAATGTAAAATGTTGATGCCTTAAAGGTTCCATTTTTTGAGGATTATAGACATTATAATTTATTGCATTTTGGGGTTAGTTACTTAGGTACTTAGACATTTGGTTCTAAAATTTGAAAAAAAATCCAAAATCAAACTTGGGATTAGAATTGGATTTAGAACTAGAAACAATGAATTGATTTCTAGCTAGGATTGGAGATGGAACTCATTACAAAATTTGTGTTGTACAATTTCTGGCTTTTCATTATTTAAAATATCAAAATATATAATTTTATGTTAAATTAAAGTTTTTTGGGCTAGGGTTAGAGATATTGTTAGTTTGAAAGAACAATTCAAGTTCTGTAGCACCTTAACATTTTAAAACACATGTTTGTTGAATAATTAATTAAATAAATAAATCATGTCAACAATGTATGAATGTATTTCAAATGAACACAAAATGTTTCAATGCAAATTTTAAAAAACAAAAAAGTAAATTTATGGCTCCTATCAAAACAATAAAACTTAAACAAGTCCCAAAATGTATCAATGTAACTTAAATTAACAATTTGGTAATAAAAAGTTTCATCTTATGTAAGCCCTTTGGTCAACAACATTTGAGCTCACCATTTCCAACACCCATTCATGGCAATTGGAAAAAAAATTGCAATTAAACACGTGGATTCCTATATTCAACAATTCATAACAGTTATATAATTGAATAATTATTCAAAGTGAAAATATAACCATCCTTGGCATCATTTGGCCAATTTTCATAAATTATGACAAGAACATCTAGTTAAGTGATTCCAAAATGACAATGCCATAAGCTTGTGAATAATCTTACAAGTAAGAACATTATCTTCATTTCAATTCAAGAGCTAGTTATTCAAATAATTTGTCTTATTAAAAAGGTAACATTCAAAAATCCATTGGCATGGTCTTTTCACCATGTCAAAGGCTTAACAAATTCTTCTTTTAAACCAATAACATGATGAAATATTGACAATTGAAACACAAACGAAGCTTCATTAGCCTCTTTAATTGATGTTGGAACATCAAAGGAATAATTTATAAAAGAATTTACATTTTTTGTGGTCTTACTGCCATTGGTAGGATTTAAAAATTTGTTGACCTTCATGAACAATGGAAATATGACCTTGTCATATTTAGTTACAACATTTTTGGTTGCCTTGTTCCATAAATGTTCAATGATGCATTGTTATTTTTTATGACAATGTCAAATATTAGGGTAAACATGTTATGTGCCTTGTCATTTCGAAATTCACATGCAAAAGAGAGAAATGGTTACAAGACATTCACATCCTTGCTACCATATGCACATACAAAATCTCCAACTTTGAATCAAATTCCTCACATTATAAAGGTGGTTGAACCATTCCTTGGTGATTGTAATCTTGTTATAGGTAAATCCTAATCACAAAGGCAACATGCAATGCATTAAAAATAAGCTAATAGCCCCTAAATGATTCAAAACACATTGTTCAACAATTAGTGTTAGGGTTTCTGTGATAACATGTGTTATAACCCAAGTTAAATTAGTTGGAACTTTAGCTTGCAAGTGGAGGGACTACATATAATAATAGATGTTGATATCATTAACATATTCAAAAGTTTCTTGGAAGAGGATAACATTATTGGGAAATCAAGTTTTCATAGGCATCATGAGCTTCCAAATGGAAACCTTGCCTCTATGAATGTTTTGTCCCATTTTTTCTACCTATACTAGATTTCTTCGTCCAAAGCATGGTCTTTTGTAAGGTTGATTACACATATTTCAATAACACCTCTTCTATGTCAACACAAAATTTAGTGTCATTTGTTGTGTGTTGGCATGCTTTTAACGTCATATGGCCAAAGTAAAAAGTCGTAAAGGGTTCTACAAGTTGCAAAGGAACATATGCACTATTGAAGACAAAGTTGCAACCAAAGTGTCAAGGTTAGAGCTTTCATCTTTGACATAGGCGAGCTATGACCTTGTCTATCAATTGAAATTTTGTTATAAAGGTTTCATGATTTTGTTAGGGCTGCCCCAATTGTGTTTGGTGTTTCAAATAGTTTGATTGTGGCATGTTGTGGCACCCAACCTCATCAATAAAATTGACCATCATGGGAAATGTATCCAACGTTAACCTCAACACGCATAAATTGAAAGTTATAGTGATAGTTGCACAATTATTCAATGTCAATGGAATTTTGGTTTCTAAGGTGAAAACATGGTAAAAGGAGTTAGGGGCACCAAAGTAAAAATATTTTTCCAAGGGCTGTACATGACACATGTCATTTTTGTGTTGGTTTATAATTTTATAATTTGTATTTTGGATACCCATTTTAACATTACATGTTAGATATAAATACATTTTGATTACAACTTGATTTTATATCATGTATATTATGCATTCATGTCTTTTATCACATAAATATGAACAACTTTTGTTAAAGGCACATTTTCAAAATCCATAATTTTCAGGGTCAATATTTTTGAGCCAAATGTGCTCAAATGGTTTATAATGTTTTTTTTAAAGTTCAAGTCCTTTTGCCCTTTTAATTATCAATGTTATATCCTCTCCAATTTTCAAAAGGAATGGTGCACATTTTGTAGAAAAAAATGTTTGAAAAAACAAGGATTGTTCATTTTTGAGGTTTGAGTGCTTTAAATATGCAAAAATATTTTTATTTGTGTGAAGTTTTTGAAAATGTAAACTTTGGAATTAATGGAAAATATTCCAAAAAAATTATGATAATTTAAATATTATGTTTATATTGTGATCTTTCAAACATATAAAAATATAATTAAAAAAAATGTCCATTCACTTAGGTGGCTCTTTTGAGTGTGTTTTTATCCTCCATGGTTTTTGCAAGGATAACTAGGATGTTTTCGTGTGGGGAAATGAAGTTTGGAATCCCTACACATCACCAATTAATAAAACCGAGGTGATTCCACAATGGACAAGACTTCATATCTTTCTACAATTGTGATGACCAAGTTTTGCTGAATTATAATTAAAGAGGTTCATTTTTTTGTGATTCCCATGACTTTAGAAAGATTGTATGGTTAGTTAATGGTTGCACCTTTTGTTGCTTGTTGCTTTTTTTTCCTACCCTTGCCAACCCCACCTTTAGCAATTTTGATTCAAATTTATATTTCACAAAATCATTTCAATATTCATTCAACGAATGTTTCTTCATTGATGTGTATCTATGGTTAGGATTGTATTGCACATGGCCTTTTCAAGAGCTTGTTATGTTTTGGGAGTTTTGCATTAATTCAACTTGGGGAGAAGAATTTGTGTGACAAACGATGTATTTCATCATTTGCATTGCTTGCATGTTAATTATAAAAGCCAAGTTGTCAGGGACCAAAAATGTCCAAATAATTTTGGAAAATGGAATGGCACCTAGAAATGTTGGGTTTGCACCAGATATCCATATCAAACTTTCCACACAACTAATTTTTCTACTATTAACATTTCATTTCAACTCTCAATAAACTTATCCTACACTTGTTGCATTTAAGTGGTCCTTTTGGGTTTAGCTATGAATCCTATGTCACCTACTTTGCCCCCAATGATTAAAATTTGCCAATCATTAATGAAACAAAACACCCAATAAAAGGAGAGAAAAATGTATAAGAAGGAAGGACCTAAGAAGAAACCAACAACAAGGGCAAATTGCTAGGGGAAGAAAAAAAATCCTCCCCCTCAAAGTCACAAGGAGCATATTAGATTAAGAGAGGGGGTGAACAATTGAAAAAACATTTAACTTAAAAGAACTTTCACCTACAATAATAACATGCGTCAAAATAGAGGTCACTTGTGTTCGTTGTAATGCCATTGACACCTTCTACTTATAAAATTAATGCAAAACTAAAAGAGGAGAGCTATAAAGCCCTTTGCATTCCATGCTATGTTGGTACATCAATGAAGAAAACTGTTAGCCTATTAATGTAAACACCCAAAAACCTCTATGGGTAGAGGGAGAAATAAGTTAGTTGGATATTGATCACGATAAAGGCCAACTTAGCCTTGAAGAACCCTCACCTATAACAAGGTCTCACCTACCCCAATGGAATCTTCAAACTTAAAGAATGACATTGCACCTATTTTTATCATAATAACTTGCAAAAAAAATCAACACTCAAGATTGTTACAAACAACTAGTAGTTTAGTTGTACCCATTGAATATCATGGCTCCTACAATCAGGGTTGGAAGAAAAGAATCACAACATAGAACTCAACAACCAAATTAAGAAGAGAATGAACACATACTAAAACATTTTTTCTCTTTGTGCTCTCTCTTGGGTTTCAAAGCAAGAACACAAGGAACTATCAATAATCACAATTCTTTGTTGTTCATAGTGCACATTGCACACAATGCTCCTTTGCAACATTTACAACATCACCACCATGAAAAAAATCTTAGGAAGTGTTCAACCATATGTAACAATGCATAACCATAACATACCTGCATATTCACAAGGAGATTGTTGTAACGTTGCACAATTTGATTCATGAAGCAGTCACAAAGTGTTGGAAGTGTGACTTGCACCTAATGCGAGTCTCATATTCATGCCTAGCTCCATTCTCTCTTACTGCCTACGTAATGATATCAATCGCAGTCTTGCAAAACTCAAGACCTAGACTGGTCTGGTATGAAAGCTCTAAACTCTAAAACCCTGCCCACCCTCACATGCGAGTCACCTGGGTATCTGGAAGAATTGATACCCTGACTGGTATGTTCTTCAGCACCAGAATATACCCGTACGACCTACCCAGGTTCCGCCCTACATACCGGTAGAACACTGGTTTGAACTTTGAACCTGTGATCGCTGTGGAAGACCTATGTTAGGGTTAGGGTTAGGGTTAGGGTTTAAGAACGCGACGGCTACACCGCAGCTTTCTTTTTCTCTCTATCTCTTTCAGTGATCCTCACATTGGATCGATTGTTGCGGTTTTGTCTTGGGAGCTCAATTACTACCTGCTGTTCTGCCCATCATGGTATGTCTCTTGTCTCTCCCTCGTTACTTGCTACATGTGGCATTATTTCTCTAATTCTTGTTTTCCCTTTGACGACAGGGAGGTCGTTTTTTTTTCCTTTTTCCGTGTGTTCTTGTTCACTATTACTCGCCCTTGCTTGGTACTTTGTGCATTTGTTCCTTGTATGCCTCTATTTTTCTTCGTCACCGAATCAGGTTTATTTTTTCTCCAAACATGTTTTCCCCTGAGTATCTCATTGTATCTTATTCCGCTGCATTCTGCAACCACTATGCCTGTGCCAATTTGTGGCCGTGGATAGGGCTGAGTTTTGTGTTCAGCGCTGATGAGGAGATGGGGTGTGTACTTGGTTTGGTTGGGTGATGCAGGCACCGAAGAAGGAGAAAGCAGCGCCTTCCTCGAAACCCGCCAAGAGTAGTGGTGGTGGTGGCAAACAGAAGAAAAAGGTGTGTGTTGTTGCCGGGCCTTCTCTGGAGGCGATGCATTTCCTCAGCTGGTGTTGAAATGCCCTAGAATGACGAGATTAGAAACTTTCACGGTTGTGTTTAGCCGACCGGTGACGGATAGTTCATCTTTAGGAGAAGGCAACCAACCTAATTGTATGACGAGAGGAAACAGACAGCTTTATAAGTCCACAGGATGACCTATGTCTGTGAAGTAGCGAATGACTACAGATATTATAGCTTTGCCTTCCATTCATTCGGTCTTGAGTGTGTCAGATTTGGCTGTTGTTACAGGGAGGACAATTTTTCGCTAAAGTGTATGTGGTTGTGGCTGAAATTTGCAGAAATGGAGCAAAGGTAAACAGAAGGAGAAGGTCAACAATATGGTGCTCTTTGATCAAGCCACCTATGACAAGCTCCTTGTCGAAGTACCTAAGTACAAGCTGATCACCCCTTCAGTTTTGTCTGACCGCCTCCGTGTAAGTTCCTCACATAAGATGGTGATATATTGGATTATGTTGGTACTGCCAAATTGTTTATTTTCTCCATCAGGGACAGTAGGAAAACATTGTATAAAATGAACTTATTGTGGACCAAATGCTTTCTCTTGCAGCATAGATCCCTTTTTCTATGCAAGGTGGTGTGGTAATTTGTGTTGAGTTGTAAACACTATGTCTCTGACAATAAGTACATTTTCTAAGAAGACATTGAGAAGTGGTAAACAGGGTGTTCCCTATGTATTTGTGTTGACTTTGTTTGGTTACCTGCAAGGAAATTGTTTTAAAGAACAGAGAAAGTGCTCTGTTGTCTGAGAATTAAAAAGAATAGCTGATCCACTTTCTTTAAATGCCATTACTTCACAGTTCTTCTATATGGTGCAAGCAATTGGCTATGTCCTCACCAAAAGGGTACAGCTTTATTTCATAGGATTAGATATTACAGGTTCCTTCATTATGTTTACTCTCGAAGAACTCAAATTTGGGCAATCCAAGTGTAGGCTTTTAGTCTCAAACTATAGGAGTGCACATTTCAAATATGTTTTTGCCTTAGTCACAACTGCAGCCTCCTCCCTTGTCTAGCTGCTTTGAATTTGGACACACTTTTCTGAAATCTGTAACAAAGGTCTTGTTCATGTCACACTGAAAGGTGTTCAGGCAGCATCTTAGAGTCATTCTGGGCAATATTTGATGGCCTGATCCTGCAAATCTAGTTGTGTAAGTCACCTGATCATATGAGATCTGGTTATCCATTAGGATGCTGGAGTTCCTCAATTCTGCTATGAGTTAGTGAAGCCATTACATTTTACAATTGTGATGGAATGGCCTGGAAACATGTCTTGTCCAGCATAAGGACTATATGGTAGATGAGTTTGGTAAGGATCAGATTCCTTTCAGCATATCTTGCAGCAGTTGGGGTGAAGGAATCATATCTTTTCTAATGTGCTTGCTATCTTCCTTTTTCTGGTAATCCTGTATGAGGTCTAAAGTAGCAGTTGTGGTAAGACTTGCCTTTCCTTGGTCGGTCGCACAGTCCATGTCCCTTTGTGATCTTTTGGTCTTAACTGCTTGTCTTTTGCATGCAGATAAGTGGTTCATTGGCACGGAGAGCCATCAAGGAGCTGATGGCAAAAGG
>Ga0209208_10010266_pt1 | contig 12181 bp, 8 predicted proteins | sample S1TSphfallax_3_FD_187694 | JGI IMG/M metagenome (GOLD analysis project Ga0209208, IMG submission 187694) | Host-associated microbial communities from peat moss isolated from Minnesota, USA - S1T2_Fd - Sphagnum fallax MG (SPAdes) (version 2) | ecosystem: Host-associated > Plants > Peat moss >...
AAGCTAAGACTTCGAGTGTTCGTGTTCTTAACGCCTGTGTAAACTACGAGTACAAATACAAAGTATTCATACAGCGTATAAATACTTTGTATGAATAAAAATTCATCAGTTTGTTGGCTCTGCCCCTAAGGAAGAGACTACTTACGTGTATTGTTGTAGGATTTGGGCACAAATTTTCGGCTCAAATTGTGGTGGGCTCCTAAGTCGGTGCTTACAACTATCGTTGCCACAACACTTACAACACATATCATAGAAATATCTCGAATAATACACCACATCTAAACCAAAATGAATTCACTAAATATTTATAAGTTGAAGCAAAAAATTGTTGCTTATGTCAAGGATGAGGGATTTAATCTGAACATTATGACTACAACCCTAAAATCAATTGTAAGTTGTGATGTGTTCAGTTTGGAAAACATTATGATTACAACCCTAAAATCAGTTGTAAGTTGTGATGTGTTCAGTTTGGAAAAAAAAAATTCAAGGAGCTTGTTTTGGTCATGCATTTTCTAAAGCATGCCAATATGTAATAGCATATGAAAAAGTTCGCAAAGGTTTAAGATATGTATCTACCAAAGTTGCCTTTTAGAACTACATAGTTTGGTCAAAAAATTCAGGAAAAGGTAAGCAAGAATCGAACTAGGCATGTGTTAATTCAAGTCTTTCCCTAAGGAAATTGAATATTCCAATAAAAACAAGGTAAATTTTTATTTTGGCAGAATATTTTTTATGTTTCCATATTATTTTTGAATCCTTTCATACATAGTTTTAACATTTTTTTTGTTTTAGTAGATTTGTTTAGTAAAGTTATCCTTTTCCAAGAAGCTTTTAAGCTTAAAAAAGTTATTATACTATAGTTATAACAAACAAAATATTGTGAAAATGACTACAAGAATACCACCTCCATTGACATGAAATATCTCTGATTATTTTGACCTTGGCCCTATTGTATATAATTGTATTTTGAAACAATCTAAGGGTCATTAGTTGTTAAATGATGCATTAAACTTTGTCATATCCATGAATCAAAAATTTAGGAATGAAATTGATTTTGTAACCTTTGACAACTTAATGGAAGAAGACGCAAATGTTGTTTTTGAATTATCATGTTTGGTTTCCAAAATGAACAAGGAAATTGTTGGGGTTTTGGATACTTTTATTTCCTTCTTTAAAAAATATGAGGAAAAAATCTCATAATATGTTTTTTTTTATGTTGGACCCTAGGTTTAAAACCTTTTGTCTTGTGTCCTCACTTATTGTTTATGAGCAAGGGAAGGCCATTGTTGAAAAATATGATAATAAACCTTTATTTCCTATGTTTATTAAATGTCATTTTCATTTGCATCCTTTGGCTGAATCTGAAAGGGGTATTGTTGACCAAGGGGTTGAAGAGGATAGGAATTTGGATATCTTTGAGATAACAAATAACACAAGTGAACCAACAATGAAATTGATCATTAAAGAGCTTTTAATTTTCATGTGTTATCAAATGGATGTCAAAGACATCAAATGTCCACTTCAATGGTGGAAAAAACATGAAAATGTGTTTCTTACAATTGGTTTATATGTTAAACAAAATTAGGGATAATTGGATCCCAAATTGAGATAGAGAGGATCTTTTCCTTAAATGGAATCACTATTAGTTTTAGGAGATGTCGTTTACAATCAAAAAATTTGGACAAATTGATTTTTGTCAACAAAAATTAGATCTTAGAATACATTATCGATCCCCTGTTAAGTTAGTAAAGTTAATTAAGACTAATGTAAATTTAGAAGAGGAATTTGAATAATTTGAAAAAGCTTTTGAAAAGGATGAATTTATTGAATGTGTAAATTTTGGAATAAAAAATTTGTTACAGCTTACAAGTTTTCATTTTTTTTGGTGATCTTTAGAGTGTGATTTTTTTAAATAATGAAATAATGAAATTTGATTTTAATTAATGGAAAATTTAATAATCAGGCTGTGAAAATCAACTATTATAATATATTGTGATAACTGCCTTATCTAAAAATTGGATGAGTTTGGAAAAACTAAGAATCATGATACCATGGTCCATTCTTACCAACCCAAAAAAAAATTATAATCTGATCAAGTTTTTATACCATAGATAAAATCGAAACCAACCAACTGACAAGAAAATGAGAATTACCAACATTGGTTTAACCTACCACAAAGAGCAAAGTTGTTACATAATGAGCTACTTGTTTATACTAAAGTTGGGATATTAATGATTATGGTTGATTATAACTTATAACCATTAAAATGTATAGAATCTGATTTTTTACATTAAAATAAAAATGGTTTAATAATTGGAACTATGGGTTCAAAAATGTCTTGTAATTGACATTGGAATTGAATCGTGATTCTTGCCATCATTGTTTTAGAATTAGAATTGAACAAATAATTTTTAATTGCCTTTGAACCAAGACTCCCATGAAGATTCCTTTGAAATCTAGTTCCAAGTCCAATTTAACCAATAATGGGTGTTTTGGAGCTCAATCATTACCTCTTAATAGATCGTATTTTATGGATTTATCTAGAATATGTGGCTTCAAGTGGCCCATGTGTGTGTGTGTGTGTGTGTATTCATATGTAATTCAAAAAATTATTATTCAAAATAATTATTATTTCAATACCCATGAATAGGCACAATGATATGTGTTTTTTTTCATGTCCATGAAGATGGCTAGGGGAAAAGAATGAAATAGTTTTTAGGTATATTTCATTTAGTCTTGTGCAATTATTGTGGCAATTTCAAATATAAAAGCTTTGAGCAATTCAACAACATTTTAATAATTTGATGCATCATTATAAATGAAATTTGGAGAATAACATCAATCATTTACAATATTATAAATGCAACTTGGAAAATGCATACAAGTTTTTCTTTGTCCTCATATTAGAACTAAAATACTTTGCAAATGATAAATGTATGGATTTAATTGCTCATGCAAGTCTTCCAACATTATTTCAAAATAAATTTTGATGCATTATTGGTATTAAATCAAAATGCAAATTACCTTTCAAGCTTTTCATGGCAACAACTATATATGTTACAAAACACATGATGCCTATAAGGTTGTTCAATTTTGGAATACAATGTAAAATCATTCATACAAATTTGAAATTATTTAATTTAGTCTTATGCAATGGTTGTGGCAATTTCAAATATCAATTTTTTGGGCAATTCAATAATAATTTGATGAGTCAATGTAAATGAAATTTGGAAAATAACATCAATCATACACAGTATTAAAAAATGCAACTTGGAGAATTTATATGTAAGTTTATTTTGTCTTTATATTATAATTGATTATAATTGAGATATATAAGATGTATGGATGTGAATGGTCAAGGGAAAAAATTGAAGTAGTTTTAGGAAGAGGCATTCAATATGTGCAAATGTAATCCATGAATTTAGGGATGCAAAGTTGGAATCAGAACTTAACCTAATAGCATGTGCCTTTTCATGGATTACTTTTAAGTATTTTAAAAATAACTATTTTATTTTTTCCCCTAGACACATGGACATGAAATGGCACATGTTAAAGGTTATGTTAATGTGTCTTTTCATGTTTGTGTTATGTTGTAAAATCAAAATTGAAATTGACATAAATAATGATGAATTATTGAAAACCATAACGGAACATATTAAGAAAATAAAAAAGGGGGAGGGGATATTATTAAATTAATAAACATTCATCTCCTTTACCATTATTTTTATCTCTTTTTCACATTTTCAAAGTGAAGTTTTAAATAAAATTGAAAGCATTATATAGTTATTAAAGTACATTCCATAAATCTAGAGCTATTCCCCTAGCCATAGTGTTATAATGGTTTCAAGTGGTTCATGTATATGTATATGTATGCAATTCAAAAAAATATTATTCAAAAGATATTATTATTTTAATATTTTAAAAATAACACAAAAATACACATTATCATGTGCCTTTCATGTCCATGTATATGGGTAGGGGAAAGGAGTGAGGGTGTTATTAGGAAAAGAAAGTTAAATTTTGAAAATGTATTGTACCTTTTCATGCCCATGTAAATGGCTACAGGAAAAAATGAAATGGTTTTTAGGAAAAATCACCCAATGTGTATAATGTTGTTGTTCAAAATTGGAACACAACGTAGGAACATTTACACAAAATTTTAAAAAAAAAATTGTTTTATGCAATTGTTGTAGCAATTTCAAATATCAAAACTTTGGGAAATTAATCAATAATTTAGTAATAAATAATTTCACATATATTATAAATTTTGAGCCATTTAAAAAAATACAATTTATAAATCTTTTATACACAAAATGAAAGTAGGAGTTAATACAAATAGCATCATAAATGATACTATTACAAAAAAATTTAATTATGAAAAATGTTAACATTGGATTAATCCAAAGCTTTTCCTTGGCCACAAGGTTCTAATTGGATTACATTGTGACCTAAATGAATATGTAACATGTAGTATAGTGAAGATGGGCATAACGCCAAAAAAACACCAATCCTTAGTTAGTGAATGTTGGTTGGCATGCAACCGATTACTAGGCAAATGAGAATTTGCCCATTAATTAGAAAAATTTGCACATGGCAATAACATTCAACTATATTTGTAAGTTTTGACACAAAAAATACCCAAGCATTCTACCAATTTCTAGTGCTTGATTTTTGAATTGTTTTTTGGTTCTTCAAAGTTTGTTGCTAACAATCCCCCTTCACTCAAAAAGGTTATGTACTTATTTGGATGTTGTTCTTTATGATGTTGGGTAACTTTACATTCTTCAAATCAAAAGTGTGTATTTTTATTCTATATGATGAACATTTATAAGAGATTCATGTGCTACTAATTTTGTGGGCAATTACAAGTATGAAGAAACCAATGTTGTATGGTTATTTGAATTTTTTTTAAAAACCTTCAATTTAGTTTTTAGAATATTTCAAAATCAAATAATTGTCAATTCTATTCTTTGAAAACTCAAAATCAAATAATTGTACATCTTAGTAATTTCAAAAGCTTAAAGAACTTACAATTTGTAAAAACTAACTACTAAAAACTAACAATTATATGGTTGGTTATTTGATTTTTTCAAAAAATTTGAAAAATGTAGTTATATATCATAATCGCATCTTTTATTTTTGCAAGAATGATAGTCATGAATCCTAAACCCCCCTTTGATAACCATTGGGGATATGTTCATGTTTATAATTACTACTCATTAATGGAAAAAACATCAACCTTACTTGTGGTGGAAAAAGTTGAAAGATGTTACATACCCCATACGAATTATGCGATTGCTAGTTAGCGGGTTTGTTCAACCCACTAGAAGTGGTTCCTTCATCCCCATCAATAGTACATTCTTTAAATCTTGGATTCCATAAACCCAACAAAAATCTATGTGATCACGTAGTTTAATTTCTTTCCCATTATCGTTTGTTCCTTTGCTTTTGTATTTTATTTTGTTCCCTACATCTTCCTAGAATTATTAAATTCAAAAACTTGATTTGCTTCACTAGTTGCACACTTAGGATGTATTGCCAAAGTTGGATATTTTCTCACATGTGTAGGACAAACATTTTGAACATTGTTATTCACAAGATATCATTAGTCATAGGATGTAACATGAACCCGCAATACCCATCCATGTGAGAATACAAAAACTATGAATACACAAAACCTTTGCAACCAATGATTTGAAAATAGATTTTTCTATGCAATCCATTTCCAATCACTTCTTCCTTGCCCACATCATGCAAACAATATAAACCTCTTACATGTCTTATAATTAATAATTCAATGAGTTGGGAAACATTTATCTACATGTATATAGATGGGACTTATGGTTTTTTCCATTTCAAATGTGCAAGAAGTCTAAAGCAAGCTAAAAAATTATAAGTCTTCTTCTTCTATTTGGCATATTTCCAAGTGTCATTATTATATCATGGATGTTTCTAGGTAATAAGGACAAATGTGCTACATGGCGAATGGCAGAGATTAAACAAGGTAGAATGTGACTAGGAGAATGGTAGAGATTCAACAAGGCATGATGAAGATGGCTAGCTAGTTGGATGGGATGAAGACATTTCATTAATTTGATGATTCACATTACTTTTGGAGGGAAAAAACTTAGGATGTAGTTTCAAAAGTTGATGATATTTGGGAGATTGTATTTTACACACATAAAAAAAACTTAGAGAGTTGTTGGAGGATAAAATAGGGACACAATAAGTAGTTCTATTGTGTTTTGAACCACAAAATTTTCTATGTTCATTTTGGATTTTTACATTTTATACTACATATGTTTTTTACATTCAATTTTGAATTTTAAAAACATATTGATGAGGAAATAGTGAAATTATTTTGAAACTAAAATTGTTTTATATGTAACTAAGTTTAAAAACCTAATCACAAATTTTGATTATTAAGTATCATAAAAAATTTGGGAAGTAAGAAAACAATAATTGCAATAAGAAAATGTGAAAATATAGTCTACAAATGAAATAAAATAAATAAAACCATAGATTGTGTATATTGTAAATATTTTGGAGAATACAATTTGCATTGTTTTATTAGTAGGTAAAAAACAATTGTAGGCAAATGTATCAACAACATTATAACATAGGATAATGAAAGATAAGGTTAGAATTCATTTTCAAGTGGGGTTGAACTATTGCACATTTTGAAAATTCCAAACTCATCATTAAATAAAATGATCATGTAAACTTATGTTCATTATTCATAGGATTTTTTATTTTTTGGTGTGGTGTTCACATTTACGATAATGTGACTTTTAATAATTTGAATTTTTTGAGTAAGAACATTTTTCATGGGATTTTTTTGGGTTCAAAATTTTTGTATTACACCATGTTAATGCACCTTAAGGTTTTATTTTTGTGACCAAACAAGATTTTGGTGAAAATCACAAATAAAATAAGTAGTGTGTTGTAAAGAAAAAACATAATGTAATTTTTCATGTGTTGGGATTTGAGTATTAAAGTTGTTTATGAAAGAATGAGTAACATAACAAATTATGGGTGGTACTCTTTCAAGTGTTTATGAGATTGAAAACGTGTTTATATGGTGGACATGTTAAGTGGATGATATTTGTGGAACAATTTGAAGCTACACAACAAGCTTTTTGCAAAAGTTTGAGATGCATATCATTGATAAATGTGTTTCATGATTCAACATCCTTATAACACCTAAGAATAATAGGTGATGCAAATGTCAACTATTAAATCACATAAACATGATTTGGTACATTCGTATGAATCAACAATAAAAAGTTTAATTCATTGTATGACTAAAAATTGAAGGTTGCAAACTAGATTGTTGAAACCTGCAAATCATTTAAATTAAAATTAGACGTGTTAACATAATTTACAAAATATTTTAGAAGAAATGATATCTATATAATACACCACAATTGATTCACTTTGGGCTTGACAAATCTTTCTTAGATGTAAGGTTGTAAACCTTTTGTTTCATAATATGTCCCTTGGTATTGTATTTTGGTGTTTATTCTTTTTGCAAGTAGGTAGACGAGGTCATAAAGGATGTAGCATGGGTCATTAAAAAATGAGTTTTTCAAGGAACATTATATTGATTATGTCACACGTGGTTATCTTCTATATGTAATCAATTTCCATATCTCAATACCCTTTTCAAATCTTCACAATATATGCATTAAAAAAATGTTGAACCTTAAAAAGATTTGTTTTCCATCTTTATCACAACTATATTGTTGCACACCATGTTGGTGTTATTATTGTTGTTTTAGCAAGCGAACAATAAAATAACAAGGTTTGTGAGATTCCTATTAAGAATGAGATCTACTAGATGGCACGATAGACGAATTTGAAACATGTTACCAAACCTTAAATTAATATTTACAAAACTTTGACAACTACACATCTTTATGAGTAGACATATGATTGGTCAAACACATCGTTTATTTGGAAATACAATTCTTACTGGATTTTTAAAATCAACTTTCAACATGTTTTGAATATTTAGTTAATTGAACTTGTAAAGTAAATTGCATGCAATAGTTAACCAATCCAATTGTTTTCATTTACTAGTTTGTTGGTTTTATTTCAAGAAAAAATGCATGTTGGAGAAACTTTGATTTTAACTCACTTTCCAGTAAATCAATTTTTCACACCTTTGAGTGAGAGAATGCAAGAAACCAATCATGTATTTAATATATGCATGTTATGGATCGTGCAATATGTTTGTATTATTTAGAAATTAAGTTTTTGTGTTCAATTCAATTGTATATTCATTTTTTCTTCCTTTTCAATACATTGGTAGACATGGTAGATGAATTTGTATACAATGTGGTGATGTTCATGGTGCATTTGTGTGTTGCTTTACTTGTCTTTAAATTAAAAAATGAATGGTGTGTGATTGGAAATGTGATTTGTTTTTTATTATTGCATTAGGGATTTTTTCATTTTTGCATTGCTTAGATGATGTTAAGACATGGACATGGAGGTTGTGAAGATGTCAAAGATATTGAAGGAAATGACATAGGTGGACATCTTCCAACCATCATTTGCAAAATGAATTTCTACATAAGTTCCAACAAAATGCCTTCATTTTGGATATTATGGGTCTGACATTGTAAATTTTTTTTTCTCATGAAGGCCTTGCCTCTAGGTTGGGTTGAAAGGGTGAGTTTTCAATGCCCAACTTATTTCCTCAATTTCCTTTAGAAGGTTGTGTTATGTTTAAAGCTCAAGGTTTTAAAGGTTTACTTTTCAAAATATTTGGTCCCATGTTTACATTTTATAATGGTAGAAACTAGAGTTGTCATGGTTTCAAAAGTAACAAATGCAAGACACAAGATGATTCCAACTATTGGGGTTAATGCATTGGGGATTATGTCATAAATTACAACATAATTTCCAACCTTGAGGTTACACATCCTTTTTTCTTTTAGTTAATAGGGGCAAAACCATTATTTGTTTTTGTTGGGGTTTTGAGTACTACACATTATGGTCAAACCATTATGTATCAAATTGGACTAGATGTTGGTAAGCAAGGATGGTGGAGAATGAGTTTGGAAATGCACATTCACATAACATAGGCATAGCCTTTCGAAGGATACTTTATTGAGTCAAAATTTGAGTATTTGTTCATAGAGGTGTACCAATTTTATAAAAGGAATCATTTTGGGTAGATTTTTAGGATCTTTTTTTTGCATGTAATGTGAAGAAGATTTTTGAAACAAGGCAACATTTTCCTTCCATAAGATTAAAAATGCATGTTCAAAACTACTTCGTAGAAATGGACAAAACTTTAAAATGCACCTCTTCTATGGCAAGATAGAAATTAAAACCATGTTTCAAAAACACAAGTTGCCATAGCCTATGTTGCCACCACCACCACTTGAGGATGATGAAATTACAATAATATAAGGATAAGGTTTTAAGGTCTTCCACATAAAGAAAGAAAAATGAGAGAAACAAAAGGAGAAAGCACATGAAGTCAAGAACAAAAGAATGATGAACGAGACAAATTACATGTTGGATGGGTAATTTTGTTATTGTTTATTTACATTTGTGGACACACATGTGATGACATCCACCACCACTACCACATTTGTTGACTCCAACCATAAGTAAGAGTTATGTGCGATTCGCAAGTGCAAAATGACATCTTCATTTCAAATGAAATTGATGCACCCCCAACCTCCTTGATGGAGTCAATTGCGAGTTCAAAGGTGAAGACAACGAAAGGAGAAGGATTGGGTGCGCTCCTTGGTTCGTAGCACTTTGGGGGTAGAAGGGCATGCTAGAGTTTCGAGATGGGATTAGGGCAAGTGGCAAGCGGTTCATTTATTCACACGAACTTGCACAAACCAAACAATGAGGTGGTTAGTGCATAATCAAAACACTTTTGATGCATAAACGAATCACGAGCAAACATAGACTCATAAAACTCACCACGGCCTAGACTTGGGGGAAGCCACCACCTTCCCCCTTATAGTATTCTTTGTGCCTGACCACAAGGCCATCACCCAGATGTCATTTTGTTCCGAAATTGGGACTCCCATGACATTGGAAGCCCATATTTTTGTGTGTAGACCTCTGATTGAGATGAGGTTTAAAGCAAAATTGTAGGTCTCATTGAGAGCTTTCCAATGGTATGTAGCACATCACTTACATTTAAGGAAATTGGGAAGATTATTGACTTTTAATGGTCGAGAGTCAAATTGGCAATTTGAGTCCCGACTTTTCTTTTGGCCATAACTTGTGTTTTAAGTGTCCAAATGGGTCATGCAAGCCCAATTTAAACATATGCGTTCCAAGAGCTTTCTAATGATATACAAAACTTTTCAATCTAATGGGTTTTGACCTTTGCTATCATTTTCTATATATTCAAAAATCCAATTAGGATTTCAACTCCCAAAGTGGGAGCTCATTTGAGAATGTGGAGGTTCATTCCCTCACATTCTCCCACTCCCGAGAGCATGAAATGTGACTCATGGGCTTCATTCTTGGCCCGCACCTTCGTAAGCCCTTGCTTTGGTCGCGAGCCAAAGCTAAGGGTTGCAACATTTGTGGATTCCAACCATAAGCAAGAGCTATGTGCAATTCGCAAATGCAAAATGACATTTTCATTTTTATCAATGCTAAACTTACAAAAATTTGATCATCACGAAAATTTGACATGATATTTTTCATTATTATGAAAACATAATAATAAATTTTCATTACAATAAAACGTAACGAAGATTTTTCCTTTTTTTTCTTTCACCCATGAAACTATATCCAATATGTTAGTTAGTTAGTTATTTTTTTTCCTTTTTCTAATCAATATTTTGTGATGTATATGAAATGGCAATGATTTAACCAATTTTTTATATACATAATATAAGGAAATAAAAAAAATCAACATTTTAAAATATTTTTGGTTGCCTATTAAAACAAAATATTGAAATATAATGATTGAAATTATTCATTTTTTGCATGAAGTATGACAATTGAAAACCCCACAAATCATTTCCTTTTCACATTTTAAATTTTTAGTCTTTCTTTTTGTCAAAATTTCACAAATGAAAAAATGATGGATTTAATCTAAATATGTTGGAATTGGGATTACATGTACCATTTATTTTCTTGGCAAATTTTTGTCATTTCTAAGCAACAAGATTAAAGATTTAAACAATAGGTTCTAAAATGTCACCAAAAGATGGCAAGGTTTTTCTTGTGCTTTGTGAAAACAAGTAAGATCAATTGTTTATTGTAATTTTCAATTGATGTCAAATATTTTATTTTAAATTTATTTTTGGCACAAATGAAAGAATTGATGTCAATTAATTTTCAACAATGTACCTTCAATAAGAGGCATCTATTTTTTAAAAAGTCTTTATTTGACATGTTAAAAAAATAATTGACTTGAATTTGAAAACAACCATTCAAACTTGAAGGAAAAAGGCTAATAACTTTTTCAATCTACATAGGATGAATTTACAATCCTAAATCTCTTGATGTGCATCATTCTAATCATAATTAAGAGTTGTGTGACACTTACATGTAACACAAATGTCATTTAGAGTGACATTTAGAGCAATTTTACATGTGAATCCAGAGTTTTTTTCTTTTCTTTTTGGGAGATTTTTTTTTCAAATTTTTTTTTCAAAAAAGGGAAATATTTCTCAAAAAATGTGATTTAAAGGAATTTTCGCCATTTTTCGAAATAAAAATAAATTAAATTTGTCACATCTAGACCTAGGCACTTCCTAGGTCGCCACTTGTGGCAGCACTTTTGTAAAATGGCTACAGCCCCACTTAGGACAGTCGCCATTTAATGCTAATTAATGCTGGGGATGGTTGCCAGTCGACTACTTGATGAATTTGACACAAAAAAAAGCCCTACCGGTGATCAGTTTGTGCCCTGCGAATTAAAATGGGATGAACAAAGTCAAAATATGGCGATTTGGCAGGAGTTTTGCAGAGATTGCTGAGCCTGGTAAAAAGGGACAAAGCGTAACCGTTGCCAGAGAAGAGTGTAATAAATATGATGTTACTGGTGCTCCCTAAAACATAATGATTGGTCCAGGTGGTTTGCTATTAGTAGTCTCTCACCTATTTGCAGTCTCAATTTTAGTTTTATGTGTGGGATTGGAATTTTTTTTAAATAATAATAATTAAAATTGAATGTGCAATTTTT
>Ga0209208_10010267_pt1 | contig 12179 bp, 11 predicted proteins | sample S1TSphfallax_3_FD_187694 | JGI IMG/M metagenome (GOLD analysis project Ga0209208, IMG submission 187694) | Host-associated microbial communities from peat moss isolated from Minnesota, USA - S1T2_Fd - Sphagnum fallax MG (SPAdes) (version 2) | ecosystem: Host-associated > Plants > Peat moss >...
ATTGGATCCTCCGGGAGTCCGTCGCTGCTCCAGCAGCGAGCCGCCCGCGGAAGACTGGCCGGGCGCCCGGGCGCCAGACGCCATGGCGTTGAAATTACCCACATCAAGCCCGGCGCAGAAGGCTCGACCTTCACCGGAAAGGACCACGGCGCGCACGCCGGTCTTAGTCTTAAGGTGCTCCCCCGCCTCGATGAGGGCCGAAAACATCTTCTCGTCGAGGGCGTTCATCTTGTCATGACGCACCAGTCGGACGTCGGCGACGCCGCCCTGAAGAGTGATGGTGATCCGGTCCTGCATCGTGCGCCCTCCTTGCACTTATTGACCGCCGCGGCTCGCGGCTAGGCGTCAGGCGCGGTATCTTAGGGCGGCTGCGTCGCCCCAATCGAGGGGCCTTGCCTGAAAATGCGCTCGAGAGTGACGTCGGCGACGCTGGGCGAGGGAAGTCTAGCCGCCGGCGCGGGTTTGGACCTTACTTCCTTTGTTGAGTCTCGACGCTCGCGGCGGCCATCGCCTTGGCTTGGCTCAGGCTGAAATGACCCGAAATCTCTCCGATCCGCCTGACATCTCGCCTTGGATCGTCGCAGCGGCGACGACCGTTCCGTTGGTCCGGATCACAAGGCGCCTAGGGACGTTCTGACGGGTCAAGGCCGCAATCTTCGCCTTGCCGGCCAGCGCCGATGGGAAGCTCACCATGGGATGGCCGCGGGCGTTGAGTTTCGCGACGACGCTTGCTGAGGACAGGGTCTCGCACAGGGCGCCGAGACGGGGCCAGGGTTTGCTCCGGGGAGACGATGAAGGCTTTTGATCGCGTCCCAGGGCCAGGCCTAAGCCGCCCCCAAGCCCGGACCGGCCGCTACCGGGCTTGCGGCCTTGCGTCCTCCTCGCGTAGGCAAGCCGGGACGCCCTCGCGATAGGAGGGATACCGCAATGAGACGCCGAGACGCCTTCGAACCGCCGCCCCGTCGACCCTCCGGCCGCGTCTTTCCCGGGCGATCTCGCCGGCGACGAAGGGGATGCCCAAGTAGGCGCAAGTCCACTGCGCCACCTCAACAGACGGACACGGCGCCTCGTCGGCGACGGGATAGGCCCCGACCGCATCACTCTGCAGAGCTCTTGCGGCATGCTCGGCTAGATCATCCACATGGATGCGGCTGACCATGCCTTGACCTGCGGTGGGACGAAATTGGTTCCTCCGGGTTGACCAGTGCACCCCCCGTCCCGGTCCGTAGATGCCCGCCGGCCGCAGTATCATAGAGGACCAGGGACCGTCTGCCAGCGCCGTTTCGGTTTCAATTCTGAGCCTGTGCTGTTCAGTATCCGGGTGCGGGGCGGTCTTTTCGTCCACCTGGTCAGCCGGGCCGTAAACGCCGGTGGTTGAGAGGTAGACCATCCGACGCGGACGGAGCGGCCGCAGAAAAGCCACCAGCTCGGCCGTTCCTGTGAAGGTCGGTATCGAGTGCAGGATGGCTGTGCGGCTCGACACCAACGGTCCTAACGCGCCGACGCCCCCGCCCGTCTCCAGATTTAACGATAGAGACTGCGCTCCGGGGATTTCAGTCCGCTGTCGGTTTGTGACAACCACCTCGGCGCCCTGTTCCAACAGACGTAGAGCCACCCGCCCCGCCGTGAACCCGGCCCCTAGAATGATGAAGTCAACCATTGATCACCGCCGGACGGTCGAACACGTCGACAGCGTCAAAGCGCAAGGGCCGGGCATCGCCGTAAAAGACGATCGGGTCGCCATCAGACCCCTTAGAGCGTCCGCCACAGCCCATGTCGGCGGCGACCCACGGCCCTCATCCTCGTCAGCCCCCTTCGAACGCGGCATCATCGCGCGCGCGCGCCGGCGCCGGCGCGCTCGCGCGCGGGCAATGAGAGCGACTGTCGTGCGCAGGATGATGCGACCCCTCTCCGAGACGAGGGCGCGAACGCCATAGACTATAGCGGTCAGCCGGAGGGCGACGCCGATGAACATCGCTACCGTCGCACCGTCGACGAAGGCGAGAAGGTCAAAGCTGAAGAACCACGGGGCCGCCTCGGCGCCGACCTGGGCGAGGACCGGGGTCGCTTGTCCATGGCTCAAATGCGTTGCAAGGCCTGCCGCAAAGGCGAGAACGCCGAAGAACAGAAGTTTCGGAGGCGTCGCAGCGTCAAAGGCCTTCGCCAGGTCCTCGATGAGCCACTTTCGCACGTGTCGGGCGAAGGGCGTCGCGGGGAAAAGCTCCATAATCGCCAGCAGGCCTAGGGTGATGCCGATAGCGATTACCATTGGGGGCCTCCAGCCTTACTCGCGACGATAAGAGGGCTGCGCGCGCCTCTACTATCACCGGTTTTGGCCCAATGCGCATCATGTGACAGCAAGAGGCCTCAATCTCGCCCCTCACCCAGGCGACCCCGGCGATCCGGCCTGGAGGCGCGGCGTGTGATCGCCCACGAACAAAACATCCCGCATGGATTGCACCTTGAAACCCGTTATCCTCGCCTCCAAAAGAGGGCGGCGACGACGCACGCACGATCTTCCGCCGCGCGCTGAGGACCATTTAGGGGCGGGCGTTGCTTAGGCAGGCATTACTCGTAGTTTCTGGCGCCGCAGTCCTTGTGCTGGCGGCCGTCCCGGCCAGGGCCGGCCCCCCCTTCCTCACTGACGATCCCGAGCCGGTCGATCTCGGGCACTGGGAGGTTTACGCCTTCTCCTCGGGCGCGATCGGCCAGGGCGACGCCAGCGGGCTTGGCCCGTCGGTTGAGATCAACTACGGCGCAGCGCCCAATGTGCAACTCCATCTGATCGCCAACCTGGCCTACGACGCCCCCCAGGGCGAGGGGATGCGCTACGGATTTGGAGACACAGAGCTTGGCGTGAAATACCGCTTCATCACCCCAGGAAAGGACGACTGGTTCCCGCAGGTCGGCGTCTTTCCATTGGTGGAGCTCCCCTCAGGCGACGCTAAGCGTGGTCTCGGCGCCGGTTATACAGACGTTTTTCTTCCCGTATGGGTGCAGAAAGACTTCGGGAAATGGACGACGTATGGCGGAGGGGGCTACTGGATCAATCCAGGCCCAGGAAACCGGGACTACTGGTACGCGGGCTGGCTGCTGCAGCGCCAGGTGACCGAACCGCTGGCCCTGGGCGTTGAAGTTTTTCACACCACCTCAAGCATGGTCGGTCGAAGCGGATCGACCGGTTTTAACCTTGGCGGCGTCTACGACTTCACCGAGCACCATCATCTTCTTTTTTCGGCGGGTGTCGGCGGGGTGCAATATGCAGTGGATCCGACGTCGGGCGTACGGCCGGCCACCTATTATCTCGCCTATCAATGGACGTTCTGAAACGCGTGCAAAGGTGACGTCCGCCGGACGCCGCCGCGCTATATCGAGGCGAACGCGAGTTTTGACGCGCGTACGCTGAACGAATGCATGAACTGGGCTTGGCTTTTGATCTGCCGCCTTGCGCCCGACGGCGGAGACCCTGAACGCTTGGTGTCCCGGGCAACGTTCACCCGCTGCAAGCCACAGACCGGTTTGCGATTAGCCAAGACGTCTGCGCCGGCGGATGAAAAGCCGCTGAACTAGGGCGCCATCGCCCCGCCAAGATCGTCAAACGACGGGTCTTTGCCTCAGAGATCACGTCCGTTGACCTTAGACGAGCGCTGACGACCCAGACCGACAGGCTTCGTCGTCACTAGTCCTCGCTGACTGACGCGGTCATCTTACGAGCGCCGTCGGCAAGCGTTGTGGCTAAGGCGCGCTGTATCAGGGCCCAGTGGGTTTGGCGACCATGGAAACGTCAGCGGAACTGAACTTCGTCGACATGCGCATGGACGGGGTCGACTTCTCCTGGATCAGGCCTGAGGAGACGTTCGTCTATGCCGGTCTCGCGGGTCCGATAAGCCTTTGTTACGTCGTTCGGCGCGGCGTCGTTTGGCTTGAGTATGAAAAATCAGGCGTTGCGACCCTTCGTCTTCAAGAGGGGAGCGTCGTCGGTCTATCCGGCCTGATCCCGCACTGGCTGAAGTCCAGTCCGGCGCTGTCCACAAAGGCGGCGGCTTCCATACCTCTTACGGCCCTGCGCCCGGGGGTCCGGGAGGGCGGGGAGGTCAGCATTCTGGTTGGGCACGCGCCGAGCGCGACGCTTGCTGAGAGCAGTTTGATCACGGGGGTCAGCCACTTAACACGGGAGAGTGGAAAGCTGTGGCTGCGCATCTGGCGCGCCGTCGAGGCCATCGAGGACGAGTTGCTGGACCCCCAACCCTCGCCCGGACGCGACGCCGCTGTCCGACGCTACGCCGAACTGATGTTGCTCAACATTGTCCGGTGGCTGACGCAAAACTCTGAACCGCGCGAGCTCGCCGCCCTGGCGGCGCTTGGCGACCACCGTCTGATGCGTGCGCTTGCGGCGGCGACGAACGAGGTCGACCGGCCCTGGACCGTGGAGCAGATGGCCTCGGTCGCCGGGATGTCCCGCGCCACCTTCGCCCGTCACTTTCACGCCGTGACCGGGTCCACGCCGTCACATACATTGGCGCTTATCCGCCTTCGCAGGGCGGCCGAACTCATGATCCACAGCGACCTCACTGTGGACGGAGCGGCTGAGACGGCGGGATATCGCTCGGCGGCCGCCTTCATAAGGGCTTTCCAGCGCGCATACGGCCAAACCCCATCGCGGTGGCGTAAATTGCACATGTAACCGCCGACCTCGCGGCTCGGGCGGATGATACGATCGATCAATTTTTGGAGACGCGACGACAGCGACGGTCGACCTGATCGGCGCAACTATCCCCCGTATAGGGCGGTGTCAAAAACGCCAAGGGAGGATCGACATGGGAAGTCCCCAATCGGGCGGCGGCGCTCCCCTGTTTGATGAAGCGCGCGGTACCATCAACCCGGCCATCTATGCCGATCCTGAGATCTACGAGCTTGAGCTCGACCGCATCTTTGCAAGGTCGTGGCTTGTCGTCGCGCACGAGAGCCACATTCCAAATCCGGGCGATTTCCTGGCGAGCTACATGGCGGAGGATCCTGTGATCGTCGTCCGTCAAAAGGACGGAGGCGTAAAGGTCCATTTAAACCAGTGCAGGCATCGGGGGATGAAGCTCTGCCGCACCGATGCGGGACGGGCTCGAGGCTTTATCTGCTCCTACCATGGCTGGGCCTACAGTCTGGACGGCGACCTCGTCAACGTCCCGCTGGAGGAGCTGTCCTTTCGAAATATCGACAAGGCTCAGTGGGGCCTGCGCACCGCGCGCGTCGACACCTACAAAGGCTTGATATTCGCCACGTGGAACGAGGCGGCGCCTGCGCTTGGCGAGTACCTTGGAGACATAACCCACTACTTAGACGGCATCCTGGATCGATCGCCGGGGGGCACTGAGGCTATCGGCGGGATCGTCAAGTGGGTCATCCCCTGCAACTGGAAGTTCGCGGCTGAGCAATTCTGCAGCGATATGTACCACGGTATATTCTCCCATTCCTCGCCCCAGATGGTCGTCGCCGCAATGACCGACGCCCCGGCGCAGGACCCGACTGAGCTTACCAGCCGTCAGTTTCGCGCGCGCCGCGGCGGCCACGGAACAGGATTTTTCGTCTCGCCGACCCAGTGGCCCTACCGCATTGGACACTCCGGCGAATGGGTTCCCGGCTTTAACCCTGACGCTAGTCTGGCCCGCAGCGTCGCACACATCGGCGAGCGACGCGCGCAGATGTCCTATCAGCACATCACCCTGTTCCCGAATTTCTCCATTTACGCCGGCGTCGACACCGCGCGGATCTGGCATCCCCGCGGTCCGGGTGAAATTGAGGTTTGGGCCTTTGGCCTGGTGGACAAAACCGCCACTCCGGAGGAGCGCGAACAAGCCCGCCTCGCGACCTTGCGAACCTTCAGCCCCGCCGGAACCTGGGAGCAGGACGATGGAGAGAATTGGGTGGAGATCCAAAGGGTTCTTCGCGGTCGCGTTGCGCGGCAAACCCCGCTCAATGCCCAAATGGGACAGGGCGCGGGTCCGGCCGACGATCCCGATTTCCCTGGCGCGCTAAGCACCGCCTACGCCGAAGAGGCGGCGCGGGGATTTTACGCTCACTGGCAGAGGATGCTGACGGACGCCGATGGCTTCGTCGCAAGCCGGGAGGCTTATCGCAATGCTGCAGAGTAAAGGACCTATCGACGTCTTGCAAATATCCCGCCGGCAACCGCGGGATGTGCAACAAGATATTGAACAATTCCTCTTTTATGAAGCCGCGCTGTTGAACGATCGTCTGTTCGATGAGTGGTACGAACTTCTAGCCGATGATCTTCACTATTACGCACCCCTAAGGACGACGCGAGCGAGCCGGGAGCAAGGCCTTGAATTTAGCGGCCCGGGGGACTTGGCCTATTTCGACGACACCAAGGCGTCCATCGCCTTGAGGGTTAAGCGGCTAAAAACCAGCAGCGCCTGGGCCGAGGAGCCGCCGTCGCGGACGCGTCGCTTTCTGACCAACATCCGCATCGAACACGGCGACGATCCTGGAGAGTTTCATGTCTCTTCGGCTTTTTTGCTCTACCGAAACCGAGCCGAGCGCCAGACGGACATTTTCGCCGGCGAACGCCTCGATGGGCTACGTCGCTGCGCCGGGGCGGGCGGGTATCAGATCTTCGCGCGCACGGTTTTGATGGATCAGTCGACCCTGTCGGCGAACAACATCAGCTTCTTTTTCTAAGACCATGGCGGGCCGGCTTTCAGACGAGGTCGTCTTGGTCACGGGAGGCGGTTCAGGCCTCGGTCGGGCGATCGTAGACCGCTTTGTCTCAGAAGGCGCCAATGTCGTCGTTCTCGATAAGTCCGCCCATCGGCTTTGCGCCTTGTCCGAGGCCTACGGGGACCAGGTGGCCGTGGTGCAAGGAGACGTCAGATCCCTCCTGGATAATGAAGCGGCGGTGCGCGCTGCTGAAACGAAGTTCGGCAAGCTTGACTGCGCCATCGGAAACGCGGGCGTGTGGGACTACGCCGCAGCCTTGGTCGACCTTCCCCCAGAATCGATCCGATCAGCCTTCGACGAGTTATTCCACGTGAACGTCCTGGGCTATGTGTTGCTCGCGTCGGCTGCGACGCCGGCCCTTGTCCGATCCCAGGGCATGCTTGTGTTCACCGTGTCCAACGCCGGCTTCTATCCTGGCGGTGGCGGCCCGCTCTACACCGCCTCAAAGCATGCCGTCGTGGGCCTGATCAAACAGCTCGCCTACGAGCTTGCGCCCTCAGTGCGGGTGAACGGCGTCGCGCCTGGGGGGATTGATACGGATCTGCGGGGGCTGGACGCCCTTGGCGAGGCGCAAAGATCCATCTCCTCCCTCAATCTGGCGGGGAGCGCCGCCGCCTATGTGCCGATTGGACGCCTACCGACGCCGGAGGAGTACACAGGGGCTTACGTCTTTTTTGCAACCCGAGGCGATACGGTCCCATCAACCGGTTCGATCCTCAACTACGACGGCGGGCTTGGGGTTCGCGGGTTCTCCGGTCCATCGGCTGGGACGGGACTAGGCGCGCGTTTCGCGCGACATGGGACTCTTCCGACATGACCATAGCGTCCTTGGGTTATTTGGGTCTGCAGGTGTCGGATCGCGCGGCGTGGAGACGATTCGCCCGGGAGACCCTTGGGTTCATGCCGGCGCCGGAGACGCCCTTTGGCGAACGCTACAGGATCGACTCTCACGCCTGGCGCGTCGCCATCGAGACAGGGCCGAACGATGACCTGGCCTATATTGGCTTTGAGGCGTCGTCTTCGCAGGCGCTGGCCGAGATCGCGGCGCGGCTGGACGAGCGGGGCGTTTATTTTGAACGCGGAAGCGCTGCCTTGCTTGAGGAACGCGGCGTGGTCGACCTCATCGTCTGTCGCGACCCCGACGGCGTTAGGGTGGAAATTTTTCTAGGGCCGACGCTGCTGACCGAGCAGCCGTTTTCCTCGCCCGCCGGGCCGTTGCGTTTCGTCACCGGGGATCAGGGTCTTGGCCATGTTGTCCTCTCGACGCCGGACATCGCGTCGTTCAAGGAATTCTACTGTTCCATCCTTGGCTTTCGCCTATCGGACTATATCCGCATGCGGGTGGGCCCGGATCGGACGATTGATCTTGAGTTCTTTCGCTGCAACCCAAGACATCACACCTTAGCGGCTGCGCCCGTGGCGCTTTCCAAGAAGCTGCTCCACTTCATGGTTCAAGTGGAGACCATTGATGATGTCGGCTTGGCCCTCGAGCGTGTCGCGCTCGCGGGAAATCCCATCTCCCGCACGCTTGGTCGGCACACCAATGACCAGATGGTGTCGTTCTACGTTCGCACGCCGTCGGGGTTCGAGGTCGAATACGGCTACGGCGCAATAACCGTCGACGAGACGGCTTGGCGTGTGACGCGCCACGACAGCATCAGCGTCTGGGGACACAAGTCCGACCAAGGCCACTAGAGGGGACGGAATTTTGGAGCTCGGCATCAAAGGCAGGACGGCTATCGTGTGCGGCGCAAGCGCGGGCCTGGGCCGCGCCTGCGCTCTGGCGCTCGCGCGGGATGGGGTTGACCTTGTGATCGCGGCGCGCGGCGCAGACCGCCTCGACGTGGCGGCCGCGGAGATCCGCGCGGAGACAGGCGTCAACGTCGTCGCCGTCCCGGCGGACGTCACGACTGACGTAGGGCGCGAGACTGTTCTGAAAGCCTGCCCTAAGCCGGACATTCTTGTGAACAATGCCGGAGGGCCGCCGCCTGGGGATTTTCGTGACTGGTCGCGGGAGGATTGGATCCGCGCGCTCGACGCCAACATGTTGTCGGCGATCTTTTTTATTCGCTCCACCTTAGACGCCATGATCGATCGACGATTTGGCAGGATCATCAATATCACCAGCCACATGGTCAAACAGCCGGTAGGCCTGCTTGGTTTGTCAAATGGGGCCCGATCAGGGCTCACGGGCTTTTGCGCAGGACTGGCGCGTGACGTGGCTCAGTACAACGTCACCCTAAATAACATTCTGCCGGGACAGTTCGACACGGACCGCTTGCGCTCAAATCACCAAAAGTTCGCCGAGGCGTCCGGTCGCGAGGCGGACGCCGTGCGCGCGGGCGCCAAGGCGCAGATTCCCGCCCGGCGATTTGGCGCGCCCGAGGAGTTTGGCGCGGCGTGCGCCTTTCTCGCCAGCGCTCACGCCGGGTACATCACGGGCCAGAACCTCCTCCTCGACGGCGGACAATTCCCTGGCGCATGAGGTCGGGGCGCTGCGTCATCGTCGCGGCGGCGGCGGCGATCTCCATCGAAGCGCCGGGGTGTCGGTTGGGGTCTCGTCCTCTTGGCCGGATCATGCGCCCCAAAAAAAATAGGGGGCGGGCTGCGACCGCCCCTATGAAAGTCGTCATCCGTCAAGGGGCGTGGCCCGGTTCTCGCCGCCGGCCCTATCAAAACCGTTGAGGTCGAGCCGCGCCGAGGCGAGTGAGATAGTCCCGTGAGACCTGGCATGACCACGCACGGCGTCCCGTCCAGCGTCAGCGATTCGGCTTGACAACGCCGCCTCGCCGCTGAACTTTCGGCAGGTGAATGGATAAGTTGTAAACGGGCCGGGTCGACCAGAACGCCGGTGGCGTTCAATGCGTCGACGAAGGCTCTGGGCGGTTTTCCGCGGGGACATGGGGCTTTCACGCGGACAGTCTAAGCGGAGATAGCGTTGGTTGCGTTGGGATCGGCTCGGCAGGCGCCGACGGAGAGTTTGTCGTCTTCAATGGCTCGCGCAGGAGAGCCGCTCGCGACTCTCTGCTACCAGAGTAGGGCAAATGGCCCTCTCGGCGCGGAGGCTATCGCCCAGCTTGTGGACGAGGCGCGCGAGCGAAATAGGCAATTCGGCATCACGGGCATGCTGGTTCACGAGGGCGAACGCTTCTTCCAGTGGCTAGAAGGGCCCGGGGTCGCCCTTGAAGGTTTGTGGACAGCCCTAAAGCGCGATGATCGGCATAACGACATTGAAGTGCTCGGCGAAGGCATCACGCCCATTCGCCTCTTCAGCGATTGGGATCTGAGGTTTCTCAACCGGTCCGGAGACGCCGCCGCCTTGCCGGAGACCGCCCCTGTCGCGACGGATGTTCAAGATGGCGAGGTTGGGGCCTTAGGCCCTCGGGACGTCGCTGAACTTGCCCTTGCGGGCGACGACGCGGGCCTTGAAGCCATCGTTCACGCGCAAAGGGCCGGTGGAAACGAGGCGCGGGAGATTTGCCGCGGTCTCGTCGAGCCCGCTGCACATCTTCTCGGCGACTGGTGGTGTGAGGATCGATGCGACAGCATCGCGGTCACGATTGCGCTTTCAAAGCTCCAAAATCTCGCGCGCGGTCTTGAGGCCGGACAAACCGGAGGTCGCCGTGTGGCGATCACGGGTCAGCGCGTCTTGATCTCCCCGCCGCCGAAGGAAACCCACCTCTTGGGCGCTACTTTGCTGGGCGGTTTCTTCCGTGAGGCCGGATGGAGCGTCACGGCGGAGTTTCCTAACAGTGACGCTGAGCTTTTGGGTCTCGTCAGGACCCATTGGTTCGACGCCATCGCCTTAACGCTAAGCGATGTTTTCACCCGGCGCGAGCGGTTGGCTGCGCTGGTGAAAACCATCGCTGATGTGCGCGAAGCATCTCGAAACCCGATGATGGCGGTCATCGTCGGGGGGCGGGCCTTTCGAACTGAAGCCGCTCGAAACGCCGACCGCGTCGGCGCCGATGTGCATTACGCGTCGGCGGGCGACGCGGTCGGCGATCTTAATTTCTGGCTGTTCACCCAACGCTGCCTACCGGGAGACCCCCGTGCGCCCGATGACGCCGCAGCCTCCGGCTTGCGGACGATTGATCTCGTTAGAATGATTACTCCAGCGCTGTCGCGCCGTGTGGAGAGGCTTTCAAAGTCGTCACATCAGTCGGATGCGTAACGCACATCCTATGAGCCCTCGCCTCAGAGACTGACGGCTGAAAGCCGACCCATCGAGGCCTAAGGGCGTAAGATCAATCGGCGCCTGCGCCGTGGGGCCCAGGGCGCATGGCGACGGGCGCCGACGGCGGAGGCGGCGCCTCGGGAGAGGAGCCTTCGGCCTAACCATCAGCGCGTATCAACACCGTATCGACCGTGAAGCTACCGTCGGATTCGAAGGCGAAGTGTTGGGCGACCTCGGTGCTTGCGCGGGCCTGTAAGGAGCGGATCGCCTGCACGTGAACCTCGGCGGTGTTCATTCGCTTGATCCATGACGAGAACTCCAAACGAAGTTTGGAGCCGTACCGCTCACGAACCTGCAGGCCGGCGTCGCGCAGCATCGCCAGCCACTCCGGGACTGAATAGTTGCGCACGTGCGACGGATCGCGAAGAAGCTCCACGGATTGAAGCCACGTATCCAGCAGGGGAGACCCTGGCGCAACAACGTCAATAAACACCGCCAGACCACCGGGCTTCAACACCCTGCGCGCCTCGCGCAGCCCGGCGCGGGCGTCGCGCCAATGGTGGACGCTGTAGCGGCTTGCCACAATATCAAAGGTCGCATCGGACCATGGAAGCTGTTCAGCCAAGCCTTGCCGGGCTTCAAGATTGCCCAACCCGCGGCGGACGGCCTCAGAGCGGACCATGGCGACCATCGCATCTGACAAGTCATAGGCGGCCACGTTCTGAACCAAGGGCGCCAGGAGAAAGGCGACGTGACCTCCACCGCAGCCCAGATCCAAAGCGCGGCTCTGGGGACGTGCGCCTACGATGCGCGCGAGGCGCCCCAGATCCTCACCGTTCGCGTGGACTTCGCTTGTCAGATAGGCCTGCGCCTGCGGGTTATACTGTTCGCCGACGACAGCCTCATGGGGTCTGTCCGACATTTTTCGCCCTCCGTCGCTTAAGCGCGTGCAAAATGGCCGGTTGCAACGCCGATACAAGACTAAGATCTATCCTGGTGTATCCGCCGCCATGACGTTAGTTGGTTCTCGCAGCGCCCTGGGGCGCATTCCTGCGGGCGCATCGCGAGCGCCTGCCCGTTCCGCCGACGGCGCCGGGCCGATGTCGCACCCCTGGCTTGCGGCGAGAGGACGTGGCCGACAGGGGCGGCGTTAGCCAAACCTGGATTACCTGGCTGGAGCAGGAGGCGCGATGTGTCGGCCTCCCCCCCATGCTTTGGCGCGACTGGCCGAAGCGTTGCAACTGTCTTCAGGGGAGCGGGCTTATCTGTT
>Ga0209208_10010268_pt1 | contig 12178 bp, 6 predicted proteins | sample S1TSphfallax_3_FD_187694 | JGI IMG/M metagenome (GOLD analysis project Ga0209208, IMG submission 187694) | Host-associated microbial communities from peat moss isolated from Minnesota, USA - S1T2_Fd - Sphagnum fallax MG (SPAdes) (version 2) | ecosystem: Host-associated > Plants > Peat moss >...
TCAGGAATGAAAAGGGTGGTGTGAACATACAGTCAGGTCCCTGCCTGAAAGAAGTGAATAATTGAGTTTGAGACATTTGTAAAGAACATCTCAAATTGAAGTAGAAGACCATGTAAAAACATCATATGACTGGAATTACTGCTGCCCAAAGGGAAAGGCTACATAATCTTCTATTTGGGAGTGTCCGTAGTGTGAGTGTTTTATTCAGTGACGGGCCAAATTGTTGGTGCAGAGGTATGGAATCGGTGCTATTTAAGAAGTCGTGTTGCTTCTGTCACCACAGCAAGAAAGCTGGTGGGCAATTGCAATTGCATTTGGGCCTCATCAGCCACAGTACCTCATCAGTGTTTTCAAGAATCTGCAAAGTATGGGACATCAACTACTGCCACACTGGCAGCACATTGCACATATAAAAGAACGGAGAACAATCTCAGTCAAGGATGCAAATTTGATCCATTTCTTGGGTCTTTGGTTCTTGCAGGCACTGGTGGCAATGCCAGCAAGTGTGTCTTAACAACGGTACAACTTGGAACAAAGATCAGAACTAGATTGTGAAGATAAGACTAGGTTGTCATGTTCTCCTAGTAGGCATACTTCCCCTGCTGTCCCAAAGTTGTTGCCTTTCTCCTTTCTGGAACATGGGAGGGATTGCAACCAAATCTTCTCAGGTCTACAAAGGGCCTGCTTTGTAAGAAGAAGAAAGTCCCCCACTCAGTTCATCAAGCTTTTCTTGCACAACACAGAAATTGCAGAAGATCATGCAGTAATTACTGAAATCTCATCATCTGTTCGGTAATATCTGTGCAATCATCTGATCTTTGATTGTTTTGTGTGAATATTCTTTTCATTTCTGATCACAAGAAATATCACCACACGAATTTCCTTGTACCCTTGTAACCTATGTATTTACACCAATGGGGGCGTGCAGGAATTTCTATCCTTGAAACAACCTCTGTATCTAGACAGAAGGGAAATTGTGTGGGGGGGTGTGTAGAGAGTTTTCTGATTTCTGATGGTTTCTGCACCTGCACTGTTTTAGGTTTGTTGGCACCAGCAATAAGGCACAAACCATTACGGATTTTATCAGACGGCGAACAACCCATAAGCTTTGTCAATCCCTAGAAGTATCATGCTCGATAAATATAGGGTTTAGACAACACTTACTGTGGCAGCCAAGCTATAGTGTGACGGCGGATTTGATACCCTTCGTGGTTATAGTGACTAAGCCTCTGTCGAAGAGGTTATCGTGAACTCTCTTTCTCCAAAATGTAATCTTCCTAAGCACGCTGCAGATGATTAAACCAAGCTTTAAGTGGGTAGCGGGTCCTGCTGTTTAGATTGTATCCTGTCTAGATTCTAGTGCTTGCAGGAAAGAGGATAAGATTGGGTTGCACGAGTCTCTCTGTACACTTCCTTGTTCATTTGTTTTGCGTTGTCAGATTCTCTTGGAGATAGCAGCTATGGCCATTTTCTTTTTCTTTTCTTTTTTGGGTCCTTCCAGCTTGATATGTAATCTAGTTCGGCTTCGTTATACGGTGTGCAGGGGGGTTATTTTCAGATGCGTCGTGTTCGGTGTGGGTCTGTGATGTTTGATAATGCTTTGTTCCGGAAAGTCAGGCTTGTCAGAGACTTGCCAGCTCTGTGGAAGCAAAACTACTGAGACCCTAGACGTCTTCCTGCTTCTGATCTTCTTCTAGCTTCTTCTAAGTATCGACGGAATTGGGAAAAGCATCGTTTGTATTATGAGCATCATCAGATGTCGCTTGTTTGAATCCTTCCCGCAACCATCGGGGGACAGTAGGACCTAGGATTTCGAGATAGTTAGGTTTGCACCAATATCTATTGCTGAAGGGCGATTCGCAATGGATCATGCGCACAGATCTACCTCCTCTATTTCAGATTGATAGACCCTATCTGCTCTACTGGTTACTCGTGGTACCCACAACCCTGGATCGACGAAGGGGAGATACGAAAGCTTCTCTCTCTCTCTCTGAGAGCATATAGATGCCGTAACAGTCGCAAAATTCTTACTGTGGGAATGGCAGGTTCCACAGTTCAGAACGGATAGATCTTCTAGATGAACATTGCGGTTGTCAGTCCTTTTTTTTTCAAGAAGACCTTTGAATGTGAAGCTTACCAATACCGAGTGAAGGAGGGGGCCACTCACTCATCTCTGGTTCTTTGTGATGGAAATTAGACACAACAATTAGGCTGACAGCAATGGTGAGAACACATACAGTGTTGAGAAGACAGAACAAGTTCTACAAAAGGTGAGATTATCACAATCAAAGCAATTACTTACTGCAACTTTCTTCTCAACACGACACTATCCAGTTCTCTGTCTCCTCCTAAAAGCCATGAAGCTTACTGTGACCTAAATCATTAACCACTAAACTCACAATCTGGAGGTGGTCTACTGCATTGAAAACCGCTGACGAAAACTTCTGCAAATCCTGACCTCTTAGCAACGATAAGTAAAAACACAGGTGGCATTCTTGTTCATCACCAGTGTGTAACAAACATATCTGTCCTGTTAAATGTCAACAACTAACTTCTTCATGAACCTCAGAATTGCATAACCCCACTGACCAACTTATGTGATGATGCCCAGAATTGGAATCCTGTGACACAGTTTCAAATAACTGAACAGCAGAATGTGAGCAATTGCACAGCAGTGCATGAAGACTGGTCCCCATTTGGAGCCAGCTTCAAGGAATTGCAGGTGTGCAAAGTGTCCATTTATCACTCCCCAACTGCTTGATAAATCACAAATTTGAAAGCATGAATTCACTTGCAATTGCTGCGAATTGGACAGAAGCTGTTCCAAACCCTCGAGGTTGAGAATTGAGGCTGAACGATTTTCTGAAACAAATTCACCAGGTTGCAGGAAAAGACACATACCTGACTTCCAAATACTCAGCTTGGTATAAGGGTGCTTCTTTTCTTCACACCCATGAACTGAAACTGTTTCATTATCTTTCTGATCAGTGCCAAGAGCCCCTGAACCCAGGCAACCCAAAACAAGAGCAATTACAGGGAGAAGCCTCTTCTGATAGAGCACAACTCTGCAAACTGATCATCCAATATGAGTTCTTTCCCAACTCCAATCTAACTATCTTCGGATATTAGATGTGTAGAGTAAGGACATTCAGTGGAGATAGGCTCAGTTTTGAACAATTGCAATCAGGAAAATCTAAGTGTCCTGTGAAACAATTACACCTGAATGAGTTCTTCTTACTTGAAGCCTTTTGAATAATTGCAGTTGTGATTTGAAGGAGCTTGAATGCAACCACACCTTGGAGATGGCTTTGCAATGGAGACATTGGGATGGCAGTTGATAGAATTTGAGGTTGAAATTGTTGTACAAAGAGTTGTTGCAAGTAATGGTAGACCCTCAAATTAAAGAGGCCTAGTATGTAGCTACGAACTATCAAACATAGTTGATTTGTGCATGTGCATCCCATTGAAACTCTTTACCATCAGAATCCATGTTCTGAACATTCTTGTATTTCATGTTCGATCCTGTGCACAATCACATCTCTCTTCATCAAATGCATTGGGGCTCGTACATGCATTGTGTAGGCAAACTTTTAGGCAACATGGTTTGGTTTGTTTTGCAACCCATGTAACATATTAAAACGCTCTCTTTTCGTGTTCCTCAGGATTGCAATAGAATACTAACCAAGTTGGTGTACAGATCCAACTCCGCAACCATGTGCAAGGTATGTTTTGAAAGATTTGATTTGAAACTTGGTAACAGATGCAATTGTTGCACATGTATTGTTTGCATTTGTACTTGTGTGATATCTTATTGCTTGTGAGAAAAGGACAATAAAAGGCAAGAATAGATATTGTTTGTGTTTTGAAATCAATGGTCTTTTAGGACTTCTTGTTCCTAACTTTAAAAATTCATGAATAAATGGTAGTTACTTCAAAAAATTATCTATACAAGAAATGAAGTAAATGGACATCTGAAGTACTCTTCAAAATTAACAACCAAGCAAAAACCCAAAAAAATAGATTCCTTTTGTGTTCTAATAAAAAAATCCCTTAGATGACATTCTTGAATTTTTTTTCTTTTGCACTGATTGTCCACATTAAAATTTACTTTTTAAAAATCTAATCGAAGTTTTAAATTTTACATGATTTGGGTAACCTTTTCATAAAGAAATTGAAGTGAAAAGTCTTCCTTAAGTGAATCCTATGTTGTCCTAAAGTTTGATGGGTCTAAAAATATTTGAATGTGGGTACGTGCAATCACAAAGAATTCAATCACAAATGGGCCCTTTTTGAACATTTTGACTTGTTCATAAATAGGATTTTTTTTACAACATGTTCTTTAAAATATTCCCCTAATAAATTACATTACTTGTGTTAACTATTTTTGAATAAAAATGTTTTTTAAAAAAACATTTCGTTTTGAAAAATGATCATAATTTTAAGTCATGCTAAAATATGATGATTATTTTAAACTTTAATTTTTTGTATCATAAGCCAAAACTTCGTTCATATGTCATACACATTATGACCCATTTACATTTAGCAAATGACTTTTGAAATTATATTTTGAATTTCTAAAAATTTCAAGTACCACAACTTTTTAATTATGAGTGTTTTTCATATGTGGATGGTAGGTTATCAATCATTTCAATTTTTTCCCCGTCAAAATTTCTTAGTTTAATGCTTTATAAAATTAATTTTGGGGTGTTAAAGTTCAAAAGTCCTTTACTAAAACCAAAAATCAGTTTATTAAATTAAATGATTTTTTTAATACAATCATTTAGCACAATTTTCCTTGATCAATATGACATTAAAATGACATTACATAAATAAGTTCAATTAAATTTGATGGTTTTTTATTGTTCAACATGGTTTTTGGCTCATTTGATTGTGATCACACCCATGTGATGTTCCTAGTGGGTCCACTTGCAAATGCCCATGCCCATGTTTTCTTTTTAAAAATTAGCTTATATCTTGATAGAAAATTTTCAAATATAAAAAATGCACTTTTGGGTATGCTTTAAAATTGTGCTCATTTTTTGAAAATGAACATCAAAATTTACAAGGAATTTGCACATTTTTAAATTTTCATATTTATTAAAAAAATGATTAACAAAAAAATGTTATGTATTAGGGCAACTTTTCATATTTTTTATAACGAGTTGCAAAAGCTTTAATTCAAAAATTCATTTGCATGAAAGGGTTATTTTTGGGTAAAAGACTTGCAATCCTTGTCTAAAGTAACACCACTAGTTTATATAAAGATAAACTAAGTTGATTTCAACAATAGTCACACATTACTCGCAAACATATGGTTGCAATGGAAAAGATTTCTTCTAATGTTTATTTCAACTTTTGGAAAAAACTCCACTATAAGGTTAAATGCATGTTGTTCACCAATGTAACTGCTAACCTTGGCACCTCCACTTGTCGAATTTCCACCTAAAGTTAACAAAATTGCATTTGGAAAACCAATGCCTTTAGTGATTGAAACATAATTCAACAATTAGTATGAAAATGTTATTCTTCAATACGAATTTTGTTCAAGTGTGTTTAAATTCACAACAATCATCCATTCAACATCATTATAGATGTTAAAATAATCCATTCCATGTAATGACTATGGATTACACATATGTTGCATATCACAACAATTGTAAAAAAATTGATGAAATCATTTGGTTTAATGGTGCCCATTATTCCAGGCTACCAACATGGTTAATTGGTGGTTCCATAAATGTTGCAACCTTAGCCTTAGGCTCGCGACCAAGGCAAGGGCTTGCAAGGGGAACGGGTCAAAAGGAAGCTCGAGAGTCACATCTCATGCTCCCAAGAGTGTAAGAAAGTGTGAGGGAATAAACCCTCACACTCCCAAGGGAGCTCCAACTTTGGGAGTTGGAGTCTCAATGGACTTTCAAATTTTCAAAGAGCAATTTTAAGGGTCAAAACCCAATGAATTGAGGAGTTCTTTATACCATTTAAAAGCTATTGAGACGTAGATGTCTAAAATGAACTCGCATGACCCATCTGAACATTTGAAACACAAATTATGGGCAAAAAGAAAGGTTGGGAATCAAATTGGCAATTTGACTCCCAACCACTAAAAGTCGGAAATCGACCCGAATTCCTTGTGTTCAGGTGGTGTGCAACATATCTTGGAAAGCTCTCGACAAGGGCTAAAATTTTGCTTCAGAACTCATTTCAATCAAAGGTCTACACAAAAAATTATGGGGCCCCAAAGTTGCAGGAGTCCCAATTTTGGCAATTTCAAGACTCCCATTTGGGAGTCCCTAGACAAAATGCCATTTGGAGGTGGGCCTTGTGGAGACGCATAGCGTATACTATAAAGGGGAAGGTGGTGGCTTCCCCCAAGTCCAAGTCGTGGTGAATCTTGTGAGTCCGAATTGCCTGTGGTTCGTCTTAATACCAAAAGTGTTCCAATTATGCACTAACCACCTTGTGTTTGGTTTGTGCAAGTCTGTGTGAGTAGTTGATATTTTTCATTCTTCCTAGTCCCATCTTAGAGCTCCAGCATGCCCCTCTACCCCCAAAGTGCTGCGAGCTAGGGAGCGTGCCCCAACTCCTTACTCTTCCATTGTTTTCAGTTTAAACTCACATTTGAGTCCATTAAAGAGCTTGGGAGCGCATTAATAAACCTCCACATCCCACAACAATATGATTACACCAATAGAAAGTGTCTAAGTTTTAGTCAAAAAACTCCCCTTTCAATGATGTTCATGGTGACATGGTAGGTTAAGTTTTAATCAAAGGAAATCCTTAATCTAATGACTATTTATTTCAATCTAGTTTAACAACTTGTGTAATATGAACAAGGAAATTTGGAAGCTTGGATGAACAATATTATAAAACACGTCTCCATTCCATTATGCATTTCATCCAACATCCACCCAACATTGGGTGGAAAGGCCATTTGGGTGGAATGCATAACATAATGGGGACATGTTTTGTTATAGTGGAAGGTTATAAATACTTTTGTTCCTTGTCATTGTTTTTCTTTTGTCAAGTTGTAGTGTTGAAAGTTATAAGTTGAAAGCTTGTGAAATTACAAAAAGAAATCTTGCTTACAATATCAACTTATTGAATTAAACAATAATTAATTTGTTTGTGATGAAGTGCATAAAACTATTTGTGTGGTTATGAAGTAGTTTTATTTTTCATTTTCCATGGTGCAAATAGAGTCCTCAAACTTGAAGGCATTCAAACACATTATTACAAGTGTTTAACATGTTCCTTTGTTGTATGACTAAAAATGGTCACATCATTTATGTAACAATATGCAAAAGACAATCCTTTAAGGACTCAATCCATCACATGCCAAAATTCAACTTAGTACATTTTTCAATCCAAGAGGTAAGAATTTCAAATGGTATAAACTATCCTTGCCATTGTCATCCACACCCCAAAATGCAATCTTCATTCAATCTTCCATATCCAATGGGAGTTGGTGATATCCAAACTGAAAATCCAAGGTATTGAACACATTAACCTCACCCAAAGAGTTAAATAATTATTTTGGTGTTGGCATAGGGTAATGATTAGACTTGGTCTTCTTATTTATTGGTTAGTAGTCACCACACATGCACTTTTCTATCCAATTGTCAAAAATATCCTTTGTAAAGTTCATAGTTGCGAATGCAAATTCTCCATTTGAGCATTCAAGCAAACCAATTACAAGGAGTTGATCATTGCATTTTTACTTTTTTTTTTTTTTTTTCTGATATTCTCAACTTATAAGGACATCAACAAATTTTGGTCATCCTCTAATTGAAATTGAATTGGTTTTCCTTTGTAAGCTTTTAAATTTATGAACTTGAAAACAAAACAAAAAATGGTATGAACAAATGTTGTGAAATTAAACTAAATGGACAATTATGTGTGATGTTTACAAATGCCAAGCATCATGTTATTAGATTACTATGTGATTGTAGTACAATAAGTTCTATGAAGCAATATACATTGTTGCAACACACCAGTGCCACTCAAAGTACCCCCTATTTAAGAACCTTGACACTTACATCGTGTTTTATAATTGTAAAACATGTTACAAAATCTTAACTAAAAAAGGATGTTACACATATAGGGGTATAAACCAACACTATTTATAGTGCACTTGCATCGACCAAGTATGTTCATAGGGCCAAACAAACATGGATTCACCATGACCATGACAAATGTGGTTTATTGGTCATCAACCCAATCTTACCACCATAAACATACAATGGAGCTAGCCAATCATCACTTTTGGATACAACATGCAATTGAATTTCAAATAATGACACAAGTGGGATTTATGATTTCATTCTTCAACACCCACTTTTGTAAGCTTCAATTGAAAACTCACAACAAAACACTTAAGCATAATTGAAAAATATTGGTGGCACAATATTCCATGTTATTGATGGTGTGACACTCCATTCAGAATTTCAAGTAATGAAAAGAAAAAAATGGGCTAGGTTTCCATTTTTATGTGTTAATGCCACCTTGATGAAATTAGTTCAAATCTTGTTCACTCCATGAAGTTGTGTCTACAAAATGATTACAATACCCCAAAAATCACACTAATCCAATAATGTATTAATGGACATGTTTTGTAAGCATTATGACCACACATGTAGGTTGTGGGCCCTATATGGCACACTAAAATATTAAAGATCAAATAAGGTAAATCAAGGGGTAGAATGCAATTAAACTAACTACCAATGTAAAGTAATGAATGTATGTCCATTTATCTTGCATGTAACTATCAGCTTGATGAATGTATGTGCAATCATCTTGCATTATGTAACTTAAGGCCTAATATACTATATGTCCATTTATCAAAGCAAGAAGTGGATTGGTCATGAGGATCCGAGTCCAACACTCCCCCTCAATCCACTATGTGATTATTTACAAGCTTTTAGTTACAACTTAATGGCACACAAGATTTTGTTTTACATTGACACCTTACATGAAATCTTTGAGAGCCTAGGAAACTATGCAAAGATATTCTAAAAACTATGTAACTACTACTATTCTAATAATGTTATTGTATTTCAACTTATTCACATGTCCTAAGTTGTAACCAACTTTTCAACTCATGAAAACAAACCTTGTTCATTGCTTTAGTAAACACATTTTGGTCATTGGACTTCACATACTCTAGAATGAAATTCCCTTTCTTAATTTGGGCACAAATAAAATGACAAGCCATTTCAATGCATTTGGTGCATGCATGCAAAACATGATTCTTTGCCATATTTATGCAATTATAGTTGTCATAAAATATTGTCATTAGTCTCAAGAATGGAAAGCCCATTTCCTCCAACAAATGATGTAACCATAGTGATTTTTCATAGCCTTCGCAAGGGCACAATATTTCACTTAAAATTGGATAACGCCACTTCATCTTGGAGTTTGTTTTCCATGATGTGGGTCCATTACCTATGTTAAAAATAAAAAAAACCAAAAGTAGGTTTGCACTAATCCATATCATTGAAATAATCACTATCAATGAAACCAACTAGTACAAAATCTCCCTCTCATTGGTAATGAAGTGCAAAATCCAAAAACCCCTTCAAGTTGCAAAAAATGAAGATCATTGCTTCCAAATGAGCCTCATGAAGAATACCAATGATTTTAATCACAACACCAATAGAATATGTAATCTTAAGGCGAATGTTGGTGACATGAAGAAGATTGCTTACACCCATTCAATAATATGTGATGGTGGAAGCCACAAGCATCAATGAATCCATTTCAAAAAAGAGCTTGCTATTAGGATCCATGGGGATTGGATTGGGAAAGTGATCAGTCAAGTCCATGTCAATGAAACATTATTAAAAATATTAGTGGTGGAACAACATCACATCGTGAAAAGTGCAAAAGAAATCCACGCCAAGGTACAAAGACAAAAGGCCAAGTAAAGACATGGCAAATTGCTCACAAAGTTGTTGGAGCCATTCAATTTTTTAAGCAAAATTTCATGTGATCATTAAATCATCAAAATAAAGAATTAATAGGAGAATGAAATCAATAGCAATCATCACATACAAGCTAGGTTTTGAAAAACAAAGGATGAACGATTGGAGGTATGTGTCAATCTGTTTGTTCCATGCACAAGGAAATTGATGTAAACCATACATAACTTTGTGTAGATGGCACATTTTGTGTTTAAAACTTGCTTTGATAAAACCAAGGGGTTGCTACTACTTCCTAAATATTGCCACTCAAGAAAGTCGATTTGACATCCATATGGTGCACATGCCACCCTTTTTGTGTAGCAATGTCAACAAAAGTGCACATTGTTGACCATTTGATGACTGGTGCAAACGTCTCCTTGAAGTCAATCCAACATCTTGTTGATCACCACGAACGACAAGACATGCCTTGTGCTTTGGGGGGGTGCCAAAAGGGCCACTCTTTAATTCATAAACCTGTTTCATTAAGATGGTTTTATGGCTAGGTGGAAGATCAACTAACGGCCAAGTTTGGTGGTCATGAATGGAAGCCATTTCTTGCTCCATGGCATTAACCCAAGAAGGATCACATGTTGCATCTTGATAAAAAAGTGGTTCATCCAAGGCAGCCACATATGAAATGATGTCATCAAAAAACTCCACACGAACAACATATTTCAACAATTGAAAGTTGGGGAAACATATACATGTTGAACAACTAAGGCTAAACAATTCAATTATTAATGTAGCTTTTGGTCATGAAATGGGGGAAAAATCATTTATCAAAGGAAGTGAAGGTGCTAGTGGAAGCCCAAATGTAGGGGTGGAAAGGTGGGCATAGATTTCTCAAATGTTGATGAGGGTGCAAACACATTTGATGAAGGTGTGAAAATTGGGTCAATGATTTCAATAGTTGTCGATACATTTGTTAGAACTTCAGGATATACATTAGGGGTTGTGGAAGACTCTACTAGTGTGTGCTAGTAATGGTTATTTGCAAATTTTACATCACCAATAATAGTTATCATGTGGGAAGCAAGATTGTAAAAGTGACCTTTTGGTTTCATTGAAGTATCCCAAAAAATTGCATTTTTTTGTTGTGCACACTAAGCTTGACACACTTATCCTTGGGGATGTGAATGAAAACCACATAACCATACATTTGAAGATGGTGCAACTTTGGGGGTTTGCCAAAAAGGTGTTGGTATGGGCTCACATCATAATTAGCATGGGTTGGAAAGTAATTTGTGAGGTAATTAACAATGTTCACAAGCTCTAACCATAGGAACCATGGCATTTGAGCTTCAAACAACATAGTTCATGCCTTTTCAAGAAGTGTTTTATTTTTACGTTCATTAACCCCATTTTGATGGGGTGTATATGCTTGTGTGAGCTTTCGATAGATACTAGCTAAAGTCAACACTTCAATGAAAGCCAAAGCAAGAAACTCCCCAACCTAATCATTCCAAAAGATTTGAATCTTGGTGTTGAAAGCCAATTCAACACATGCCTTGAAATGTTGAAAATAATGCAAAGTTTCAAATTTATTTTGCATAAAATAAATCCAAGTGAACCTAGAAAATCATTATGAATGTGACAAAAAAAAAATTGCTACCCAAATAAGTAAGATGAACCTCACCAAAAAAGATCATAATGAATTAAAACCAATGGCTTGGTAACTCAAGGGCAAATAATTTCCTTTGGAATTGGTTCATGAATGTCGCAACCCTAACTTGGCCAAGTGTGGGGGTGAAGCCCAACACTTGGAAAAGTTGGGGATTGGGAGTCCTCCGGGACTCCCGAATGTTCAGAGCTCGACAGCAGGACCCAAAACACCTCGCATTGGGGTGTTCTTGGTGTCATTGGAAAGGTCTTGAAGCGTAGATATCGAAAATGCCCTCGCATCGGGCATTTGGACATCTGTCGTCCAAGTTATGGGCAAAAGAAGGGCCGGGAGTCAAATTGGCAGTTTGACTCCCGACCACTAAAAGTCGGGAATCGACCTCTTCCCGAAGTCCGAATCGGGAGTGCGATACGTCGTTGAAAAGATCTCGACGAGGGCTACAAGTTCGGTTCAGACCTCATCGCCATCCGACCTCGCAGTCGGGAGTTATGAGCTCCCAAAGTCCCGGGACTCCACCCGGGACGATTTCGGGACAACTTCGGGACTCCATTTCGGGAGTCCCGGGAATTTGTGCCATTTGGATGTAGCCCCCGAAATG